>ERZ1034710.205-NODE-205-length-22770-cov-9.036364_pt1 | contig 22770 bp, 27 predicted proteins | sample MGYA00520597_ERZ1034710 | MGnify/ENA primary metagenome ERZ1034710 (study PRJEB33766, sample SAMN09781714) | gut metagenome | biome: gut microbiome | host: Homo sapiens | place: Madagascar | study: EMG produced TPA metagenomics assembly of the PRJNA485056 data set... | reverse complement strand
ATAAAAGAATGTATATTATTTGTATTTGTGGATGCTTTATCATAAAGTTGTTTTGTAATCTCTTTTGGTACTTAGAACCGCGGGAAACTATGATTAAATTGCATAGTGATAATTTAAAGGAGATTATGGCTATAAATCCGATTTCTGAAAGCAAAGTGCTGAAATTTTCACTTCCAAGTAAGGGGAATTTTATTGGATTTGAATTTTTGTTTGTTAATATTGGAAATAGAGAGTCTACATATAAATATTATCAAAATGCATTAAAAGATAGGGGATGGAAAGCAGATAAAATTAATGGTGATATTTTGATATTAAAGAATAAAATGAAAAAAGGCGTGATAATGTATGTTGATAATTCTCAAGATGACATAATTCATTATGGGATTACAAATGATTGGGAAGAAAAATCAGTAAAAACAAAAATAGAATTTCAGAACACATATAAGAAAAATATTGTTAAAAGATGGAGCAAAATCTTAAAATGAAATGGGCGGTAGCATGACAGAGTTAAATATGAAAAATAAAAAACAGCCATTAATAGCTAAAATAGTAGATGTTTCTTTCGTTTGCATTGTTATATTGTTAATGATGGCCAGTCTTTCAACCCTTGTAATAGGAAGCTTTTTTCAAGAAAACGAGAAAAACGGTATTTTAGCTTATGAACTGCAGCAACTCTATATAATACCAAATGCTGAGCCTAAAGAGTTTAACTTTAACAATGTTTGGTACGTTAATAAGAATATGCTGCATTGCAGTGTTGATAATGTAAGTAAAGACTATAAGCTTACGGAGGCATTAGAAAAAAATGGATGGCGCACGTTTGGCAAATATTATGCTAAAAATAATTTGGTGGCAAGGATTAGTCAACAGGATCAAGTTGTTACGATAGACATCTATTACAAGTAAGAGGAGGGAAAGTAAATGCTTTTAGATTTGCTGATAGAATTGCGTCAACAGAATAAGCTAATGTATATAAGTGCCTATATACTGTTTTATTTATTATATGTGGCATATGAAATTCCTGCACCGCAGAAACCAAGCTGGCAGTTTTACTTTCCCGTTAAGTTTATGCTGCTGATGATAAGTATGGTGACAGCATACCTGCTTAATTATGTATATTTTAGGCTCATGCATAGAAAAACGAGTATTTACAATCTGATAGTGTTTGTTGGAGGCTGTTTCTTTTTGCTAGTTATGCTACCTAGCTTTATTGTACAGCTTTTGCTCAATGTTTGGAATGTAGATTTATGGTTTTTGATAGCTACATGATAATGAAAGAGTGCTAAGTCGGCACTATGTCAAAGGGCGAAGTGTCTGCAAATGGCACAACTTATAACGAAAGCAATGTGACTGCCAACAAAGATTTAAATTTTGCCAGTGGCAAAGACACCAACATCAAAGGTGGCGAGCTAAGTGGTGAAAAGGTTACCGGTAACGTAGGCGGAGGCCTTAACATCGAAAGCAAGCAGGACAGCAACAATTACAATTACAAAGAAAGCAATAAATCTGTAGGTGTGAGCGTTGGACTTGGCAACAATAAAGCTGTTAGCGGCTCGCTGGAGATGGCGAAGGAGCTGGCTAAACGCGGCTATTACTTTGGCTTCGGCGGTACGTCTACCTATAAGAATGCGCAGAAAGTGCGTGAGGTTATGCAGTATATTCCTAAGGAGCTGCTGCTGTTTGAAACCGACAGCCCTTATCTTACACCGGTACCTTTCCGCGGCAAGCGCAATAATCCCGGATATACGGAATATACGGCGCGTAATGCGGCGCAAGTGCTGGGAATGGAGTTTGAGGAGCTGGCAGCAATTGCCACGGCGAATACCAAAAGATTATTCAAAAAGATAAAATAAGCATAAGGCTGCTTACGGCAAAAAATCAGAGAGGTCCTGTGATGTACAGGCCTCTCTTTTTTGTGCAGACGTGCGGAGCGTAAAGAATAAATTTGTGCGGATGGCTGCTTTAAAGCTATATCTGCAGTGCTAAATATGTTAAAATATAATAATGTACTAAATTAGTTTAGCTTTGCCGGAGGGAGCAAATAATGAAAGATAAAATTAGCATGCCTTTGATAGAGGCGATGCTGCAATATAAAAGTGAGGACGTCTATCCTCTGCATACTCCCGGACATAAGGGAGGACGCGGCATGCAGCGCTTGCTGCGCCAGGAACTTGGTGCCAGCGTGCAGATGGATGTGTCGCTGATGAGCGAGCTGGACGATATCCATGAGCCGGAAACCTATATTAAAGAGGCACAGGAGCTGGCAGCGCAAACCTACGGCAGTGATGCCTGCTTTTGGGCCGTCAACGGAACGAGCCAGGCAATTCATGCCATGCTGCTGACGGCGCTGAACCCGGGGGAAAAGCTGCTGTTGCCACGCAATGCGCACCGCAGTGTTGCCGGCGGACTTGTTTTGGGCGGTATCGAAGCAGTCTATCTGCAACCGGAGTATCAGCCTGAATTCGGAATTCAGATGCAGGTTACCGTGCAGCAGATAGAGGCGGCGCTGGCGCAGGACAGCAAAATTAAGGCGGTGCTGCTGACAAGCCCCAATTATTACGGTGTGGCGGCAGATGTGCGGGCGATTGCCGATTGCTGCCATGCGCATAATGCAGTGCTGCTGGTGGATGAGGCGCATGGACCGCATTTGGGCTTCAGTGAGCTGTTGCCACCATCCGCTCTGCAGTGCGGTGCTGATGCCTGTGCTCAGAGTACGCATAAAATTTTGGGCGCGATGACGCAGTGCAGTATGCTGCATGTGCAGGGAGCGTATCTTGATTTGCAGCGTGCGGCGGATGTGATGAGCATTTTGACGACGACAAGTCCCAACTATCTGCTGATGGCATCACTGGATGCCGCCAGAGCGCAGGTGCAGGTCTACGGCAAGGAGATGGCAGCGGCGGCTGTACAGGCTGCTGCCAAGCTGCGCAGCCTGTGTGCCGCCTATAGCGGCCTGCGTGTAATGGAGACGGCAGATTGCGGCGGACTGCAGCTGGACAGCACAAAGGTGACAGTCAATTTTGCAGCCTGGGGCTATACCGGCGTAGAGGTTGGTGAGCTTTTCCGTGAGGCAAGAGTTGCGGTTGAGCTGGTAGATGCCTATAATGTACTCTTTTTGGTGACCTATGCAGATGTTACTACAGATTATGACGAGGCGTTGGCAAGAATTGCCGCTGTACTGAATAAAATGCAGGCGCAGAAGCGTGCGCCGCTGCAGCTGGCAGCGGCAGCGAAGGTGCCGCAGACGCAGGCAGTTCTGCCCTTGCGCGACGTATTCTATCGTGCGAAAAAAGCGGTGCCGTTGGCGCAGGCTATAGGCAAAATCTGCGGCGAGCAGGTGAGCTTTTATCCGCCGGGAATACCGGTGCTGCTGCCGGGTGAGCTGGTAACGGAAGAGATTATTGCCTACTGCCGCGCGCAGAAGGAGCTGGGTTTGCCGGTAAGCGGACCTGCGGACAGCAGCTTACAAACGATACGTATTATTGCGGATTGAGGTAAATAAAATGCGAGGATTTTTCATTACATTTGAAGGAATAGACGGAGCGGGGAAAACTACCCAGCAGCATTTTGCAGCGCAGGCCTTGCGCGAGCAGGGCTATGATGTACTGGAAAGCCGCGAGCCCGGTGGTACTCAGCTGGCTGAAAAGGTGCGCGCCCTGGTGCTAGACCCTGAGCTGCCGCTGACGACGACAACGCAGACACTGCTGTATCTGGCAGCACGCAGCGAGCATGTAGACAAGCTACTGCGTCCGGCGGTGGAAGCAGGCAAGATTATCATCTGTGACCGCTTCAGCGATTCGACACTGGTGTATCAGGGACTGGCGCAGGGCAAGGCTCCGGAGGAGCTGGCACAGCTGCGTCAGCTGGGAACCTTTGCTACAGGAGGCTTGGAGCCTGATTTGACGCTTGTTTTTGATGCCGACCCGGCAAAATTGCTGGCGCGTCGCCAGCAGCGTGGTGTGCAGGACCGTTATGAACAGCAGGGGCTGGAATTTCAGCAACGTCTGCGTGCAGGCTTTCTGCAGCTTGCCGAGGCAGAGCCGCAACGCTTGCAGGTTATTGATGCCTTAGGCAGTCAGCAGGAGGTTACTGCGAAGGTGCTGCAGGCCATCAGCAGAGTAATCAGCGGAGAGAAATAAAATGTGGGAGCATATTATCGGCCACACAGAACAGAAAAAATTTCTGCAGAACTATCTGCAGGCCAATGAGCGTCCGCATGCGCTGCTTTTCAGCGGTGCTGCCGGCTTGGGCAAGCGCACGCTGGCTCTGGAATTTGCTAAGGCACTGCTGTGCTTTCAGCATAACGGCACAGACGGCTGCGAGGCCTGCAGGCTGATGAATCTGCAGGACGGCAATCTGAGCCATCCTGATTTCGTGCTGGTGCAGCATGAATGGGATGATAAAAAAGACCGTTTAAGAGATACTATTATTATCGACCAGATCAGGGAGCTGACGGCTAAAACGGCGCTGGCACCGGTGATGTCACCGACGCGTGTGTGTATTGTTGAGGATGCGGATACCATGGTTCCCGCCGCAGCCAATGCTTTTTTGAAGCTGTTGGAGGAGCCGCCGGCCGGCTGGGTGATTATTTTGCTGGCAGCCAATGTCAACAGGCTGTTGCCGACTATCATGTCGCGCGTGGTGCAGCTGCGCTTTCAGGCAATCGAGCCGCAGCTGGTGGAACAGGCGCTGCAGGCAAGGCAGATAGAGCCTGCCAAGGCCGCGGTATTGGCGCGTATCAGCGAAGGCTCAATCGGCTTGGCGCTGAATTTAGCTGCAGCCAAGGGGCAGCTGGATGTATTTGAATGCCGTAAGCAGGCGGCAGCCTTTTTGGAGGCTTTGCCTTTAGCGATGCCGATGAATTATCTGACCGGCCGCAGCTGGCTGGACAAAAAGGTGCAGCGTGAGCAGGCACTGCTGCTTGTACAGCTGTGGCAGCTGCTGTTGCGCGATTTAATGATGTGCAAATTGCAGCTTTATGATAGAATATATAATATAGATTTACTGGATGAGCTTAAAAGTCAGAGCAGCGGCTGGCAGCTGTCGGCGCTGAAGCAGGCTTTAGTGATTGTACAGGAAGCATATGACGCATTGGTGAGCAGTGTCGGTATGAAAACGGCATTGGAAACCATGGCGCTTAAAATAGATAAAATTTATAAGGAGTGATATTTTATGCCGACAGTAGTAGGCATTCGCTTTAAAAAAGCGTGCAAGATATATTATTTTGACCCGGCGGAAACAGGTGTAGCAAAGGGTGATTTCGCTATCGTGGAAACAGCGCGCGGTGTGGAATACGGCGAGGTTGTTATCGGACCGCGTGAGGTAGAAGACAAGCAGATTGTTTCCCCGCTCAAACCGGTTATGCGTAAAGCAACAGCCGATGATGACATGAAGCTGGCAGAAAACAAAATCCGTGAAAAGGAAGCGTTCAATATCTGCTTGCGCAAAATCAAAAATCATGGCCTGCCCATGCGTCTGATTGACGTAGAGTTTACCTTTGATGTGAATAAGATTATTTTCTACTTCACTGCTGACGGACGCATTGACTTCCGTGAGCTGGTTAAGGATCTGGCAGCTGTTTTCCGTACCCGTATTGAGCTGCGCCAGATCGGTGTGCGCGATGAGGCCAAGATGCTGGGCGGTATCGGCAGCTGTGGCCGTCCGCTGTGCTGTGCAACCTTCTTAGGCGATTTTGAGCCTGTTTCTATCCGCATGGCTAAGGACCAGAGCCTGTCTTTGAACCCGACGAAGATTTCCGGCATCTGCGGTCGTCTGATGTGCTGCCTGAAGTATGAAAACCATATGTACTGCAAGCACGGCTGTAACGGATGCGGTCGTCGCGAGCGTATTGAAATTCCCAAGATGGGCAGCAAGGTAGTGACTACTATGGGCGAAGGCAAGGTAGTAGGCATCAACCGCAAGGAGCGTACCGCTGCTGTACAGCTTTCTCCGGATAATACTATTCAGGTGGAGTGGGAAGAGCTTGTAGATGCTTCCCAGGCTGATAATGTCTGAGCAGGAAAACAGCCTGCGCTGTGATTATGTGCCGGGCTGCGGCTATAAAATCTGGCAGGATGCCAAAGAGTTCTGTTATACTACGGATGCTGTGTTTTTAGGCAACTTCCCGCATGTAGTGCGCAAGGCCAAGGTGCTGGAGCTGGGCTGTGGTACCGGTGCTATAAGTATGCTGCTGGAAAGCAGAGGTGCCGCAGAGGTGACGGCACTGGACTGCAATCCGCAGGTAACAAAGCTGGTACGCCAAAGCGTTGCGGATAATTCCTTGCAGGATAAGTTTACTGTCATAGACGGTGATTTGCGCAATTACAAGCAGCTGCTGCAGCCGGAGAGCATGGATTTGGTGGCTGCCAATCCGCCCTACCGCAACAGCGGCAACGTGCGCCAGGTAGGTACTGCTGCCTGCCACGAGGTTACCTCGACGCTGGAGGATTTCTTCCGGGCGGCGGCCTTTGCTGTGCGCTATCGCGGACGCTTTGCTTTGGTGCAGCTGCCGGAGCGCTTTGCCGAAAGCATGCAGCTGGCGCTGAAATATGGCCTGCAGCCGAAGCGTTTGCAATGGGTGCATTCCAAAATTGATAAGCCTGCCTGGATTTTCTTGATGGAAATGCAGAAGGGCGGCAGCTACGGCTTGGATGTTTTGCCGCCGCTGATTATGTATAATCAGGATGGCAGTTATACGGAGCAGGTGAAAAAATTCTATGAGCCTGCTGTTAAATAATCTCAATGGACGGGAAAATGTTAGAATATAAGTAGTCTATATGCTAACAAATTATACATTTTAGATACGCGAAAATGCTGTAAATGTCACGGATTTGACGCTTCCTGCTGTTTTATGTTAAAATAATTATCGGATTAAGGAGGTTTTTATGATTAAGCATATATGCAGATTACATTTAAATTGTTTATTATCTGCCGTTATCCTTATGCTGATGGTACCCTTCCTGACCGGTTTTGATATTTCACAGCAGGTGACGATTCTTTATGATGGTCAGACCAAGGAAGTGCGTACTAATGCAGTAAAGCCTGGCAAAATTTTGCAGGAGGCCGGCATTGTCCTGGAGAAGGGCGATGGCTGGAAGCTGCAGAATACCAAAAGGGTACAGAACGGCAGTGTGATTGAGGTACTGCGTGGCAAGCCCTTTACTGTTATCCGTGGCAATGAAACGGTAGAATACAAAAGCTGCAAGCCGACTGTAGGCGAGGCGCTTAAGGATTTGGGCATCTCCTACAAAAAGGAACGTGTTTATCCGGATGTGCATGAGCCGTTTAAGGAAGGCATGCAGGTTTATATTTTGAATGCCGATGAGGAGCTGCAGTTCAGTGAAGCTAGTGTAGATATTCCGGTGAAGTATGAGGACGATTACAGTCTGAACTTCGGTACGGAAAAGATACATGTTGAAGGCAAGGCCGGTACAGCGAAGGTTGTTTCCAAAAAGGTGAAAAACGGTGATGGCAGTCATTCCGTACAGGAGCTGACGCGTCATGTGCTGATTGAGCCGGAAACAAAGGTTATCCGCAAGGGTATGGCGATGAGCGTCTATACTCCTGAGGGCTATAAGCGCTATACGAAAAAAATCAGTGCGCATGCCTCTGCTTATGTAGCAACAGGCAGCCGTACTTCTATCGGTCTTGTTCCGTATGAAGGCATTGTGGCTGTTGACCCGCGCTTTATTCCGTATTATACAAAAATGTATATCCCCGGTTATGGTATCGCTATGGCCGGTGATACCGGTGGCGATATGGTTCACCACAGAGTAGATTTGTTCTTTAATGATTATCATCGTGCTATCCAGTGGGGCAGACGCGATGTAGATATTTATATTTTAGCTGATTAAGGTGGAATTTATCTGATGCTTAAGGAAGTGCTCGTAGTAGAAGGAAAAATGGATACGGTGGCAATCGGTAAGGCGCTGGAGGCCGATACTATCGAAACCGGCGGCTTTACGCTGGCCCCCTATACTTTGCGCCAGATAGAGGCTGCGTATAAAAAACGCGGGATAATTATCCTGACCGATCCTGACGGTGCTGGTGAACGCATTCGCCGCTTTTTGACGGAGCGCTTTCCGGACGCAGGTCAGGCGTTTATTCCCAAGCGTCAGGCAACTGCCAATAATGACGTAGGCGTGGAGCAGGCGCAGCCGGAGGCTATTTTGGAAGCTCTGGCTAAGGTGCGTCACCATGAATATCGTCCGCAGCAGGAATTTACCATGCGTGATTTATTCCAAAATGATTTGAATGGCAGCGAAAGTGCCTCTGCACGCCGTGATGCGCTGGGTGCCGAGCTTGGTATAGGATATGGCAATGCCAAACGCTTTTTGGAACGCCTGAATCATTATGGCGTGAGTCGTGAAGAATTTACGGCTGCTTTAGAAAAATTGGAGAGTGAAGAGTGAATAAACCCGTTATTGCTTCTCCCCAGGTAACGAATCATATTCTGCACCGCTTTAAGCTGCGTGCCGATAAAAAGCTGGGGCAGAATTTCCTGATTGATGAAAATATTGTGCGCCGTATTGTAGAAGCGGCAGAGCTGTCCCCGGCAGATAAGGTGCTGGAGGTAGGTCCGGGCATCGGTACGCTGACGCAGGGGCTGGCAGAAAGCGGTGCCGACGTTGTGGCAGTAGAGCTGGATAAACGCCTGCTGCCGGTACTGGATGTTACGTTGGAAGGCTATGACAATGTTCGCATCGTCAATGGCGATATCCTGCAGGTAAATATTATGGAAACGGTGGCAGCACCGGAATTTAAGGTATGCGCTAACCTGCCGTATTATATTACCACACCGATTATTTTTGCTCTGTTGGAAAAGCGCCTGCCTATGGAACGCTTAGTTGCTATGGTGCAGAAGGAGGTTGCCGAACGCATGGCTGCCAAACCGGGCAGCAGAGATTATGGTGCGCTTTCGGTAGCTATTCAGTATTATACCGAGCCGGAGATAGCGTTTATCGTACCTCCGACCTCATTTATTCCCGCACCGGCTGTTGATTCGGCTGTTATTGTGTGTAAGCGCCGCTCCGAGCCGCCGGTAAAGGTGTGCGACGAAGCGCTGTTCTTCCGCGTGGTTAAGGCAGCCTTCTCCCTCAGACGCAAGATGCTCAGCAATTCGCTGAAGAATATGGGCATCAACTCCGAGCAGTGTGCGCAGTGGTTGCAGCGTGCCGGCGTAGACGGCAAGCGCAGAGCGGAAACACTCAGCCTGGAGAATTTTGCGGCATTAACTAATACCTTTAGTGTAGAAAAGTAAAAAATAAAAAAAGAAGCTAGGTTACAAAACAGCGGAGAAAGTGTAATGATGTTTACAGTTTCTCTGCTGCTTTTGGCTTTTTCAGGGTATAGTTATTCCTGCAATGCATTATTAATATTCTAATAAAGCATAACTTATATAAAACTAATTACCGCATGCCCAAACGTTATAACTTTACCTCTTGAAAATTCTGACAGAATAGTTTATATTATAACTACAGGGAATAATAAATATTCCCTAAGGTTTGCGCGGCGCTTCACCTCCCAAGATGAAAGCGAGGTAAGTATTATGGAAAAGTTATTAGCAAAAATGTATGAGCAGTCAGAAAGCAAAGCAGAAAAGAAGCAGTACCGGGTGCTGAATGCACTCAAGGCTGCAGCCTTCTTAAATCTGGCAGTTTTCTACTTCCTGTATAATATCAATGTAGCTCAGGGTGCTAATCCTGCTTGGGATTATGTATGGTGGCAGCGGTTGACGCTGTGGAGCATTGTGGTTCTGTGCGGTATGACCTTCAGCCAGGGCAGTAATTACCTCAAATGGGGATTGGGCCTTTTAGGCGTAGGCACTGCGATTTCGCTTTGCACCTATATCTTCACACCGCAGCATTCCATTTATTTCGGCATCTTTACCTTCCTTGGTCTTGCATATCTGGTAGTACAGCCCATTCATTGGTGGCTGCAGAAGTCTCCCGGTTCCTGCGGTTGGCTGTTATCTGCAATAGCCTATGATTTGACAAGGCATCTTACCGATGGCGTGATCATCTGGCAGGGTAAGATAATTGGACATCTGCCGTCCTTCCTGTACGGTGACTGGAACGTATGGCTGGGGCTGCCCGGTGCAGATTTTGTCTCGCTGGAGTATGTGCCTTTCCTGCCTAACATCTTCTTATTCTTGTGCGGCCTCTACCTGTTCCAGTTTATGTCCGAGCATGAAAAAGGACAAGCTTATCTGAAAAAGTTGAGCTAACTAAAAAAGCCTTTCTTTAAAAGTCAATTTGCATAGAAATTCTCGTAGTTATACAGTTTGTCTGCATATGGTGTTATCCCTCTGCTTATTTCTTCTTAACTTTTAACACCCCATGCTTTTAGCCAATGTCCCAACAAAGCTAATGTCCCCGGACTCATAATTAACGAGAGAGAAAGAAGAAAATCCTCCGCAGCTGGCGAGCTGTCGGAGGATTTTTCTTTATGGCTGATTTAATTTAAAGCTGTCTAAGGAATAAATTGCCTGGGGCAGATAGTTATCTGCCTGCATTGCAGGTATTACGTACAGCAGCTGGTAGGTTTTGCCGTTCTGCTGAGCTTCTGCGGTCAAAAGCAGCTTGTTGCCGTAATAGTCATTGTGGGCACTCAGGCGGCAGGTCCATATTAACTGATTACCATGCTGCCATTGCCAGTATACTTTGGCATTTTCATAGACAGGCAGAGCTTCTGTTGCCTTAAAGCTTGCAGTGTCCGCAGGGTCAAGCACGGTTGCTGCCAACATCAGAGTGTTGCCTGCAGTGCGCACCAGCATAGCTCCTTCGGCTTGCGGCAGGTCTGCCAGCGGATTGTTACCGAAGGCCTTGGGCACGGCCATACTATAGCCGCCGGCTTCACTGCTGACGCTAATGAAATCGCTTGCCTGTGGCGTACGCATGAACTGCCTGGGCAGCGGCGGCTTGCCTACCAGATTCAGCTTTGGTTTAGGCTTGGGCTTATCTGCAGGCGGCACAGGCTCATTGCTGATAACAGGCGGTTTAGCTGCAGTGTTTGCAGCTTCTGCTGCTGTTGCTTCGGTAGCTACGGCTTCCTCCTGCTTTGGCGTTGCCGGTACAGTGTTGCCGGTGCTGTCTGCAGCAGATGCGTCAATACTGCTTTCTGCTTCCGTAGGCTCAGCCGGTTGAGCCGGAGAGGTGGAAACTACAGCAGGCTGCGTAGCATAATTTGGCAGCTCCTCAGCTGCAGCTGCAAAGCTGCTGCCTGCAAGGCTGAGCAGCAAAGAGCAGATTAAGGATGTGCGCCTCATAATTTATCGCAGACTTCGTTGATGGCTGCTTCGTCTACACGCATAGCGGCTATAGTTTTTTCCATCAGCTCGTCCAAAGGCCAGCCCAGGATATCGGCACCTTGTTTGATTACATCGCGGCTGCAGCCGGCTGCAAAGTGTTTGTCCTTAAATTTTTTCTTCAGGGATTTCAGCTCCATGTCCTGTACGCTTTTGGAAGGACGCATCAGGGCAGCGGCACCGATTAAGCCGGAAAGCTCATCGATAGCGAAAAGCACCTTTTCCATCTGATGCTCAGGTTCGATGTTAGCGGCAGTCAGGCCCCAGCCGTGGCTGGCAGTGGAACGGATAATGCTTTCGTCTACACCGTGCTCGCGCATCAGCTCCTGGGATTTTACGCAGTGCTCCTCGGGATACAGCTCAAAATCCAGGTCATGCAGCAGGCCTACGATGCCCCAGTATTCCTCCTGGTCTGCATAGCCAAGCTCCTTGGCAAAGTAACGCATAATGCCTTCTACAGTCAGTGCATGACGCAGATGAAAGGACTCCTTGTTATATTGACGTAATAAATTCCAGGCTTCTTCTCTGTTCATATTATTTTCCTCCTAATGCTTTGTTATTTTTCTATAAAATGCAGGTGCTTAGCTCGCTTTTAAATATTTTCAGCCTGCGGATGCTTGGCACGGTAATCGCTGATCATATCGTGCAGCGTAGTGTGGTCAACTACGCCGTCAATGGCCTGCTGAATTTTTTTGTAAAGACCGATGGTGATACAGGAGTCAAACTGATCGCAGGGTGTTTTGCAGTCCAGGCAGGATACGGGAGCAAGACTGCCCTCGACTGTGCGCAGAATTTCACCGACAGTGTATTCATCAGGCGTGCGCGCCAGACGATAGCCTCCCTGAGCGCCGCGGGCGCTTTGGACAAAGCCTGCCTTACTTAATTGATGGATAATCTGCTCCAAATATTTATCGGAAATTTTTTGCCGTTGGGCAACTGTTTTCAATGGTATATAGCTACCGGTGTGGTTGATTGCTAAATCGAGCATCAATCGCAGGGCATAACGTCCCTTGGTAGAAATTTTCATTACGGTCACAACCTTTCTAATGACTATATTCTACTATGAATTTAGTAGGAATTCAATAATGATTATCATATCTGTGTTATGCGGGCATAAGTTAATGATTCTGTACACGGAATATGAAAATGCTAGTGCCATTTTATTGCTTTTGTGTTAAAATACCCTTATACAACTATTTTTGGAGGAAGCAAGATGGAAAAAAATAAATTAGATAAAACCTTTAAGCATTATCTGGGAATTTTTACCGAGGATAAGGAATTGGGCAAGATTTTGAACAAGGTATCCTTCCAGGAATTATTCAATCCTAAGTTTTTGCAGGAAAACAGCAAATTTACTTCTATGGATGATATGATCTGGCGCAGCGGCTTTGGCATTATGAACCTGATGGAAGTAGAAAATGTTAATCAGGATAAATGGAATGAGTATATTGCCAAAAACACCGAATGTGAAACCTGGCATGATTTTGGTAAGGTAGCAATGATTGACTGGATGAAAAACAAACTGGAAGAAGTAAAAAAATCCAAAAACTAAAATCTTTACTGCCGAAGCACGCAGCTTCGGCAATTTTTGTTTTATGAGGGGAAGAGAATGGAAATAGTTTTACATGCACTAAATGGTGTGTTGACCATTATGCTGATGATTGCTGTCGGCTTTTATTTAGAGCGCAGGGGCTGGTTCAGCGAGGAAAGTGTGGCGCTGATTTCGCGTCTGGTGAATTATGTCTGCCTGCCTACATATATGCTGACCAATATTTTGGGGCAGTTTAAGCATGACCAGCTCATTACGCTTTCACATGGCCTGATTGTACCGGTTATTTCAATGCTGGCAGGCTATTTTATCAGCAGGCTGCTCGGACGTCTGATAGGTGTTCCGCGGGAGCACAGAGGAATTTTTTCAATTTGTGTCAGCTTTTCCAACACTATTTTTATCGGACTGCCATTAGGCATAGCCTTGTTCGGTGACGCCGGTGCGCCTTATATTATGATTTACTACATGGTGAACACAACGCTTTTCTGGACTATCGGCTTTCATGATTTGGCAAGCAGCAATGGCGTAGCAATGCCGCTTTTCAGCCGTAAGACACTGAAAAGCATTATGTCGCCGCCGCTGATGGGCTTTATGCTGGGAGTGGTGATGGTACTGCTGGAATGGAATCTGCCTGAGCCGGTGTTCAAGTCCTTTCATTATCTGGGAAGCATGACTACGCCGCTGGCGATGCTGTTTATCGGTATTGCCATGAGCAAAACCCGTTGGGAAGAAATTGCCGTAGGTAAGGAGCTGGTAGTTGCTATGCTGGGACGCTATTTGATTTGTCCTTGGATAGTTTTCCTTATTCTGCCGTTTTTCCATCTGGAGCCGATGATGGAAAAGGTATTTGTCATTATGGCGGCCATGCCGGCGATGACCAATACGGCGATTGTGGCCAAAGGCTATGGCGGCGATTATAAATATGCTGCCATGCTGACGGCGGTAAGCACGGTGCTGGCGGTCTTTGCAATACCGTTTTATATGTGGCTGGTACACTGAAAAAGATTTGCTGTTATAAATGTCACTGTTTGTGATAAAATAAGCATAGAGTAGTTTAAAATATAAATGTTGCAAATGAGGAGGACTGAATTATGGAGTATAACAAGCTGTCTGACGAAATAATTGCCAAGCTGCAGGCTTTGGTCGGCGTGCAGAATGTAGTGACGGATGCAGGGCAGATGGAAATATATGCCCATGATGAAGTAACTGATCCGGCTTATCATCATATGCCGGAGGCTGTCGTATTTGCGGAAAATGCACAGCAGGTGGCAGCTGTGGTCAAGCTGGCGAATGAATATCACTTCCCGGTTGTGCCACGTGGCGCAGGTACAGGTCTTGCCTGCGGTGCAGTGCCCATTTACGGCGGTGTAGTGCTTTCGCTCGAAAAGATGAATAAAATTATCGAGGTTAATGCCGATGCTATGTATGCGGTTGTAGAGCCGGGTGTGCGCACCTCCGATTTGCAGACTGCGGCTGCGGCCAAGGGAGCCTTTTATGCAGGCGACCCCTGCAGCGGTGATTCCTGCTTTATCGGCGGCAATGTGGCAACCAATGCCGGTGGCAATCGCGCGGTTAAATACGGTACTACGCGTCATCAGGTATATGCCGTTGAGGTGGTAAATCCTACCGGCAAGATTGTGCAGCTGGGAGCACGCCTGCAGAAGCAGACTACAGGCTATTGCCTGGAGCAGCTGATAATCGGCAGTGAGGGTACTCTTGGTATCATTACGCAGATTACTGTGAAGCTGCTGCCGTTGCCTAAATATAGCATGGATCTGCTGGCAGTTTTTGAAGCACCTGAGGACGCTATCGGCACGGTAAACAAGCTGATTATGGCCGGTATTATGCCTACCTGCGTAGAATACATGGATAATATTACTATAAAATCCGTAGAGCGTTATCTCGGTACAACGCTGCAGGGCAGTGACAAGGGCAATTATCTTATCGTAGAAGTGGAAGGCACCAGCGAGGATGACCTGGATGAAAAAGCCTGCACGATGGATGAAATCTGCTCGGAAAACGGTGCCGGCGATGTGCTGGTAGCGGAGCACGATAAAATTTGGCAGGCACGCAAGGCCTTCGCCGAAGCAGTGCGTGCGGAAAGCCTGATTGTCTGCAAGGAGGACGTTGTCTGTCCGGTAGACCATGAGCCTGCGCTGTTGGCGGAAATTTTGCGTCTGGCCGATAAATATCAGCTGGTAACACGCATTGCCAGCCACGCCGGTGACGGTAATATCCATTTGAATATCCTGAAGCAGGAGCAGGAGGATTATGCGGACTGGGATGCCAGAGTCAAAGCCAACCAGCAGGAGCTGTACCGCTTTATTTACGCACACGGCGGTCGCTTGAGCGGTGAGCATGGCATTGGTTATAAACGCAAACAGCTGATGGAGGAATTTACTAATCCCGATGAGCTGGAAATGATGCGGGCGATTAAAAAAGCCCTGGATCCCAATAATATCCTGAATCCGGGCAAAATTTTCGATATAGAGTAGCATATATTAAGTAAAAGGGCATTGCCGAGAGGTGATGCCTTTTTTGCTGCACTTATTTTTATATATAACGCATAAACAATATTGATGTTTGGGGATGCGTTCGCAAAGAATCGGTAATCAACAAACAAAAATTCATAAAAATGTTGACAAAGTTCGTGTGGCACACTATAATATAAGCAAACAGAGATTTATTAGGTGGTGATAGATATGAAAAAGTTTTTAAGTATTATCTGCTGTGCTTGTTTCCTTTATGCCGGATATAGTGCTGTGTTTGCTGATGAACCTGTTTACAAGGAGTATACAGTGACTGTTGCTGAGGGCGAAACGCTGTGGGAAATTGCCGGTCGTCATACAGAAGCGCGTGAGGATGTGCGTGAGGTTATTTTCCGCATTGAACAGGCGAACAAACTTAACTCTAAGCATATTTATCCCGGTCAGGTTTTGAAGGTGCCGCTGCGCGTTCATGATAACGGGCTGATGGTAGCGGAAAGATAGATGAGAATATAATAAAAGATAGAAATAAAGGTTAGAAATAATAGCGGCTGTTGTATCTGCAGGGTGGTGCAACAGCCTTTGGTGCTTTCAATAAAGTATAACTCAGCAAGAACATCAGTATTATGACCTTTAAGGATACGGTTCGGCAATGGAAAATGCGAGTTCCGGGCAGTAACAATCTCGTTACTTTAATTTCACAGAATACTTGCAAGGCTTTTGACGCTGCTTGTCGAATATAATAAGTATTCTAGGAGGTATGCGTTATGAGAAATAAAAAATGGATTGCGGCAGCACTTGTGTGCGGTTTTGTTTTAGGTAACAGTATGCCTGCAGCGCAGGCTGGTATTTTGGATAAGGTTCTCAAGGGCGGCGTTATCGGTTATGCTGTAGATGCTACCGCTCCGGCGTTGAATAACGCAATTAACTCTGTAACGGCCAAGTATGGTGTAAGCTCGACGGATGCTACGAAGGTAGTACCTGTTATTTCTGTTGGTGACGGCAGCCGTGCCGGTGCGGCGCAGGTTTCCGGCCCGCAGTCTAAGGTTGATCAGGTGAAGGCAGCGCTGATGATTGAGCAGACGTTGTTGGGAGTACGCTGCAAGGTGCTGATTCCGGTAGACAATGTGTCCTATCAAAATGTTAACCGTGTACAGGGCGTGGGCGTGAGCGCTTCGCTGGACGTAAAGCTTTAAGAAAAGTGAATTTGGGATAAAAAGTTGCTGGGACATAACTCAGCCTTAAATAGAAAAACCGGTGGAAGCTTACCTGACGGTAAACCTCCACCGGTTTTTTAGTACATAAAGCACATAACAAGCTTTTCTGTTAGGCTTAAATAATCGGCGACACGTTCAATGCCATGGGACCATGTTTACCGCGTGAAAGATGATAGGAAACACGCTGGCCCTCCTGAAGACAGCGATAGCCGTCGGAACGGATGGCTGAAAAATGCACGAAAACCTCCTGACCGTTGCGTGCTTCTATAAATCCATAGCCTTTGTTATTATTAAACCATTTTACTGTACCAATACTGAGCATAAATTAGCACCTTCTTTGATAAATATTATACTAACAGCTGTTGTAATGGATTATAACATACAATCTTGCAGAAAACAAGAAAAATTCAGAAAATTAAAACAAAATAATTAGAGTAAGAAAAAATCTTACTCTAAGATGCTCCATTTGTCGAAAATATGCAGCTTGTTGCTGTAAAGCTGTATCCAGCGGCCGACGAGGATGGCTGCGGCAATCGTGCCTACGCCTACGCCGCGCATAGCGCCGAAGTGTATAAAGGAAATTGCCAGGCTGATAGCAACGAGTGTGCAGTCAAAGCAGTTTTTGATGATGCTGAATTTAATTTTGCTGACGAAGGCGATAACCAGGACGATGCCCTCACCGGCGGCAACAAAAATTTTGGCGCGGATGCAGAGAAAAACGCCGAAGGCAAGGATGATGGTGCTAAGGATGCAGTCAAACCATTGCCAAAACAAGGTATCCGGTGCTACCCAGCTCAACAGGTTCATCGAAAAATCTATGCAGTAGCCGAAGGCGAGCAGTGTTACCAGCTGGCCCAACAGCTCACGCCAGTAAATTTGCCGCAGCAGAATGGGCTGGGCAATAATAAAAAGCAGATTCAGGACAATAGTTATTTCACCGATGCTCCAGGGTGTAAACATACTCAGAACCCATGGTACACTGGAAATGGGTGAGGTGCCTAAATCAGCTTTACAGGAAAGAGCGATGCCGATGGTCATGGTAAAGATGCCGACGAGAAACATACAGCAGCGCTGCGGAAAATATTGCTTGTGCAAGCTAAGAACCCCTTTGAAAAAAATAAAAGACGCCTATGTACGGTAGTCATTACTGTACAAGAACGTTATATATATTATACCATTTTTGTATGAAATACACAATACGGCTTGTCGGCGGGTGTAAAGCCTTTGCTTTTCAGCGGTTGATGTAGTACAATAATATATTGAAGAAATATATCCATAAAGGAGGATACTCTGTGATTCGTAAAACATCTGCCATGGTTGAGGCCGGTATTTTAGCTGCCGTTGCCATCGTTATGGCTTTAATAAGTATGTATGTGCCCGTGCTGGGTGCTTTTGTTAATTTCGTCTGGCCCTTACCGATAGTTATCTGCGGCTGCCGTCATGGCCTGAAGTGGAGCATTATGACGCTGTTGGTTGCTACCGTGATTATCGCGATGATTATAAGTCCGATTAATGCCTTTTTCCTGGCAGCGATTTTTGGCCTTTTGGGCCTGATTTTAGGCGAGTGCATGCGACGCCATCTGCCGCCGATGAAAATGATGCTTTACGGCAGTGTCGGCGCAGTTATTGCGCTTATCCTGAATATCGTTCTGAGCTTTTGGGTACTGGGTATTGACCCGATTGAGATGATGTTCAGCTCCTTCCACCAAAGCTTGGAGCAGCTGACGGTTTATTATCGTGAGCACGGCATGAGCGAGGCCGATATCAAAAAGACTGTCGACGGTTATGCTGAAATGCTGCGTATGATGCGCATTATTATGCCGGGTGCTTTTCTGATGTGTGCGCCGCTGATGGCCTTTGTAAACTACATGGCTGCCAAAAAGATTCTTACGAAGCTGGGTGAAAGCTTTGAAGCTTTTCCGCCGTTTACGATGCTGCAGGTTCCCGGCTGGATTTTGTGGCCTTATGCTGCGTCTTTGTTTGCGGTAACCTATTATTATCAGCATGATCAGGCAAGCTGGATGTATACACTGTCTGTCAATGTGCAGACGGTCTGTAGCTTTGTGCTGGTTTTGCAGGGCATCGTGCTGCTGTACTGGTTTGTAGAAACAAAGCACAAGCCGCGTTGGTGGGCCAATATCGGTATAGCGCTGCTCTTTATAGTTCCTATCTTTACTCAGATTATGGTTTATGTAGGTGCCTTTGATATTGTTATGGACTTCAGGAAAATCCGTCCTGCAAGCAGATTCAGAAAACAAAGGTAAAGTTCGGCAGCTGTGCCGGATTTGAGGTGAAAATGATGTTCAGTAGGTTTAACCGGAATATGAATTCCAAAGCGGATACTAATATTTATTTGCTGATAATTGTGCTGCTGGCAATATTAGTCTGCTATCTGCAGCCCAAGCTGATTATTCCGGCGCTGATTATTTTTGGTATTATCTACTATTTCAGCCGCCAGAACCTTATCAACAGGGAAATCTTTTTCAGCAGCTATCTGGATAATATTATCCGCAATATTGAACGTACCAACCATTTTGCGGTGCGCAAGCTGGATGTAGGCATTGCAGTTTTTTCCAAAGATGGCAAGCTGCAATGGAAAAATGAATTATTTGCCGCCTGGACAGGCAAAAGTAATCTGGAGGGCAAAAAGCCGGAGGAAATTCTGCCGTTGGCACAGAATGCTTTTGAGCTGATGAGCGTGCGTGACGGAGAGCAGGTTATTCAGATTGAGGACCACTATTATCGTATGCGCTATTACAGTGTAGAAACGCAGGAGCGTCACAGCAAAAAGGAAAATACCTCCAGCGGCCTGATGCTGTATCTGACGGATATCACGGATTATGAGCTTTTGCGCCAGAAATACAGCAATGATAAGCTGTGCTTGGCCTATGTGCGCTTTGATAACTACGAAGAGGTTATGCGCGGTCTGAGCGAAACCAATATGGCCAATTTGAATGGCGAAATCAACGAGCTGCTGACCAAGTGGGCTGCCTCCAAGCAGGGCTTTATCTGCCGTATGAACAAGGAAAGCAGTCTGATGGGTTTTTCAATGTCTGCCGTAATGGATATGATGGAAGATAAGTTCATGATTCTCGATAAGGTGCGCGAAATCCGCAGCGGCAATAAAATACCGCCGACTGTAAGTATAGGCGTAGCCTGTGACGGCGTTACGCTGGAGGAGCTTATCGGCAATGCCAATAAGAGCCTGTATCTGGCATTAGGACGCGGCGGCGACCAGGCTGTTGTTATGAAGGATAAGAATACGCAGTTCTTTGGCGGCACGAGCAGTGTCGGTGCCAAAAGTACGCGTGTACGTGCCCGTATCGTGGCGCAGACGATTCATGAGCAGATGCTCCAGGCCGACCGTATCTTTGTTATGGGACACGTCAATGAGGATTACGATGCCATAGGCGCTACCATTGGTATGACTAAGCTGGGCTTGTCGCTGGGCAAGGAAACCTATATTGTCAGCAGCGAGCATAATGCCTATTATAAGCGTATTACCGAGGTGCTGGATAATGAGAACATCATTCTTTCGGCTAACGAAACTAAGTATATAGATATTATGCTGAGCGGTGCGGATGCTTTGCCGCTAGTTACCAATAAGAGCCTTTTGGTTATTGTTGACCATCACCGCGAGGTGCTTTCTGCCAGCAAGGCTGTACTGCAGGCTTGCCGAAACCGCATTATCATCGACCATCACCGTCGTGCCGAGGATATTATCGGTGATACAACGCTGCTTTATCTGGAGCCTTCCAGCTCGTCTACCAGTGAGCTGGTAACGGAGCTGATTGGTTATTTTGATGACAGACTGGATATTACTCCGGCGGAGGCAACTGCCTTGTATGCAGGCATTGTCCTGGATACGAAAAACTTTAATGTGCAGACAGGCGAACGTACCTTTGAGGCTGCCGCTCTGCTGCGCCGCTGCGGTGCTAACCCGAATCTGATACGCCAGCTGTTTAAGGATGATTTGAGCTTTGTACAGCAAAAGGCCAAGCTGATAGCCGGAGCTAAAATGCCGATACCGGGCTTATCCATTGCAATTATGCGCAATGCCGATAATGATACTATGTCTTCCGTGCTTGCCGCGCAGACAGCGGATACTCTGATTACTATTGAGAGTGTAGCTGTAGGCATGGCAATTGTTGAATATAAAGATGGTTCCCTGAGCATAAGTGCCCGCAGTGACGGCAGCGTCAATGTGCAGGTAATTATGGAAGAGCTGGGCGGCGGCGGTCATCAGACGGTGGCCGGTGTGCAGCTGGCAAATAAACGTGCCAGGGATGTAGAAGCGCAGATTATTGCGCTGACTAAAAAACAGTTAGAGGAGTGTCGAACAGATGAAAGTAATTCTTTTACAAGATGTTAAAAGCTTAGGCAAGAAAGGTGAAATCGTAGAAACCGCCGAAGGTTATGGCCGCAACTACCTGCTGCCGCGTAAATTGGCTAAGGAAGCTACCGTAGCTAACCTCAACCAGGCTAAACAGGACCAGGCAACCGCTAAGCATCGTGCAGCTCAGGCTAAGGATGAGGCTGTTGTTTTGGGCGCACAGGTAGAAAAGGTTGTAGTAACCATGAAGGTACGCGTGGGTGAAAACGGTAAAATGTTTGGCTCCGTAACCTCCAAGGATGTTGCCGAAGCTTTGATTAAGCAAACCGGTCTGAACATTGACCGTCGTAAAATCGAGCTGAAATCCGCAGTTAAGGGCTTAGGCGAATACACCGCCGTTGCTAAGCTGCATACCGATGTAACTGCTACCTTCAAGGTTATGGTAGTTGCCGAATAATTTCAGAGTGAAGCTTATGCATGTGGCAGTCGCCGGTGGCGGCTGCCGCTTTTTCTTGTGAGCCCTGTTACCTTCCACTCTTGACGGCTGCAAGGGTATGATGCTGCCATGTCTGGCGGTAGCTGGGAAAAATTAACTTTTCCTAAGTAATTTATATCACAGGTACTTCCTTTTTTGATTATTTAGGTGTAAAATATTTGCTGTTCCGCAATTGTTTTTGAATACTTGCGGAATATATGAGAATACAGGTCAAAAGATGATTTTGACCGACGAGAGATTTTTAAGAAAGAACCAAGCTAATCTGCAATGAGAATTATGAGAGAATGAGAGGGATGCAGATGGAAGTAGCAGGCTTTTTGGCCTTAGGTATTTTAGTCGGTTTATTGGGAGCGCTTTTAGGTATTGGCGGCGGTATGGTGATTGTACCGCTTCTGGTATTTGTCTGGCATTATGAACCGCAGCTGGCCATCGGTACTTCGGTGCTGGTGGTATTGCTGAATGCTGTTTCGGGGACTTGGGGGTATATCAGGCAGAAGAAGGTTTGCGTAGATGCGGCCTTGAAATTTGCCGTGGCTACCGTTCCCGGTGCATTTTTAGGCAGCTATGCCGCAGAATATCTGCAGGACAGGCTTTTTTATCTGGTGTTTGGCGCTTTCTTTGTGCTGGCAGCGATAAATATGTATCGTAAGGCCAATAAGGAGGCGGCGGGTAAGACGGCCGGCGTGGTGCCGGAAGTCTATAACTGGAAGCTGGGCGTTCTTTGCAGCGTCGGTGTGGGCTTTTTAGCCAGCATTTTGGGCATAGGCGGCGGTATTGTCCACGTTCCCTTTATGGTTTATGTACTGAATTTCCCGGTGCACGTGGCCATTGCTACTTCTACCTGCATTTTGGCAGTTTCCTCGCTTGCAGGCTTAGTTTCGCATGCTATGCTGGGGCATATTGTGTGGACCAGCGGCTTGGCGATTGGTGCGGGTGCCTTTGTCGGTGCTCAGGGCGGTGTAGCCTTAGCGCAAAGGCTGCAGTCCGGCATTTTGATGAAGCTGGCGAGCGTCCTGGTGCTGATTACCGGCATTAAATTTTTGATGAATGCTCTATAAAGTGCAGTATGTTTATAATTAAATATGGTGCAGTAATAAGAGTTCAGTTTTGCATAATAATGTGAGGTCAGATGCAAAAGTAATGACATCCGGAAGTTGTAAAATGCTATTGCCGTTGTTATGAAGAAGGCAGATATGTAAATGCAGTATTGAGCTTGCTGAAGATACGCAAAAGCAGTCGCAATCATCGTTGATGATAAAGCGACTGCTTTTTTTGCTGTCTGCTGCAACGCTTCAGGCGTTGCTTAGCATGATGTTTGTGTAAGCTGTGAAAATACCGATATTAAAACTGAGCATAGTAAATTGACGAGAAATGAATATACTAA
>ERZ1034710.199-NODE-199-length-23422-cov-4.063166_pt1 | contig 23422 bp, 22 predicted proteins | sample MGYA00520597_ERZ1034710 | MGnify/ENA primary metagenome ERZ1034710 (study PRJEB33766, sample SAMN09781714) | gut metagenome | biome: gut microbiome | host: Homo sapiens | place: Madagascar | study: EMG produced TPA metagenomics assembly of the PRJNA485056 data set... | reverse complement strand
GTGTAGCTCAGTCTGGTAGAGTGCTTGCTTTGGGAGCAAGATGTCGAAGGTTCGAATCCTTTCGCCCCGACCATGAATAAAAAATCGGTATCGTCAGATACCGTTTTTTTATTCATCGATTGAGTGTGTGGGATTCGAACCTTCGGGAAAGAATGTTCGAACCGCAGGCACAAGGCAGACGTCAGTATGCCGGTTCGCGCCAGCGAATGTGCCAAGGTCGGCGTCAGCCAATCCTTTCGCCCCGACCAGAAAAATAACAAACGACCGCTTTGGGTCGTTTTTTATTTTTTTCCGCGGGACGCGGATTCGAACTTGGTTCTCATCTTTCCCTCGTTGTGTCTTTGCCACAACTGCGGGGCATTCGTAACGGTTTGGTCGCGCTGCGCGCGCCCGCACCTACTCATTGTCGCCCTATTCTTTCCACACAAATATTTCCAACGCGTACCCGTAAAAAATCACCCCGCGGTGCGGGGTGTGTTTCTTAGAAACGATATGAACCGGAAACCTTGATATTATGTAGTTGAATATCTTGGTTATACTGGTAACGGTAATCCAGCCCAATCTGCAATCCATACGCCGACAGCATTTCCAAGCCGCCGCCGATGTTCGCCCACATTGGGTCGATATCTATATCGTACTTTGTGAACGAATTTGCGACCGAGAATTTATATTTCGCATTGTCTGGCGCGCCCAATACATCATATTCAATTCCGATTGTCGCATATGGACGAATCTGGAACCATGCCGATGGATAAATACGCTTTTGCGCGGTCAACGAATACCCAGGTGTAAATATCAGATACCCGTCGGATTCCATGTCCATATAATCGTGGCCACGGGCCTTTTCCGTCAGCGAGAATCCAAAGTTATACCCAACGCGCGCGTACATATTGCCCACAACATACTGGTTCAGCCAGTCATGCAGCAAGCCCCATTCACTGGTAAACGCAACGTCATAGCCCGTACCATCAATCGCACCATTCATATATGTCTGGTGACGCGTAGTATCCAACACATGGATATCCAAGAACGCATTACCATAAATGCGTGTCTTGTCGCCCAAGGTCTGCATCAAATACCCACCCAGACCGATGTTGGTATCTGCAACCTTGACATCAACATTGCCGGCGATAAATGGACGTTCAACGGTATAGCCCAAATTCATAGAATCTGAATTGTCCGCTGACATATGCGATACGCGTCCCGTCAGCCCCAGAATCAGTGTTTCAGAATGCTGCCAGTCAAATCCACCTGCAACGTTGATACGATTGCCGTCAACACGTTTGCCATCGGATACTTTCTGGTTAAACATACCAAATTCTGCATCAACCCACGCCTTTTTCAGGTTACGGTTACGATTCCAGATAAATTCGTCAAACATACGGTCTTCGAATGAACGGAAATTAGTATGTTCATTCAAGACAATACTGCCCACAACCTGTTCAATTTCACGTGGCTGAACCAAGCGACTGAACCGTGACAACGCCGTACCATCACGATATGTGGCATAGTGTTCCATACGGTTGTACAGTTCATTACCCAACTGTTCCAGATTTGTGCCACGGAATATCACAGGCAACATTTCCAAAGAATGACGTCCATAAAATCCCTTGGACGATGCAGCACCCGCCAACATATTATCCAGCGCGCCCGCAGACATATATTCGCCGCTGGTGTGTTCTGGGGTACGACCAACAATTGGCTGGATTTTGAACACTTCTACTGGCCCGCCAAAACGTGGATCAAACACTAAATATATACTGTCGTTTTTGCCATCATTATCAGTATCACGCACCGTCAAATACGCGGCATCTGTATCAACCAGCGCACCACTGAAATAATCATAGCACAACGTTCCCGCGTTATTGCAAACCACAACGTTCAGATTGCGCAGTTTGTCGCCCAATTCTGTGATACCGTTATCGGCGTGTACCAACCAAATCGCATCACCCGCCGTTGCCAATTCACGCAACGCAACCCCAATTTGGTTGGTTGCGTTTGCAAACCCGTTTGACGGATTGCGCGCCAATGACAAGTCCGAAGTAAACGCACCATCAACCTGAATCAATGCGCCCGCATTGCCGTCTGTGGCGTTTGTAATGCGCCCCAGCGTGTTATCATCTGTCAAACTGATGCTGGACCAATAATTGCGTGTTGGCGCGGTCAGTACATCACGACGTCTGACATCAACGTACAAACTACTGTCATTATCAAACAGATAGTTGCCACCGATTGTCATTTCTTGCAAACCACCAAATCGTGTGCCACCAGAAACATTACCAGTAACACCAACGGTCAGCCCCGCATTTGAATACACGTGCATATTTTTAACATCAATATTACCCGCAACCGTCAGGTCAGATGTATTGATGTCCAACGCGCCCGATGTTTGCTGAATACTGCCGCCCACAATCACATTAGATGCAGACAATGCATAACTGTTGTCTGTGATATTTGCATCACGTGCGGCGATTGTCCCCGCATAGTTTTGATACAGGTTGTTTACTGTGAATGCCCCCGCAGATTTCATACCCGCACCCGACAATTTCGCAGTCCCGTTATTAGCAAAGTAATCAACATTTGCCACATCTGTACCCGACGCAATCGTCAAATTGCCGTTATTATCAACCGCCCCCAGCGTCATACCGCGCGCCGAACTCAGCGTCAAAGTACCATTATTTGAAATGCCGCCAAATGCGATGCTGGAATTTTCAGATGAAATCGCCGTGGTCGCACCCGTCGCAACATTTGCCGCACCAGTAAATGCAACTGCGTTTTTAACATTGTACGCAACCGCACCAGTGTCGGCCATCAACGCGCCCGTGGCGGTCAAACTGTCCGCGGTAATGTTTGTATCGCCAACAATGCTCAGCCCAGATGCCGCCGCCCCCGCAACATTAGATGCATGCGTTATATTACCTGCGACCGAAATCAAACCATCTGATACGATTGTTGGCGCATTGATAACCGCACTGCCCCCCGACACGGTCAGCATTGCCATATTCAATTTGTCCGTCGCGATATTCAGTTTTTGATTGGATTCAATCGCCCCTGCGGTAACAGAATCTGCTGCAACCAAATTCAGTGTGCCGGTATTGTCAATCTGGCCCATCGTCAGATCAGACGTACTGTTGATATTGGTGATGCCACTGCTGACCAACGCCCCCATATCAACGGACGCACCGTTTATTGTCAATGTGCCACCGTTACTGGTCTGGCCACCGATTTTGGCGATGCCCGCCGCATCAATTTTAACAATGCCGTTGGTCGCCAACGCCCCCGCCATTGTGAAATTCTGATGTGATGTCAATGTCAACGTTTTGCCATTGGCAATTGTCGCACTGTCAACAGATATGTTGCCCGTACTGGTTTCAAAGGCATATTCATCACCCGCAATCAGCATACCGGTCATACCCAATGTCGGCGTTGTATTGTTAAACAACAATTCACCACCAACGCTGATATCACCCGCCGTTGCGGTCAATGATTTCCCAGATAACACAATCAAACCATTGGTTGTACCGCGATTCGTCAACGATGCAACATTTGCATTCGCCGCAGTAATTTCCAGTTGCGCACCATCAATTGCTGATACAGCCCCCGCCACATTCAGCGTTTGCCCCGCTGCGCGTACTGCATCAGATGCGCCGAAAACAATTTTCTGATTTGCATTTTGTGCAATGACATCGCCACCAACATCCATCTGTGACGCGTCCATGCGCACCGTACGTGCGATTGTATCTGTGACACGAACGTCACCACCGACATTGATTGTGCCGTTATTTGATTTCAGCACAAACGCCGTTGTTCCGTCCGCCGCGACCGACATATCGCCCGCATTCGCCGCGGCACTGCCACTGGCGATAAAATTACCATCAATTTGTACAGAATTTTCAACAGTCAGATTTTTAACCGCACTGCGCAAACTCAATTTACCACCAGACACAATCATTTTGTCCAGAATTTGAATATTGCCAATCAATGCGTTCATTTCGACCGAACCACCCAATACGTTCAGATTCTGGGCCGAAATATTGTCGCTGGCACTGCCCGAACCAATAACCGTCATCAGGCCGGAATTGTTCGTCAAATCACCACCAATTGTGATATTGCGCGCCGTAATATCCAAGACACCCGTACCACCCGCAGATGCGCTGTTCACAACATTGCCGTCAACCGTCAACGCGCCACTGGACGACGCCGATGCCGCCACGCGCAAATCACCAGTGTTTGTTATACTGGACAATTTTACAGTATTACCATCAATGCGCATTCTGCTGCTGTCTGTGTTGGAAACATCGCCCCCCACAAACGCGCCCGCGGCCGCAATCGTTGCATTTGCATTTGCGCCATCGCCAGAAATCGCACCTGTTGTAATACTCTGCCCACGAATGTCCAATGTACCAGTATTGCGAATCGATGTTGATGTAAAATTACCAGCACTGTTCAATGTCAGTCCGGCAATATTCTCTTGTGGTAAAACCGATTCATTAGAAATCGCCCCAAACGACATATCCCCCAGCGTCGTTTCAATATTTGCCATACCCTGTTTCAGCAAGATATCGCCCGCCATCTGCAAAGAGCCGGTTTTCAACGTAAATTTGCCGCTGTCGGTCATGTTGTTCCAATCAATATTCTGGGCAATTTTGGTCAGCCCCGAAATATTTGCAACGAACACGCCACTGTTGACAATGGACGCATTGTTTGGGTTACCACCATTGATGGTCAAACTATCGCCATTGATATTCATCGTCCCAGACGTATCTTCGTTTGTGATTGCGCCCGCAACAGTAATATTCTTGGCCGACACAGTAACCGTACCCGCGGCCTTGTTTTCCAAACTGCCCGAAATGTTAGTATCTGTGGTCAGTTCCAAATCGCCGCCCGCCGTTATATTCAACGAACCCGCAAGATTTTGAATCGTACCCGATGTTATGTTGCCACCCGCCTCGATCCTGCCGGTATTGTTTGCGTTTTTGTACGAGAACTGCTTCATAGATACAGAATCAGTCGCCTTCAAATTAATCTCGGCGTTTGCGGCTGTGGCATCCACCTCAATCGCGCCGGTATTGATGGTATCTGCGCTAATACGCAATGTATTATTTGCTGTTATGTTGCCCGACGTGAATGAATTGATACCACCACCAATGGTCGTTGCGCCGCCATTTGCAACAACAGTCAAACCGCCCTGCGCTGTGATGCTGCCACCAACAGATATGTCTATTTTTTTTGTACTGTTATTCTGGATTCCCAGTTGCATACCAGATTTTATATCCAGATTTCCGCCGATGGCGATATTACCATCAGACAAAATAGAGAAAGAACCCGTATCACGCAAAACCGCCAAATCACCCGTGCCCGATTGGAATACGCCACCAATATACAGGGCACTAGCAATATTCATACCATTTGTCGTTGACCCATCACCAAAGACCAAACCGTCATATTCTGCGTCTACTTTTTGGCTGGCATCTGTGCTGCCGATATTCAACCCATCAGGATACGCAAACGACGCCGCGCCCGCGCTGAACGGGGCCAAGCAGCATACAACAGATACTAATTTTTTTGAAAACAGAGACATTTTTCTTTCCATTCCTTGCAATTTGTTATTCCATTATAAAAAAAAAGTTGGTATAAGGGCAAGACAAATATTACAATTAGACCCAAAGGCAAGGAGAAGTAAATATGTATGAAATAAAATCAGTTCATGCGCGCCAAATTATGGACAGCCGTGGCAACCCAACCGTTGAATGCGACATTGTGTTATCTGGGGGTGCACGTGGTCGTGCGGCCGTACCGTCGGGTGCATCAACCGGCAGTTTCGAGGCCCTTGAACTGCGCGATGGTGGCGACGCATATATGGGCAAAGGTGTCACAACCGCCGTTCGCAACGTAAATGAAATCATCGCCCCTGCAATCATTGGTATGATGGCAAATGACCAAACCGCACTGGACGAAAAAATGCTGGCATTGGACGGCACACCAAACAAAGAAAAATTAGGTGCGAACGCGATTTTGGCTGTATCATTGGCGGCAGCACACGCATCAGCCAATCAATCGGGCACACCGTTATATAAATATATTGCGGGCGTGTATGGCAATGCAAACCCGTGCGTATTGCCGCGCCCAATGATGAACATCATCAACGGTGGCGCGCATGCCGACAATGGTCTGGACGCCCAAGAATTTATGATTATTCCAAATGGTGCGAAATCTGAATCCGACGCAATCCGTATGGGGTCTGAAATATTCCACCATTTGAAAAAGATTCTGAAATCCGGCGGCAATTCGACCAACGTTGGCGACGAAGGCGGCTTTGCACCAAACTTTCATTCTTGCGCACAGGCGTTGGATACAATTATCGCCGCAATTCGCGATGCGGGTTATACCCCAGGCGAACAGGTTTCGATTGGTCTGGACGTGGCATCGTCTGAATTTTATGCCGACGGCGTGTATAATTTCGAAGGGAAAAAATTATCATCAGACCAGATGATTGAATTTTACGAACAGTTGATTGCGGCATACCCAATTATCTCTATCGAAGATGCATTGGCCGAAGAAGATTGGGCGGGTTGGAAAAAACTGACCGAAACAATCGGGGAAAAGTGCCAGTTGGTTGGCGACGACCTGTTTGTGACAAACCCTGCGCGCCTGCGCCGTGGAATTGACACCGGCGTTGCGAATGCAATCTTGATTAAGGTGAACCAAATCGGAACATTGACTGAAACATTGCGCGCCATCAAAATGGCCCAAGACGCAAATTACGGCGTAATCATTTCGCACCGCAGTGGCGAAACCGAAGACACCACAATCGCGGATTTGGCCGTTGCGACAAACGCGGGTCAAATCAAGACCGGTTCTATGTCCCGTACCGACCGTATGGCAAAATATAACCAGTTGTTACGTATCCAAGAAGAACTGGACAAATCCGCAAAGTATGGTATATAATTTACCTGAAATGTAACAAACGGGGGGGCGAAATCACGCGCCCCTTTTTTTCTGAGGCCCAATGATAACGACGCACCAGATTTTTATTATCGCAAAATACGCAATCGCGGCATTGCTGGTCATTGGTATATTCTTGGCCCCTGCATGGATTGCGCGCCAAACGGCACGTGGAAAACAAGATATGATTTTGGTTCGCTTGGGCAGTTGGGTGTTCAGTTGGACTGGCATTGGATGGCTGTGGGCATTATTCTGGGCCAGCAAGAAATAATTTTTCCTGATAAAATAAACTGGATTGCCACGCTGCACAACAATAGCCCCGCCCTGCCTTGGGGTGACGAATATATGTGCAACGCAACATTATCAACTGGATTGCCACGCTACGCTCGCAATGACACCGCAGGTGCTGTGAAACAAAACCGAGCGGTACGCGAAGGTTGCGGCAAGGACGCAAGTCCGCAGGCGACACATGCACAAAAAACAACGTCATTGCGAGGAATGAAATGACGAAGCAATCCAGTGAATAAAAAAGTGCGCCATTCGGCGCACATCTATTATCTATGCTCTATTATCTATTCTCTAATTATGGTTTTTCCACATTAAAACTGCGCGAGCGTAATTTTGTTGCGCGCTCGCCCAATGTGCGTTGAATCCCACGACGACGCGCCATACGAAACGCCATCGTTTCGGCTGTTACAGGTTGCGCTGGGTGTTCGGCATAACTGGCCTTGCGATCAGCCATTAAACGTTTCAAAAATGTTTCTATAAAATCAGGTTGCATATTTTCACGACAGATTTGATAAAACATGCGACGAATTTCACGATATTGACGTTTGGCTTCGGTTCGCACCTCACGAATTTGTTCATCTGACAAACGCTCTGCGTGACGAATCCATTCATCACGCGCGATTGAATACGCACTGCCAACTTTATACATATTTGGCCCATATTTTGGGGTGGCAAATTCCACTACTTCTATGTCAATTCCGCGCCCGCACACACGCAAGCGATAGTTGCGCATCCATGCCCCCTGCATAGATTTGAGAATTGTCCTCAGTTCAATACCAGACAGTTTTTCGCGCATCAGGGATAAATCCGCCACTATACAAATATCAATGTCGCTATTTTCGTCATAGTAATAATTGGTGGTTGAACCATGAATAAATATGTCACGAATGCATTCATCTGGAATTGGCAGTCCCATGCGTTGCATAAACCGGATGTAACCCCATGCAATCAGTTGCAACGAATTAGACACCAATTTATTCATTTTACCGGCATCTGTCCAAATATTCGGTTCTAATGATTTATGATAAATAAAGCGTGGCCAATTTCTGGGACGCAACACCGGCAATGTTGTTCTTAGATCACGTTCAAACATAATTATGCCCCAGTACTGCTGCTGGATTCAGAATTTACGAGACGCTCGTACCCTGTGCCACCATCAATGGCACATTCGGCATAACAAACGTCATTAATCAACAGGTAGCCATTTTTGCAGGATGTTTTCTTGCAGTCGCCCCAAACGCCATACAAGGTGCATTCCTGCGTACCATTGTATGATGTCGTTGAACAACTGCGGGTTGTACCAATGGGGCATTGTGCTGTACACGTGCCTATTGTATGATCAAACTGCCAATACGTATACGTTGCCTCACTATCAGGGTCCGTTCTCTGTGTAAAAGTACACGTTATTTTATATTGCATCAATGTCGTCTCATCACAATAACAATTTATAGTCTCACCTGCAGATAAATTCGTGTTATCGTTTTCTGATACAATCTTGCAATTTTCGGATGTGGCATGATTATAAGTGTCTGTAATACCACCACATGATACGCTTACAACCTGACGCGCCGCATCGGCATCATTACTGTGCGTGACGCCCAAGAACGCCAGCACCGACGCCCAAAAACGAAACCAAGAGGATTTAATTTTTTGCATTTTATATTCTCCCTAAATACTAGTAGTTACAATCACCGCCAGAATACTGCCATTTACCAGTATTGTCCTGGAATGTTTGGTAATCATGCTGTGAAATATAGCACGCAGATTGTGTCAATGGCTCACCCGGTGGCACGATCTTCATCAGTCCACTTCCAGTGGACGATACAATTAATCGCCATGTGCGCACCCTGGCCGCGGCACCATTCGCCAGCGTTTTCCCAGGACATTTGGTGCATTTTGTATACACTGTTTTCCCAGAATTATAATCATAAAAACCTTTTTCTGCGAAATAACCATCGTTGCATTGATAGACAATACACGCAGTGGTATTCTTCGCCGCCCACGATGCGCCCGAGGCACACAATACAGTCGCTATTGCGATAAAGATTTTTCTCATTTTATCCTTTCCCTCTTTTTCGTTCAGCGCAAAAAAAAACACCCTGCCAAGGCAGGTGGTTGGAGGTTAAGAACTATAATTTACAGAAAATAGCGGGCTTATTTGAATATATCGCCTCCCTCCAACCCAAATCATAGATTGGAGGTATTTTTTGTCCCCTCGGACACTGTAAATTAGAGGTTCTTACGCCCCGACACGACCATTTCGCCTTGTCATAAAAAACTCTAACACAGATAAAATTCTCACGCAACAAGAAAGTACATAAGGTAAAAAAATGATGTGAATATATGTGCATTACGCGCAACACCAATCCACTGGATTGCCGCGCTACGTTCGCAATGAATCCAAGCGAAGCGCAGGATGCGGCAAGGACGCAGTCCGCAGGCGACACATAAGAGTGCGCCGATGGCGCAACATTATCAACTGGATTGCCACGCGTCGCTACGCTTGCTCGCAATGACAAAGGAACTAGAAGTACAGAAAACACAGATTACAACAAGAACAAAACACACGTGCCGGTGGCACATACAAAACAGCAGTTTCAATAAAATGCATTGCTAGCACCACTGTCATTGCGAGGAATGAAATGACGAAGCAATCCAGTAAAAATAATGTGTGCGCCATTCGGCGCACATCTATTATCTATTATCTATGCTCTATTATCTATGCTCTAAAAAAAACACAGGGGGCAAAAGCCCCCTGTGCAAATAGCGATTTAATCAGCACAGAAATTATTTTTCACTTTGGTTGCCGCCGTGTAAATTCACACCACGCGCCATAAATTCGGCCGCCAAATTTACCGCAGCAATACCTTTCTTGTACCCTGCCCCAGCAGCATTCTTGTTTGCCAATGTGCTGGACGCGGTATTAAACTTGCTCACATTATCAGTCATATTCAATGCCTCTTGTCAAAACATCTCTCTGACACAGGTCAGATTAAACTAATAAAACTTTTTTGTCAAGTATTATTGTCAACCCTGCCTTATTCATCGCAACCATACATTCCGCATGGTTCGGTTGCTGAATATTCTTCGACAACAATCGGTGCGGCCTTGGCTTCTTCGGTATAGTGCGTTTCTTTGACGACACGCACACGACGGTTTGCCGCATTTGCAACGCCATCGGCGGTTGGCACAGCCAAATCTTCTTCACCGGACGAAACCGCAACAATCTGGCTGGCTGGGATGCCGTATTTAATCAGCATTTTCTGAACCGCCTCCGCACGACGACCACCCAACGCATAGTTATAATCCTTGCTGCCCATTGTGTCGGTATGTCCAACCACAGACACTTTGATATTCTTGTTATTCTGGGTCGCGTCCGCCAATTTACGGATTAAATCCTGATATTCTGGTTTGATTGTCGCCTTGTTAAAATCAAAGCGGATTTCAAACACCTCTTCCATTACGTGTTGTTTGGGTTCCAGCGGAATCTGCTGAACCTTGATGATTGTCTTTTCATTTGTTGCCGCCTGAATTTGATCCAAGCGTGCATTGATTGCCGCCAATTCTGCGCGCATCGCCATCATCATGTTGATAAATTCTTGGCGTGACACCAATTCATCACCAATTTGTGGGATTTCTTGGGCCGCCGGCTGCTGAACACAATCAGCTTTGTTCGCGTCATTGCCACAATCAGCCGCCAAAACCGCGGTGTTGTTGCTGTTAGACATGCTCTTGTCGCCACCGTAAATATTCTGGTTAAATACCACTGGTTGAACCGGCACAGGGTTTATCAAGTGCTTTGGAACATTTACATTGTTAACGATAATGACCCCTTCGCGGGCACGCCCCGCGCCATTTACCGCACGCAGTGAACGTGTGTCGGGATAATAATCGGTTGGAACATTGCTGGCATTTGTAATGCGCGATTTAACCGCCACTGTTTCAGACGCGGTTGTTGTTGCAACAGCAGAATTTTGCTGTTTAGTGTTTACAATTTTGCCACCATGACAATCACGCAACGCGGTCAGCGTACGCTGAAAACGATCACGACATTCGCGCGCAGTGCCATCTTGGCCACTGGCCGCCGCCGACAGCCAGCAATCAAATTTCGCCTGCGCTTCGGCCGCCAACTGTGGATTCGTTGTGGTTGCATCATTTTTGAATTGTTCAATCAAATCATTATACGCCGCAGATAATTCGAACGCGGTCTGTTGATCTGCGACCGGCCAATTATCCAGTGTTTCTGGGAATGGCACTTCGCCACTGAATGCCGCCACGGCCTTTTGCGCGAACAATTCGCCCATTTCAGAATACCCGCTGGTGCGCGCATTATAAATAGCATAAGAACGATAATTCATCGCCAACTGATTCAAAAAGGAATCCTGATGTGGTGCAGAATAAACATCCAACTGTTCCACATAGTCAACCGTCGGTGTGTCAATAGGTGCATAATCGTCATTCTTTTGACCCGTGCACGCCGCCAGCGCAACGACAGACGCCGCCATCATTATGCGTGATATAATCCATGTTGATACACAAGATTTATTTTTCATGAAAAATTCCTTTCTATAATCCAGCATATTATACGATTTTTCACCATATGAGTAAAGCAAAAAAACAGTCCCACACGGGGGACTGTTTTTATTTATCTGCAAATTGCGATACGATTGCGCCCAACGACGACATTCCGCCACCACTGCTGAGTCCGCTGACCGTTTCCATAATTGAACTGGTATTTGTTTTCTGCCCCAGACCGCCAACCGTGCTGATCAAAAATTCGCCCCACATCGCACGCTTTTTCGCCGACAGACGCGAATTACTGCAATTTTCAATTTTCGACATCAACTTTATCGCCATTGTCGCCTCTGTCTTGGTGTAATCACTCTCGGAAAAATCAATCAAATTAAAAATATCGTAAATATCGGAAACCGTCTTTTTATTCTTGCACGCCTGTGACCCATCGTCGCAATACGATGCAACCGATGCCTTTGGGAACAGATACCAAACCGTATTCTTGTCACCAGACGAGCCAAAATTATCATAACATACCAAATCGCCGTCGTCGCCATTCAGCGTCGTGCGCACCGCCATTTGATAACCCGTACCCCCTGGGCACGGCATACGCCCCAGTGCGCGTTTGGCGTCATCAGATGTCATTTCACCAACCTTGGCCCACTCTTTCATTGTGTTGTTCACAAACGTGATTTCTTGGGACGTGGGAATGCATTCTTGGGTCAATTCACGTTGTTTTGCATTCAGTTGTTGAACCCCGCTGACCAAACCCAACACGGTTGGCACCAAACTGGCCCCTGTATCCTGAACAGATGCGGCCTGTGTTGCAACGGGTGCGGCCTTTTTAATAGTAACCGCAGCCGGCGCAGACGACACCGCACAGGAAATCATACACATAAAAATCAGCAGTTTTTTATTCATCTCTCGTATTCGCATTATAACATAAAAAAATTATTGAATAAATATAAAAATTGCTTTTTGTGTTCGGGCGCGCTAAACTGAACCCTGTGCAAGGCGATAGACGTAGTTTTATTATATTTACCAAACACAGACGATTACAGCGTCTGTGGCAGTTTTTCTTTACCGGTTGGGGTTTGGTGATGGTGGCAGCATTGGTCGCTGGATCATTGTTTACCAAGCAATTATTGTGGACACCCATTACCGCAATCAATATGACAGACATCGTCAGCAATCAATTCAAAATGTCAAATGCTGTTTTTGCCGGCACTGATGCGAATGGCGAACCATTCAAAATTCGCGCGGCATCTGGTCGCCAAGAATACGGCAAACCCGACATTATATTCTTGGAATCCGTATCTGGTACTGTTGTCCGCAAAAATGGCGACACAAAAATAACCGACAACATTCGTGCCAAAACAGGAAAATATAATCGACGCAACAAGACCGTTACACTGATGGGCAATGTCCGCATTGATTCCAGCAACGGCGACAAAATTTTAACAGACGAATTGGTGGTAAAATTATGAAACAATCCGTATTACGTATTGAACACTTGTCTAAAACATACGGCAAACGTATGGTCATTCGCGACATTTCCATGATTGCGCGTCAGGGCGAATCGGTCGGGCTGTTGGGGCCAAATGGTGCGGGAAAACCACGGCGTTTTACTGCATCACAGGCCAGTTGGCGGCGACCGGCGGTCAAATTTTCCTAAATTCTCAGGACATAACCCACCTGCCGTTTTATCAGCGTGCACGTCTGCATATCGGCTATCTGCCACAGGAAAACAGTGTTTTTCGTGGTCTAACCGTTGAACAAAATATTCTGTCTATTTTAGAGGTGGTTGAACCCAACCGCAAAAAACGTCATCAAAAACTGGACGCATTATTGGACGAATTTTCTATATCGTCTTTGCGGCACAGTCCTGCAACCGCCCTGTCGGGGGGTGAACGTCGCCGTGTTGAAATTGCGCGCGCGTTGGCAAACGACCCTAAATTTATCTTGCTGGACGAACCATTCGCGGGCATTGACCCAATCGCGGTAAATGAAATTAGAACATTGGTGTCCCAACTAAAAAACCGCGGTCTGGGCGTGATTATCACCGACCACAACGTACGCGAAACACTGGGAATTACCGACCGCAGTTATGTATTGCATGATGGAAAAATCCTGAAACACGGTACAACCGATGAAATTATTCAGGACGAAATGGTAAAAAAAGTATATTTGGGCGAAGATTTTACAATGTAAGACAAATAAAAAACACCGCCAAAAGCGGTGTTTTTTTATTATCTATTCGGACTCGTCATCTATATCTTCTTCGTCATCATCGGCCTCAACGGCATTCAGGTCAATTTCCTTTGGTACGCCCAGAATATTTTCTATCTTGTCTGAAGCGGCATCCAAATCAATCTTGTGCAGGACGGCAAATTCCTGTGCCATACGTTCCAACGCACGCAAGTACAACTGGCGCGCAGAAAACGTCATTGTGTCCGCCGCACTGCGACGTTGCAGGTCACGTACAACCTCTGCCAATTTCATTGGATCGCCAGAATTGATGTTTTCTTCGTATTGTGCTGCGCGACGCGCCCAAATCATACGCTTTGCACCGGCCTTGCCCTTGGCAGACGCGATTGCTTCGTCCATCTTTTTAGCGGTTGTCAATGGACGCAAGCCAGAAATCTCTGCCCGTTCAACTGGTACGCGCAATGTCATATGATTGCGTTCAAATTCAATGACCAGCATTTTTATCTTTTGGTCGCCAACTGTCTGTTCTTCGGTACGAACCAATTTGCCCACGCCCTGCGTAGGATACACAACATATTGACCGGCCTTAAAATCTAATTTTTTACTTGGCATAATAAAAACCCTTTGCGGTTGCCATCCTCTCTGTACAGCGCATTATATCATAAAAAAACCAAAAAAACAAATAATTGACGAAAAAAATAAACGCCCCATATGGGGCGTATTTTTATCGCAGTACACCACGACGCAACGTTGGTCCACGCCGTACCGCAGATTCACGCGTTCCCGCCGTTGTATCCACAGACATTGTACATACCCATTCGCCGTTCTGTAAAATTGCAATCTGGTTATCTGGGCATTCTGGTTTTTCCAAACGCCATGCAAAGCAACTGCCCTTTTGATATGATTGGTACGTTGCATTGTCCGCGCCATCACGGGTGTACGCGCCATATTCAGCGTTCCAAATACCCGCCGCCTCGCCCCCGCACCATTTACGCGCACCAAAGCAATCAATACAATTACCATCTTTGTCACAAATCTGTTCAGGTACCGATGTGGCGACATAGCCGCTGTTTGCGGACTTGCCCTCACCCATCATTTTGCCTGTTTCCAAATCACGACACCATAATTTCTCGCACTCTTGGGTTTTAACGCCATCGGTTGTGGTTGTACGCGATGACAGCACATATCCCGCGCCACACGACGTGAACTTTGCCGCATCAGCCGCGAAAACTACACCCAACACCATCAAAAACGAAAAAATCAGTTTTTTCATATCTGTTTCTCTCTTGTCCCAATCATTTTACACGATTTCACAGTAAAATCCAAATTGTTTTTTACTGACCCAACCCCGCTGGGGTAAATCGGCCAATATTGTTAAACAATTCTTGCAGCGCATTCAGTTCAATCGCTGCGGGGATTTCTGTTTCGCCGCCAGCAATCATAACGTTTGGCAAATCTGCATCGCGCAAGACCTGTGTTTTAACAACGCGGTCACCGCGCACCCACGCCAACAAGACGGTCTTGTTATCATACGTCTTGGGCAATGGCCCGCGATAGTTTTCGTCCGCGCAATAATACACCCACACGTCATCGCCATAGATTGTTTTAACCTGTGGCGCGCCAATTTTATCTTGCAATTGTGCAGTTGTTTTTATTTCAGATACCGTCGCATCTAAATCAGGCGGGAAAACATACCCACGATGTTTGGTCTGGAAAGTGCACCCAGTCAATGCGATTAAACACATCACAATTATTTTTCTCATATTATTTACCCCTCGCCATTTTCTTTGGTTTGATTTGCGGCATTCATCATTGCAAAATGCGCAATGTACTTTTTTAATTCGCTCTTGTAACGATTATTTTCTTTGGCAAATTCAACCAAACGGTCAAAATTCGGATTTACCGCACGCGCTGCACCAAAACGACTTTCGGTTTTCAAGAAATCTTCCAGTGGCGTTGGATTATCAATATTTGAATCCAATGTCAACGGATTGCATCCTGATTCAATCAAACGCGGGTCAAAGCGATACAACGGCCATGCGCCGGTCTGAACCAGTTGCGTTTGGTGCTGAACCCCATTTTGCAATGCAAACCCATGGGCAATGCACGGGGCATACGCCAAAATAATTGATGGGCCAGGGAAACTTTCTGCCTCGCGAAAGGCACGAATCGCCTGAACAGGATTTGCCCCCAGTGCAATTTGTGCAACATACGCCCCCGACATCATCGCCATCATACCTAAATCTTTCTTGGCGTGTTCTTTGCCGCCGATGGCAAATTTCATACTGGCGGCAAATGGTGTGGATTTTGATTGCTGTCCACCGGTATTAGAGTACCCTTCGGTATCCAAGACCAAAATATTCACATTTTCACCACTGTGCAGAATGTGGTCCAACCCACCGTATCCGATATCATACGCCCAGCCGTCACCACCAACAATCCATACAGATTTATCAACCATTTCGCCCAACAAACTTTCCGCCAATCGTGCACGCGGGCCATCTGTTTTCGCCAATTTTTTACGCAACATTTCTGCGTTCGCACGTTGACGTACAGGGTCTGTTTCTGAAAACATCGCGTCAACATTTGGAATATTCAATTCAAACAGCAGACCACGCAAAGTGTCGCGCTTTTGATTCAACGCCAAACGCATACCCAACCCGTATTCTGCATTGTCCTCGAACAGCGAATTAGACCACGCTGGCCCACGACCATTTGCATCATGCGTCCATGGCGTTGTCGGTAAATTCGCCCCATATATTGACGAACAACCCGTTGCGTTTGCAACCACCATACGGTCACCAAACAGGTGCGCCATCATCTTTACATACGGTGTTTCGCCACAGCCCGCGCACGCCCCTGGAAATTCAAAATAATGTGGCAACAGTTCTACGTGTTTCGGAATATTCAAGTTTAGTTTTTCGCGTGGAACATCTGGCAATTTTACAACCGCATCAAATGCGCGTTGATTTTCCGCTGCAACATCGCGCGCGGATTTCATCGCCAACGCCGCCACCGGACAATTTTTAACACACACACCACACCCCGTGCAGTCCGCCGCCGAAATCGCCAATGTATAATACATATTTGCACCCAACTCTGGCGTTTTCATTGGGACAACAATTATACCCTCTGCGCGTGCCGCTGCAACCTGCTCTGCGGTCAACGCCTTGATACGAATCGCCGCATGCGGGCACAACATTGAACATTTGCCACACTGAATACATTTATCTAAATCACATGTTGCGACACGATCAGACACCGCGCGTTTTTCATACTTTGATGTTCCAACAGGATATTGTCCTGCACCAAATTCACCACCAACACGGAATCGCGATACAGGCAACGCATCACCACGCTGTGCCGCCATTTCGCCCAATGTTCCTGCAATTTCTGCTGGGGCGTCTGCTGTCATTGCTGGCACAAAATCAGGCGCAAAATTTGACACAGATGACGGCAATACGTACTGGTGCAAATATTCCGCGGCCTTGTCCACAGCGGCCCAGTTTGCTTGAACGATTTCCATACCTTTTTTCTTGTATGTTTTTTCAATAGCGACCTTTGCCGATTTTGCTGCAACCGCTGGGTCAATAATCTGGGTTAAATTAAAGAAGTTTAACATAATAAACGTATTGATACGATTCCCTAGCCCCAGTTCTGCGGCCGCGCCATTCGCGTCCAAGAAATACACATTCGCACGCAAGCGCATCAGATGTTCTTGGGTTTCACGTGGCAAATTTGCAAACGCCACATCTGGGGTCATAGATGTGTTTATCATAACCGTACCGCCCGCGCGCAATCCACGAAATACATCAAAACGTTGGGCAATCATAAAGTTTGAAACACTGATAAAATCTGCAACCTCTATCAAATACTGACTTTTGATTGGTGCATCTGAAAAACGTACATGCGATGCGGTTAAACCACCAGATTTTTTGGAATCATAAACCGCATACGATTGTGGATACAAATCAGAATTTTCACCAACGATTTTTACGATATTTTTCACCGCACCAACTGTTCCGTCCGAACCAATACCATACAAAATCGCGGTTTTGAAGTTTTCTGCCTGAACTGCGAACGCTGGGTCTGTTTTCAATGACAACCCAGACAAATCATCATCAATACCAACCGTGAAATTATGATGCAATGTATCACGCATCAGATTTTCATATACTGCCTTGACATCACGTGGCTTAAATTCTTTGGACCCCAGACCATACCGTCCACCAAACACGGCGGCCGCATCACCAATTACGGTCTTGACGTCTTGGTATAATGGCTCGCCGATTGCGCCGGGTTCTTTTGTTCTGTCCAAAACCGCAATACGTTTAACGGACTTTGGCAATGCCGCACGAAACGCATCAGTTGGGAAAGGACGATACAAATGCACCTTGACCAAACCCAAACCATTTGGCAAAAATGGTAATGTTTCTTCGATTGTTTCGCATGCGCTGCCCATTGCAACAATAACATTTTCTGCATTTGGGTCGCCAACATAATCCACCAAATGATACGCACGTCCCGTCAGTTTTGCGAATTTATCCATACATTGCTGAACAATATCAGGTGTTGCCGCATATAATGGGTTGGCGGCCTCGCGTCCTTGGAAATAAACATCAGGATTTTGCGCCGTACCACGAACAGTTGGTGCATCAGGCGTCATACCGCGCGCGCGATTTTCCAGCACCAAATTATCTGGAATCAGTTCACGCAAAACATCATCGCTGATTCTGTCCAGACGTGATTCTTCGTGGCTGGTACGGAATCCATCAAAGAAATGTAAAAACGGAACACGCGCACGCAACGTGGCCGCATGCGCAATCGCCGCCATATCGGCCGCCTGTTGCACATTATGACTGGACAACAATGCAAAGCCCGTGCTGCGAACAGACATAACGTCGCTGTGATCGCCAAATATTGACAACGCATGTGTTGCCAATGCGCGTGCAGCAACATGCATAACAAATGGTGTCTGTTCGCCAGCGATTTTGTACATATTAGGAATCATCAGCAACAACCCTTGGGACGCAGTAAATGTCGTTGCCAACGCGCCCATCTGCAACGCGCCATGCATTGCACCGGCCGCCCCGCCCTCGGACTGCATTTCTATAATTTGTGGGATTGCACCCCAGATATTTTTCTTGTGCTGGAACGACCATTCGTCCGCCAATTCGCCCATTGTGCTGCTGGGGGTAATGGGATAAATTGCCGCAAAATCGACACATCTGTATGCAACATCGGCCGCGGCCCAGTTTCCATCAACAATAAGATTCGCCATAATAATACCTTTCCATTCGAACTATTTATATTCTTTTCTGGCGAAATCATACCGCGATTTTTAATTCAAGGCAAGATTATACTTGCATTACCTGTTGACAAAAACATATTTTTGTGTCATATTGTTTTTTCAAAGAAAAATTAGAGAGGTACTATTTATGCAAAGCGTAGACATTATTGAAAGTTGCCCAGGGGCATTATTGGATTTTGAAATAATCCATGTTCAGCCGGCAAAAAAACGTTGACCCATTAACACGTCAGGCCAACTTTGTTCGTGGCACTAATATTTATATATTGGACTCGTTTGCGGGCAAAACAAAAATGAAAAATACCGCATTTGTGCGCCGTATCAAAGACGCCATTGCCGATGCACGCGATATTTTTAGTGATAGATTCATGGACGTAATCCCAACAAATTGGAAAATTGCACGCGATTGGAATCGTCCAAATATCAACGTCTATGTAAACTGTCCAGACCCCACATTGACCGACAGTGCGCGTGTCGCACTGGCCGAATTGGCACGTGCCGCCGCCACGGGGGTAAAAATCACAGTGCACGTTACCGGCAACCCAGACAGCCAAATCGCACGCGCGTTGTTGGCAATGGAAACATTCAGCGCCAACCACACGTTCCGCAATACAACAACAAAACAGCGGTAATAAAAAACGGGGAATTTCCCCGTTTTTTATTTCTTTTTATTTTCCAATTTCTTTAATACATCTGTTTTATCTGTAGATTTTGCCTTTTCTGTACTGGGACACGTTGCCGCACGCGTTTTTAATTTGTACATTGCGCGCACCATATCCATACCACGCTGTAATTGATAATCTTGGGCGTCCTTTTCTTCATCAGACAACTCGACCTCTTCCCCATCATCTGTCTTTTTGTCTGCTTTCTTTTTTGCATTATCATTTTTCAATGCGTTTTTGAAAGAGGCCTCTGAATATAAACTTTCGCGACGTTCAATGGTTTCAATCTTGCTCTGCAAAACCTCTACGTCTGGGGTAATCCCCTCGTTCTGAATAGACCGCCCACTGGGGGTATAATAACGCGCAATAGTAATATGAATCGCCGTGCCATCACCCAACGGTTTTTGCTGTTGCACACTGCCCTTGCCAAAACTTTGCGACCCCATAACCAATGCGCGGCCATTGTCCTGTAATGCGCCCGCAACAATTTCAGACGCCGATGCCGAACCATGATTTATCAGCACAACAATTGGTTTGCCGCCCGTCATATCGCCTGCTTTGGCCATGGCACGTTCAATATCCGCAGCATCTTTACCACGCGTTGACACAATTTCGCCACCGTCCAGAACCGCGTCCGCAATATCAATCGCCGCCGTCAGATACCCCCCAGGGTTATTGCGCACATCAATTACATAGCCAATAACCTTCTTTTTCTCCAACTTTTCAATCGCATTGCGAAATTCTTTGGCCGTCGTTGCACCAAAGTCCGAAATACGCACATAACCAATTTTTTCCTTTGAATTTTCGTCCATATCCGCAATCGTCTTGTCGTCAAACTTGACGGACTTTACCTTGATAATTGCGCGTTTCAATGTAACATCGCGTGCGTCTTTGCCATCGGACAAGATGGTCAACTTAACCTTTGTCCCTGGGCGACCTTTCATCTTTTTTACCGCCTGATTCAATGTCATATCAAAGACCATTTCGCCATCAATACTGGTAATATAGTCGCCGGCCTTGATACCTGCCTTGGCCGCAGGCGTATCGTCAATCGGCGAAATCACGCGAATTGCGCCACGGTCACTGGTAACCTGAATGCCCAATCCACCAAATTCACCATACGATTTATCGTTAAATTCTTTCAAATCGTCCGCCGACAGATACGACGAATGTGGGTCAAGTGCGCCCAACATACCATTCATTGCCGCTTCCAGCATTTTCTTTTCATCGGCCTCTTCGACAAAACTGTCGCGCGCGACATCAAACACCAGCGCAAATTTTTGCAACTGTTCATAAATCTGTTCATCGGTCAGGTGCACAACTGGTTCTTCTTTCTTTGCCTTGCCGGCGGCGATAGCCGTCATTGGCACAGATAACGCAACCAAGACCAAAAATTTCTTTAACATTTTCGCTTTTCCCCTTGCCTTGTGATACAACAGGCATACCATAAACCAAAAAGACCGCACTCGCAACACGATTTTTTGACTTTTTGCACAGATTTTGCCAAATCCCCAACGCCGCAATCACTTGACAAAATAATTTTCTGGGCTATATTATTCGTACATGGGTGACCACATGACCAAGACGCAAAATTATAAAATTCGTATCGAAGAAAACCGTCAACAGATAACCAACATGTTATCCGGCGCGGACACGCACAAGCGGTTGAATAATCTCAACTGGATTGCGCATGAATTATCAACCGAGGCCGAAATCTTGTTTCAATGCCAAGCTGGCGTACCAAAAAACAAACGCAGGATGTATTTGGATTACACCAGCATGATGAATTTAAACACGGCATGGAAATATGTTTTGAATCACACAAAAGAGCCCATTGACAATGCCGCCATCAGAAAAATTCATCAATTATTGGCCCACAATACGGATGTTCCTGGGGGACAATACCGTCTGGTTGAGGTTTGTGTTTTGCAATCTTCCGCACCCAGTTATAACGACATGCTGTACAGAATGAACGACATTGAATACAATCTGGCTAACCCAAATGTTCCTGTTTTGACCAGAGCATTCAATGTTCACTATGACATCATAGCGGCACAACCATTCAGAGATTTTAACAAAAGAACATCACGCATGATCATGAATTGGTTTTTAATCCAAAATGGTTATAGACCAATATTATTTAACCACCAATCAGACAAGCACGAATATATGGATGCACTACGTGCATGCACCGCTGGTGACACAAAGGCATATACGCACTATATGTATTCATGCCTGTTGCGCACACAGAATGAAATAATCAGCTTGTTAAAGAAATCGCGGGTGCTGTGATGGTAAAAATAAAAACACTGAATCATGGTCGCGAAACATATGCCGTATATTACGGCGCAGATTTTGTGCTGAAACGCCCACTGCCAAACATGGGGCAAGCGGCCAAAGACGCATGGTTGGCCAAACAACACAAAACACAAATCGCCATTGATCGCATTCGCGCCGCAGACAACCCACTGTACAACGTGCCTGAAATGCGCTTTATCAACGACGAAGAATATCAAATTCTGGAAGAGCGCGCCCCAGGTTACCCATTAAATCGTGATTTGTATCGCAAACTGTCACGTCGTCAGCGTTATGAAATAATAAACAGTTTAGGCAGTTTTCTGGTCGACATGAACGAATCGATGCCTATTGGTGATGTTGAAAATCACAAAATCGCCAGCGAATTAAAATTCAGCCGTCTGGATAACTTTATTGAAACCAAGATGTCAAATTGGTTCACAAAAAACGAGACAATCCAACTGGCGCGCATTCGTGACCAAATCGGCACATTTGAATACCCAACACGCATGGCGTGGTCACATTGCGACCTGAACCCAGGCAACGTTTTGTACGACCCCGCAACCAGTAAATTATCATTCATTGATTTCGCAGAGGCCGGATATCGCTTTATCTATCGCGACATATTTGCATCGTTACAGATTGAATTGAACATATTCAAACAGGTCTATGAAGTATATTGCAAAATGCACGCGAAAAACCTGTGGTCTATGCCCAGCGCGAAAAACGACGCACTGCGTGACATTATGAAATACCGCATAATGGTTGTATGGTTGAAACGCTTTATCAAGGCGGCCGACGATTTGCGCCTTAACCCCAAAAACACCAAGAGCGAGAATAATAACCTAGAAAAGATTGCGTTTATGCGCGAACAACTGGTCAATTTTCAGAATCTGGAACGCCAGTTCCAAAAGTAAACGTTCCCCCGCCATCGGCCCCCATAAAATTGATAAATTTTGTGGGTGATTCCTTGGAGAGGGTGTCCGCTATGACGGGGGTGTCTCGGGGTTACTTCCATGCGCTTGGGATACTGGCGTAATCTGACAAACCTGTAACGCCAGAGTACATACTCCCAACCTGTGATGATGTCGCGGTTGGGAACACATCGTACAGGTACGTACCATCCGGATTCCGTGCCGATTTGCCCGTCAGGCCACCGCACCCATTAAATGTATGGGTAAACATATTGTTTTGTAACGTACCA
>ERZ1034710.197-NODE-197-length-23460-cov-10.205725_pt1 | contig 23460 bp, 24 predicted proteins | sample MGYA00520597_ERZ1034710 | MGnify/ENA primary metagenome ERZ1034710 (study PRJEB33766, sample SAMN09781714) | gut metagenome | biome: gut microbiome | host: Homo sapiens | place: Madagascar | study: EMG produced TPA metagenomics assembly of the PRJNA485056 data... | reverse complement strand
ATTTCTTCATTAGTCCATTCTCTCGGTTTTTCATTCCTTAATAGACCAATAGAATTAGCCTTACCAGTAATTTCTGAAATTGTTCGATTTGGGATATATTTATTATGAATTTCTTCTAAAGAAATATCTTGTGAATAGTATTTATTAAGATATGAGATTTCTTCCTCTGTCCAAGGAATATAATCTTGTTTAAGATTTAATTCACCAGCTCTACGTAAAATTGCACTATATGTTTTTGAAAAATAATTTATCAAGTCATCATTCTTTACAGTACCATAAATTTGCTTTAATAAATTATCTTCATCAACAGTCCACACGATTTCTGCTTTATTGAGAGATAATTTTCTTCCTCTTGCTTCAATAGCACGAACAGTTTTGTTTGGTAAAAACAAATCATGTAACTCTGCATTAGTATAATCTGCAAATTTATCTTTAAGTATTTCGTCTTCTTTAATTGACCACGCACAACTGACCTTATGTTTTAAGTGTAAAACGCTTGCTTTACTTGTTATTTGTGATAATGTCAACTGTGGAAAGTAATTCTTTTGAATATCTTTTACATACATTCCATTTTCATATTTTTCTGTAAGCAGAGCAATGTCTTCATCAGACCATCTAAAAGTTTTTAATTCTAATCCAAGTGTTTTAATTCTTCCTCGTACACTTGGAACTGTTCTTTCAGGAAAATATTTTTCTACAATTTCTGGATATGACATTTTATCATATACCTGTTTTAATATTTCATCTTCTTGAGTTGTCCATTTTTTACTTGCCATAATTATTCGTCTCCTTATACATTTGAAAAGCAGAAGAGTAGTAATTACTCTCCATGTTTAAGTTTTTTAAATTCACCAATGGACTTCTGTAAATCATCTGAATCATTGAAAAAGAACACATTCTTATTTGGGCAATGCTTATTTTCAGACATTGCAACAAGAACAAATCCTTTCATCATCAGATAACCACAAAGTCTCTGATTGAATATTGTTATCATTTTTGTATTGCTCATTTCTTAACCTCCAATTAATTTTCTAATGTAATATTCTCTGTTTTGTAATGAGCAAAGCATCATTTCACAAATGTGCGAAATCTGCACATAAATTACAAAATGAGTGCGATTTTTACACAAAAGTAATCTCGAAAAATAACAAATATAATTATCAAATTTTGAGATTTTCGGCTTTTGCGTCTCTTGGTTCTTCTTTTGAAGTGTTCCATCTACTATCCATAAATAATGAAATAGCAGTATTATTTATTTTGTTTCCTCTTGTAAAAATAAAAGGATTGCAAGTTATTGTTTTAAATTTCTTAGTTGGATCATCCTTGCATCCAGTTGTATGTCTACCAAGAACACCCTTCTTAATAAGAGAAGATATAAGTCTTCTGACATTTGAATCATCCATTTCTAATAATGCAGCAATATCTTTTGCATCTAAAATTTTTCCATTGGGATTTCCATTAGTGCGAAGAATACAGTCTTTATAAGATACATGTCTTGCAAGCCTAATGGTGAAATTGAATTCTGCATTTGTGAGATATTTATTTAATTCCTCTAAAATGTCATCATATAATTTCACAAAACTCACTCCTTCGTTAAAAACTACACACTCATCTTCTTGTGCGAGAAATTCCAATATCTTTTTCTTATTCTCTTTTGAATATTTTTTGTAAGAATCACCATACATAAATGTATCTGTGATATTTCCTGATTCCGCATCTATCATGTAAGCTGCGATTTCTTCATTTTCAGTTTCTTTGAGTTTCGATTTTTCCATTTGAGATACCTCCATTTGATTTTTCTATATAAAACAAAAAGCCCACAACGCTCACGCATTGCAGAACTTCATCATTTTCAATATTCAATTAAAACGCCACTCGCAAGAGTGGTGTTAGTTGCGACCTGCAACGCAGGGAACAACTGTAATGCCATCGGCAAAAGCCAATGAAAGTGCAATTTACATTGAAAAAGAGTAGCACTGTGGCTACTCTCTATCACTCATATTTTTTATTGTTATATATGGAATATCATGACTGTCTAATAAATCACAAACATATTTACCTAATCCAGTGTCATCAACATAGATAGTTATGTTACTATTCTTGTAATAATTGGTAATTGTATAAATAAAATTTGCTTTATCTTTTTTTAAATCAAAACGAAATTTTCTTCTGTTAATATATACAAGTGTCACGTCAGTTCCATAATCTATATACATTGTTGCGCCATCATCAGTAACCCATTCTTTTTTATTCCTAATTTCACCAGAATGATTTTGTTCCCATACGGAAATTTTACCATCATTTTCAGAATATTCTAAATGCCAATCATATTCCTTGATCAAAGATAATGTATCTTTTAAAAGTCGAAGAGTATCAATTGTCATTTTATTTCTGAATACACAATTATCTGGATCAGCTTCTGCGCTTACATATTTATTGTATCTTTCTGTAAGAGCCTTTGCGTCCTTGATTAGCGTGTCAACAGTTTCGTCAAAAATATTTTTGTTTCCTTTATTCATTTAATTTTTCTCCAAGCGGTAAGTCGCAACCTATTATTTATTCGTACAATTTTGTACTTAGCACACCTTCTACGATTTGAACATAGACCTGACGATTTTGGAGATCGTTGCTCTACCAATTAAGCTAAAGGTGTATATAACAAAAGAGCCATTTCAACATATGAAATGACTCTTTCTTAAAAAATTATCTTTCTCTACACTAAATGAAACTATTTTCATTACGACTTTATCAGAAAAAATCTGCGTAGTTGTTGCCTACGGATAATTTAATAGGGCGGTAGTAAGTGTTGAGCTTACACGCCTAAGTTTCGTATGCATCCAAAAAATAGGCTTTGGCGTCAGGTTTACCGCATAAAAAGATTTCGGTGGGAGTCGAACTCACGCCCTCGGAGTTGCAGTCCGATGCCTTAACCAACTTGGCTACGAAATCATAAATAGGACGTGCGAGGATCGAACTCGCATCGCAGCCGTGAAAGGGCTGTAACTTAGCCATTTGTCCAACGTCCCATAAACGACTCTATTGGGAATCGAACCCAAATCTTCCGATAGACAGTCGGGTATAATCACCTTTATACTATAGAGCCATAATTATTTTTCATAACCTTTACAGAGTGCTTTGAAAAATATAAAGTCAAGTATCTCTAACGAATCGTATGGGACTTGAACCCATGTTATTCTACCGTGACAGGGTAGTGCCATAACCAACTAGGCGAACGATCCATAAAAAATCAGCATAAAGCACTAACTAGCTGATATTGGACTGTACACATCCAGTTATTTAGAATATAGTCGCTTATCAGCAACCTAATTCATGCTTTCTAATTATTCTCATTCCTAACTCGTGTGTCTTACACGTCAAATGCATGATATGTATATGAGTAACCGTTTACTTTAATGGTTCTCATTAACGTAGAGAAGCACGATCATTTCTATGGCTGATATTGACCGTTTTAGGACTTACAATACTATATGAATAGCAAATGCCAAGATATGTATTACTGCCACACTTATATTTTAGCAGTGACCGCATAGCTTTCTTTTATACTCTGATTCGCTTCCGAGTTTGCAACGCCAATGATCAGTAGCGAGGGTGTTTTTAGAGTAGCAACTAACTCAATATTTTTATCTCGTGCTTTTATATACAGCCTTACGAGTGGCTGTTGCTCACTTATATATTCTCTGTTTGGTTGCCCATTTAAGAGTTCTTTTATTTGTTCTCTACATTGTCGTCACCTTTTTATATATACCTTTCGTGCCTGTTTATAAGGGCTTTATTGGGATAATACAGTTCTATCGGTCTGTTAGTCCGTCTGATTTTCACAGAACCTCGATGAGTGCGTAACTCAGAGCATTCGGATGTATATAATTATTCTCCATTTAAAAATAAGATAGATTAGGAAATTAATGTCGGTTTACGTTGACATAGGTTTTACGCTATTGAATACCACTATTCAATATGTCTGTAAAGACGCAACCTAATCTTTGTATATAGTAAGTTTTTCAGATTTATTTACTTTCTGCCTCATTTTTCTCTTTTAAAGCATTGATTTTTTCCATAACTTCTGCCTTAGTTTTAGGTTTACAATAGAAGGAACGGGTTGTTTCTGTCGATTTGTGATTGGCAAGCTCGGCTGCTAATGCTAAATCGCCAGTCTCTTCATAAACCAAATTTAGACGAGATTTTCGTTGGCAATGAGGTCTATAGTCAGAAATTCCAATTATTTCACCATATTTCTTCATTCTATCTCTGATTGCGCTATCACCCATAGGTTTATATTCTCCATTGTATTTTGTAATTAACAATGAATCACATTCCAAATGGTCATAATCATTCTTTCTCATTTCAAGCCACTCTTGAATAAGTTCTTTTGCAACATCACCAAAAACTACCTGTGTACGGTATCCTTCCTTTTCTCTTATATCAATAAACATGTTATGTTCTAAATCAAGTTTGGATAACTGCAATCTTAACAATGCGCCAATTCTATTGGCAGAATCGAAGCTTACCTCAAATAAAATCTGATCTTGAATTGAATACTTATCATTTTCAGATAACTCTCTACGGATTGTTTGAACTTGTTCTTCTGTAAGAAAATACGAATTTAAAATATGTTCCTCATTAGCTTTCTTCATTCTATCGAGTTTTCCATCAAAAGGATGATATTTTACAAAACCACGTTTCATAGACCAAATATAGAATGAGCTAACGGCAGAAATTTTCATGTTAATAATCTTTTTATGATTCAGAAGTGTTTCCTGGCAGAACATAATATAGTTCTCCATAATATCAACAGCATCTTCCATAAACTCATCTGAATACAAATCTAAATCTCCATAATTTTCACCTAACCACATAAGGAAATGACGAAACAATCCTTCATATCTTTTATATGTAGTATCTTTAACATCCTGATTTTTTATAATATTTGATTGGAGATACTTCTTATATTTCTTCAAGTTATCAGGATTTATAAATTTCTCCTTATCCTTAGTAAAATATTTTACCCTTGTTACATGTGCCACTAAATCACTTCCTTTCGTATAATGTAAACTAAGCTACTTCTTTTAAAATCTCATTTATTTTATTTTGCAATATTTCTTTATAACTTCCGTTTTTCATTTCAGATGAAAACAGAAATAGATAATTACATTTGTTCTCTATAAGTATTTTTTCTTTGTATAGCATTTTCTGTTGATACTCTTGATGACGTTTGTACTTGTATTCATAATGTCTCCAATCTGCCGTGTCGTTAGGTATAACACCTGCAATTTCAACATATAACTTTTTACCGTTAGGCAAAAGCATACAGTAATCACAATTTGTTTTTCGTTTCTTGTCACTATTTGTAAAAGTCTTATACATTACATCTCTAAAATATGATTTGTTATATTCATATCCAAGAGAACGTATATGTGTAGAAAAATCAAATTCCATAGTTGATACAGCACGTTCACCATCATCAAACGTATATTTAAAACTAAAATTATTTGGATTCATTTCAAATCCAAGGCTTTTAATATAAACAAATACATCTAAACCTTCACGCTTAAATGCTTTTGTCATTGATTTATGTTCAATATTATTTTTATGATATAAACCACTTTCTAAATCTTGCCATGTAAGAAATTTTCTACCAGTTTTTTCATATAGATTATTTAATGCCTCTGTAATAGTATTCCTATAATATTCAAATGGATAAAGAGGTTTATCTATTGGTGTAGGCATAAGACCAATTTCTTCTTTAGCTTTATTAAGACCACCAAACATTCTTACCAATACAATCATTGAAAAACCAATTTTCTCAAGTGAAATATCTTCTCGCAAAATTGGTCTGCCTAATTCTTTCTCAAGATTTATAAGTGCATTCGCAATATCTTCTTTTTCTTTTTTGAGCTTATTGCTTTCATAACCACACCAACGCACGAAATCATCATATTTTTTCACATTTTTATCTGGACAATATTTTACGAACCAAATTGGATTTGGTAAACCATATTTATTATTCATTAACTCATTTCCGCATAAAGCATGACCAATATTATCACTTACTTCTTTAAATCTTTTGACATATAAATCATAATCTTTACTTTCTGTCCTTACGTGAGATACCTTACCAAACTGTAACAAGAAATCATTATAGGTGATACTATTTTCTTTTAATACACGAGTTATAATTCTGCCTTGTGGCATATTATGTTTTGAGTCACATTTTGAATATACCGGCACTTCACCATAAGTATCAATAAATTGATTATACAAAATAACCAAATCGTCATAAGTTACTTTAGTAGATTGGACTTCTTTATCTCCAACCTTTAACATTCTTGTTCCCATAATTTTCCTACACTTTCCCCTACACATACAATAAAAATAGAACAGTAGAAGAGGTGTGTAGGTTGCCTCATATACTTGGTAGCTACTCCAAGTACCTACTGTTCCATAAATCCCACAATCAGCTATGACACCAATCATGAGCACATATATTTATTCTCTGTTTCCATATAAAGTTCGTTGCCGATTTAACATCTCCCAATCCGTATATAAAAACATTGAAAAAGTCCTCCCACTTGGTAACGCTCCAAGCCGATCCGAAGACGATAGATTTACAGTCTACCCCACATCTTTAGTGGTCTATGAGAGGATACAAAAAGAGTGTGCAGCATACACCACACACTCTAAATAATCTAAAATCCAAAAGCCTTTAACATCTTCTGAATATCTTCATGACTTAACTCATCGCTAGAGTAGTAAGAATAACTCATATAAGAGTCGCCATCTGACCTACTAGCAGTAAATCCATGAGCATTTCCATCTTCGTCTTCAGAAGTATGTAAATAAGTTTCGTCATGACAATTACAGTTCTTACAATCATCATCGCAATTATCTTCCTGACCAAACAAAATAACTTCCTTATCCTCATTTACACAGTAATCAATAATATCCTGCTCGATATCACCATCCATATCAATGTAGAAAATATCTGTTTTATCAAGAACAACATAATCCTCAATAGGTACACATGTGACATATCCATCATCATTGACAGATACGAGATATTCGTCAACTTCCATATAATCAACAAGGTCAATCTCTTTAATACTTGTCTCGTCAAGTCTAATAAGAATATCCAAAATATATTCGGCAATTTCTTTATTTACAATTACACCAACTGTTTTATCAGTATGATATAATCTATTGATATAAATAGAGATAATGTCATCAACTTTATCCTCAAGATCAATCATCTGAATGTTTTCATATTTATTTTTCTTCAAACAATTCACCACCTTAGAATTAGAGCTGCTTTGCAGTCTTTGACATCTTAAAGCAAATCTCATCATGCTGTGGAGTTACATACTCCTCACCTTTGCGATTGCCCATCATAATTTTTCCTCTACGCTCTGGAACTGTCTTAACCTTAAACTTTCCAAGCTTTCCAACTGCAACTGATTCTGCATGGTTTGCTGTTAATGTCTCTGTGATTACATCAGCAAAAGCATCAAGAATAACTGCGATATCCTTCTGTGAAGCTCCCTCAACTTTATTTACTACTGCCTTTAATACCTCGTTCTTTGTCATTTTAATTTTCTCCTTTTTTCTCAATTATTTTTTTTAATACAAAAAGAGGGTAGCGTCTCATTTGAGTACACTCCCTCCGATACATACAATTGTAACAGCAACATCACAATTTCTATACAATCGGACTAATTAAAAGTAGAAAATTAGCCCAATTTTCATAGTTACTTATGCATAATATAAAAGCCAAGTCACTCGTACTTGGTCTACTTAGTCTTGAAATTAGTATTTCTACGTTAATTCAATAGGGTAATAAGCTTTTATTCCATTATTCGTACAAATACATACCATCTGAGATGGTTTTCCTGTTAATCTTTTCTCAATTGTGTAAGAGTCGCCACATCCAGCAAGAGAACCACCACGAATCATTTTTACACCATTTGTTTCATCAACTGAACATACATGTAAATGACCAAATGTAATTGCATATGGAACGAATCCTAGAGCAAGACACAAGTTCTGTACTCCTGATTTATTAAATCCATCATAATCTCCATGAACTGCTATGTATGACTTACCTCTAATATCAATATCAGCAATACCAGTGTCAATATTCCTATGTAAGACATGGAAATTATCAATATGCTTTAAAGATAACTCAACTGCCCAACTGATAATATCATCTAGTCGCTCATCATGAATAGCATCTTCTTTTCGCTCAATTCTTGTATGATTTCCAGATACATTTGACAAAAACACATTTTCAAAATGTAAACTCAATTCATAACAAAATGATGATACTAATTCAGTAGCGTTTTTAATCTGTTCTATAACATTTTCACGATTTGTTACCTGAATACTCTTATGAATATTTCCAGAAATAAGATCTCCTTGTAAACTTACATAACACTTTCGAGAATTATGTAAGTCACGAATTGATAACACCTCATTTAATAACTGATTAAGCCTGTCTTTAGCGATATCAGTATTATATTTACCAAAAATAGAATCAAATGTCTGACCGATATGTAAATCACTCAAAATGACTAACATATCATTGTCTGAATCAATCGAAAGAGTATTATGAGTATCAAAATTCGTTCTTCCAAGTGATGTCAACTCATCTTCGAGTTTATCAAGTTTTTCCTCAACTCTTGCATCGGCATAATTCTGTTTCTGCCACGCATTCCGTTCATCTCTAAACTGTATTTTCTTACGTTCTAATTCACGCTTCTGAACTTCAATTTCCTTAATCTGTTCATCAGAATCAGTAAATTTACCTCTATTAGCATTTAGCATTTTGTTGAAAGCTTGAAACTGTTTGCGGAATTTTGATTCCGTATACTCAGTACCAAGCAACTCATTTAATATATTAGCCACATCCTGCCATGAGCCAATTAAATCTTTATCAGAGCACACTCTATAAATAAGTTCTTCGTCTGATTCATTTTCAAATCTTTTATAAGAAGTTATGACAATCACACTCCTTACTCTTCATCAGACGGAACATCCAGCTCCTCATCTGTCTTTAATGCAACAGTAAAATCAATTACCTGATTCTTAAATGAAGTAAGCAGATCAGCTACCTTTACTTCCTGCTCCATATCATTCTCATCTGTATATGTAATAGTAGTACAATCCTCTGAGAGTGCACCTGCCTTTACTGTTAATTTGTCTGTAGTTGTTCTTGTGAACTTTAATTTACTAGCTGCCATTTTTCAATCTCCTTTTTCTCCGATAAAATAGGAGAGCAGTGTGCCCTCCTTAAATATTTTCATCCAAACTTGTTATATATCCATCTGCAACACCAAGTTCAATTGCTTCTTTTGCAGACAAGTACCAATCTGTAGAAAGTGTTCTTCGAACACATCATTAGGTATCTTAGTTCTTGCTAATTAATAATTTCTTACATTTCTTGTGCAATACGACTTATTTTACTTCTGTAGATGTTCTGTAATTCAATTTCTCCATAGAAATCATGTCCTCTGAATACTTCAGACATTCTTCTCATACCATTATTGTTACCTGCATATTGATTGAGATCGACCTGAGCGTTATAGTCGCCATCTATAATACAGATTGAATCTTCACCAATTCTCTGTAATGCAAGTTTCATAAGTGATATATCCAGATTCTGTGCTTCTGTAATATAGACCGCACAATTTAACCCACTCGTATCAAATCCTCGAATATCACACATTGGTAAAATAGAAAGTTTATTTCTTGATACAAGCTGTTCAATCATAAACTTGTCTCCAAGTTTTCCTGCAAGCATATTACCAATACTTGAATCAACAAGCTTATCTAATTGTGTTCCTGGTAAAAATCCAATCTTAGCCGAATTCATAGTAGGAGTTGGGTTAGCAAAAATCACAATTTTATCAATCTTGTGTTTTTCGAGTAACCACATCATATATCCAACCGCAAGATATGATTTTCCTGTACCAGCAGAACCCTTAATCATAGTGATCTGATTATTAGAGAAACTATTCAAAGCCATCTGCTGATAAATATCTCCATTAAGAGGTTTAACTGCACCAAAATAATCTGATTTAATATTAGGGAATTTAATGTTTTGATACATTCCTTCTCGCCAAACGAGAGTATCAACGACATGATTATTAGAATCTTTTAAGATAAGATACTCATTTTCGAGTAATCCATAGATGTTTTCCTGTAAATGCTCATAAAAATAAGCCATTTCTGACTCTGAAAGTGTCTTCTCAATAAATCCACTATAATCATCTACTGGCTCGTAATTTACACCTTTTACAGTAAGATTAAATATCTTACTTGCAATCATTTTACAAGCAATATCATCTGTAACAAAAATTACATTATCAACAGACATTAAATTCTTCGCAAAAACACAACATCCAATAATCTTTGTATCAGGTGTTATTTCCATATTTTTCTCAAGTATGTAATTTTCAATTGCATTGTCATATACAACAACTTCATATTTATCCGAATTATCATCAAGTAGGTGCAAAGCTTTTCGTGCTTCATACTTTACCTGATCATCTTTGTTTCGAGATACTTTAATATGCTCTAATTCTTGTAATGTTACAGAACTTATGATAAAATCTTTCTCAAATATTTTGTCCTGTAGTTTTAAAATAGCATTAGTATCATAAAATTTAATTGTACCGATGGTTTCCGACCACCTTTCATTTTAAATTTCGTTTATTAGACGATTTTGCTTTTTCTGTACTTATCCAAAGCCTTTAAATTCTGATAAGACTCAATCAGATAATATTTGGCATGACCACTATAAGTCTTTTTCACATTCTCATTTCCAACAAGTTCCCTCATTGCAAAGGCTTCTGTTTTGTTAATTAATAAAATATTTTTCACATCCTTTGATTTATTTCCTACAAAGTAGGATAGTAGTGAGCGTGGAGGGATTTGAACCCATCGACACCGTGATTAAAGGTCACGTGCTCTGCCAAACTGAGCTACACACTCAAAATAAAAAATCCCATACCGAAGTATGAGATCCTTACTTAATATGAGCTGAGATATTTGACTCAATACACTAACATCTACTGTGGTTGGACACAGTTTATCACACAAGCGATTAGCTTGTAGTTAGTAACAACACCGATTTTGACATAATCGGCAAACTCTTACTATGAAGCTAAAACCCATTTATAACCATATGCACTTTTATCTGGATTTTTAATTGCATTTCTAATATTTCCATTCGTTTTGTCTTTTTTAAAAAACACATTTGCAGATGTAAGCGATTCAAACGTATATACGACTTCCAAAGTATCTTTATCTAAAGCTAATACTTTATTACTTTGCAATTCCCTTAAAGTTTGTTGATATGTATTTAATTTAATATTGTTATTTTTTAATATCTCTCTTATTGTATTAATATTAACACCGTAGAATCTTGCAGTTTTTGCCATATTCTTATGGAATTCAAAATATTTATCAATTACTTCTTTATGATTTAAATTATAACGTGATCTCCCGTCTCCACCTAATGTTGCATTATAACCCGCACAATCTTTAAAACCGACATAAGTTCTTAATTTGTTGATCCAATATATTTCCCGTTCACATAGATTATTGTTATCATCGACTTTTTCGATTATTTCATAATAAAAATTGTTTATACCATATTTTTTCATAGCTCGATATATTGGTCTATTAAAATCTTTTCCTCTTTCAAAGGTATTTATATGCTCTTTCCACCTCTTCATTGGATTAAAATATTCTGTTTTACCAATATAAATTTTTCTATTAATTTGATTTGTGATTTTATAAATATATCCCATACAGTTCCCTACTTTCTCACCTACTTTATTACATAAAAATAGAATGGGAGAGAGGTAGGTGACTCTACTCAAATCAGTAGCTACTCTGATTTGTCCCATTCTTATAGTTGCAGACATACGAATTGAACGTATTCCTCGTGGGTATGAGCCACGCATGCTTCCTTTACACTCGTCTGCGATATTGTTTTATTGAATATTTAAAGAATTATAAGCGGCCATATTGTTACAATGACGGTACCCACCAATCAACCATATTCGCCAACAGTTGTCCTTGAATAGAAGGTTGGGCGTAGATTTTATGTGTTTTCCGTTAAACTGTATTTCACAGTCGCAGCCTTATAATACGATAAGAACCACTTTATACATGTCGCCATGCTTATTTTTTGAGATTTAACATCTCCTGATCCGAAACCAACCAGTCCTACAAAAGTAGAAAAGCTCTCCCAGTAAGACTCGAACTTACGACTTTCGCATTAACAGTGCGATGCTCTACCAACTGAGCTATAAGAGATTAAAAGAATAATCGGCAACCATACTACAAGAATTGTAGCACAGTCACCGACACATATAAGAAGAGGAGTACAATATGAATATGTACAAATCTTAGAAATGATCTTTAGAATTGTTCAGAACCGCCAATGAATTAGTAGCGATGGAATCTCTTAGATTTTATCAGTTCACCAAATAAGCTGATTATCCGTAGGTTTGCCAACCTAACATTAAAGTTAGCATTTATGGCTGCTTGCACCACATACATTGTCTCTATGGACTTTATTGCCTCAGTATGATACGAGATCTAAATCACTGTTCTGAATTTAATTTGTGTTATATTGTGTCCGTATAGGACGTTGTTCTAATGTCTTTCAACAATTATATATTCTCTGTTTTATCAGCCAAGAAAAGCTGATTTCATTTGCTAAGTAAGGGGAGAGTGGTGCAATGAGTGTTCTGTAATCTAATTACACATTTTGCTCGTCCCCCTTAGTCCGTTTTCTCATTTTTTGAGAAGGTGTTACAAAACCTCTGAAAGCCTTAATATTACTAGCTTTCAGCAATGTTGCACAAAAAATGCTGTGGACATTATTCAAAAAAGTATGCAAAATTAACAAATTTTACGCCTTCTTTTCTCACTTCTTGTTTTTTGTTCTCTATGTATTTTTTGGGAACAATCACTGCAATTCGTTGGAGATTTTCTGGAATTAACATCATATTCAAATCTTTTTCCACAAATCTTACAAATTTTTGTCCCTTTAAGATTTCTTTCAATATTTGAATAAATAACATTTCCAAATAATCTCCAAAGAGTATCTTTATTAACATCATCTTGTAATGCTTTTACGAGGACATCTGTTATGTATTCCTTAGATTCATCTATCAATTCTCTAAATAACTCACGCTGCTTATTTGAATCAAATTGAATCTGTAGCTGAACCTTTTTCTTTTCTCTAAAATCCAACGAATCCCATTCGATATGTGAAATCTTTCTAAGGTTAGTGGCTTCAATGTCTCTGTACAAAGAAATAATTTCCTGCGCTTTTTCAGTTTTAATATCAATGGTTGGATCTTTCATAAGAACTTTGTATGAATATTTGCCGAGAAGATTTTTGAAAACGATTCGATTACTTTTGACCACATTTGAGATTCTATCAATATTGCATTGACCTAATTCTTCGACTTGATCTTTTCGTTTTCCTTTTGCGTACATAAAGAAGTGAGGAACTTTTCGACCACTATACACTTTATATCTTTCAAGAACTTCATTTGGAATAGTAGGCTTGTACAATGTCTTAGCGTAATCAATTGTGAAATTCACATCTGTACATCGAAGAGCGATAACATCAATTGCATGTTGAATTTCTTCTTCTGAACTGCCAGGATGAAGAGTAGTCCATACTTTTGTAATCTCATTACTAGGTGTGCCGATGTTTCCATGATGATAAGCCATTACAATTCCATCAAATAAAGACTTGTTGTTGAGCAATTCTGGATTTGCTTTTGGCATATCATAATAATTTGGAATCATACCATGTTTCGATTGATACTGTTTAGCACACTTAATGATTGTTTTATTATTATGTACTAATAACTTATCTCCATCATTGTCATACATAAGTAATTTACTCATCGTGTCTTTCATTCCAATATATACACCTGCTGATTTTACCCATTTTTTAGTAGAATCATTTACTTGATTCTTTCTGATACAATGCGCATGATCCAAGTGAGGAGAGCGTAGGCAATCAAGTTCTTCCTTATTGTCAAATAGATTACATGATATATGACCTTCTTGAACAAAACCAAATTTTTCAATATCTGTTCTATCCATATCTGTAAACCACCATTGTAAACAAGCAAGAGTGTCAGGTATTGCAAATGTATAAGCTCCATTTATATTAAATTTTCCACTTCTAAATTTTTTAATCATACTATCTTTTGTATTTTTTAAAAGTGTTTTCACATAGAAATCTTTCAGCATTTCAGGATACAATATTAATGATTTTTGAAGCCAGTTCATGTTATCATTTCGCTTTTCATTGGCATCTAAAACATTTAACATGCATTGAACATTACGACCAATACCATTAAGATTATTAATATCATAAGCTGCCAATTTTAATATATCTTCATCAGTCATCTCTGTTGTAAGAGTCTGCAAAATTTGATAATTTGTTTTGCTATTTAATTTTACACCTCGTTCAACATTACATCTACAAGCATCACATCCGTATTTTTTGAAATTTTCTTGATATACTTCCCAACCAGTTTTTATTACATTTCCGTTCTCATCCAAAACATTCTGATAATACTTGTGCATTTTAAATTGAGATTCTGTAAAAATATAATCAATTTCATTGATAGAATAACTTTTACCGTAGATATCTGTTATTTTTTTAATTGAAATATCATGTTCTGAACACCAATCCACAAAAGCTCGTCTTGGACAATATGCAATTAAACCTTTTACAAATGGAAGTCGAATCATAGAACTTTCCATCTTTTTAAGAGAAATTCCAAATCCATCAGTGAATGGGATAGTAACTGGCATATGTTTTATTTTTGACCGATGATATTTAGATTTAAGAAATTTAATATCTTCAATAAGTTTATTTTTTTCTGCTCTACATCTTTTTTCTTCCATTACTTCTTCAGAAGATCTACGAGTGCCTTTTGGTCTATTTTTCTTTGCTTCTTTGATTTGTTTTAATTTATTGGTATGCTCTTTAACATCATTCTGCAATTGTTCAAGCAATACTTTATCTTCTGGACTTTCAGTATATATATATCTTACTTCTTGGTCTGGAATATCATATTCAATATCAGGAACTACAATGGCTCTGTCGATATTAAAACCTTTCCAAATCTCACTATTTGTTTGACATAAACTTGTATATGCGAGATATTTATTAGTATTCATACCGCCTAATTTATTTATATCCTCACGAGTAAGCCCACAGAAAAGACGTTTATCATATTTATTCAATAATTCTTCATTAACAAAAGTGCTTTTCTTACAACGTGTCTGTCCAGCACCAGCAGTAAAAAATACAAAATGTTTCCCAAGATAATCAAACCCATTCATCATAATACTCTCAAAAATTTCTGTATAATACGTAACAACACTTATAATATCATCACTATGTTCCATATCCTTACAACCAAAGCAACGATTTAAATCACTTTCAAAAATAGATATATTTCTAAACTGTTCCTCTGATTTAAACTCCCTGTCAGGATATATCTGACGTTTAATATTGGTATTATTTTTAAGCATTTCTCTAAATTTGTCATTAAGTTCTTTTTCTTTTTCTTTACACAGTTCTAAAAAATCTTCTAATTTAACCATATGTCTTGTCAGCCAATCACAATAACACTTATCATCATAATAAGGTAATTTATTATTAATAAAAGATAAGCTTCTTTCTGTGCCGTTCTTTTTATATTTCCAATCACCAATTTCTTTATACAATTTATACTCATCTGGTGTCAATAATGGCTCAAATCCAATATTAAGGATCTCAATTATAGCCTTCCCATCACCATAAGTAGAGTAGTTTAAATTTACATCTTCAAATATGTTGTCCATTTAATTCCTCCGTTTAATTAACAATTTGACATTTCAACAAATCTTTTTAACTCTGTATTTATATATCTGTAATAATCTTCATAGCTCCACTTTTTAAAACATCTGAAAGGAACTTCCATACGATAGAGTGGAATGTTATGTTTTTTACAATATTCATTTTTCTGAATATCTCGTTGTATTGCTTTTTGTCTTTGAATTTGTCTTGGTGAATTACCAAAATGATGATCTTTATGTTCCTCATCATCTACTTCAATGAGATAAACTAAAGAATTATCAGAATTTAGAATTGCAAAATCGAAACGTAATTTTTCATTATTATCACCCATTAAGTCATCAAATGAGTATTGAATTTCAAAATTACAACGCATATTTATTAAATAATCATACACAACCTTTTCATTAAATCCCATATTACATATAGGACACCATCTACCTTTCTTTATATTATTTGGTAGTATATCCCATACATAATTATGTTTATTACATTGTACAGTTACATATTCACCTGCACTTTTATATTCACTAAGTAATTTTCCATCTTTTTCTTCACATAGCTTAGCTAATTCATTTTGAAAATCACCTGCACGACCTGAACAATATGGACACCAATGTTCACCACTATATAATGCATCAGCAGTAGTAGTAAAAATCGGATGGTCTGGATTTCCACACTTAAAATGATATATGTCTTTTGCTCTTGTCCATTCTGTTTCTAAAACTTTTCCACCACGATCCTTACAATATTTAACCAATCTGTCATAATAAAACTGTTTATTTTTCTTATCAACTTTCTTTGCAGATTGCGATTTTCTTATAGATTGGCATTTCTTACATGGTAAAAAATATGGTTTACAAATATTTTTAGCATTAATTGTTGTATATGTATCACCATGAATAGGGCAGTGATAAACAAGGTCAACGGGCTTTTCTGAACCTACATATTCTCCAAGTATATCAACTAATCCATGATGATAATCTTGTACTTTCTTCTCAAACCATTCTTGAGATTTTCTTAAATGTCCTATAATTCATTCCTCCTTTATAAAACCAATTAATATATTTACACTAATATATTCACACTTATATATTCTCCATTTAATACTTCTTAATTATGAATTCTTCGCCCATCCACTTGATATACACAACGTCAGGTAAGTCATGTATCTTAGGTACAAGTCCATCAAGTTTATAAATAATCCATTTAATTTTTCTCTTAATCCAATTCATACGACATCTCCTTTGTAATAACTCCCATTAAATCAAGTAACCTATTAACAGTTAAGCAGTCTTTGTGATAAGTCCATCCATCAATCTCAACATAATCATCACCTTCAAGAATATACTCATCACAATAACCACACTTAACTCTTGCCTTTTTATTTGGCTGCCAAAGAGGACATCTGTAATCATGTTCACCTATTCCTCTACAATATGGACAGCTCATGATCTGTTGTCCTCATTCTCAAACTCAGCATTGCCACGCTCAAAGCATTTCTGTGTGTACTCATAAGTCTCAATTGACTTGTCAAAGTATGAACTGTTGGCAGCTTGCTCAACAATCGCACACACATCCTTCTTTATATTCTCTCTTGTGCTTGTAATGTATTGAGTATTAATTTCCTGTGAGCAAATCTGCATTCTGTCATCAACTTCAGTATTACGAAGCCACATGCTCAGTGCATACTTGTTCATATCCTTGACATATCTGTATACGCAATCAACCACATAACCTTTATATTGATTCTTTGGTAACTCAACTGTAATCATAGTTCCTTGGTAATAGTTTCTTAACATAATGTAATCCTTCTTTCTATTTATTGTTGTTTATTGTAATTTGAAAAATGTAATTCTTAGACGAGTATTTCTCCATGAATAAGGGTAGAATTTTCTGTACAATGGTCTACATTAGAAATTCTGGCTAGAAAGGGTATCTCAGTTAGATTTATTAGCTTGATATTTTCTCATACGTTCAGCAGCTTGTTTCTTTTGCTCATCTGTAAGTTCACGTTTCTTTGCTCTGAAACTGATAAGAGTTTTATCCTTTAATAAATATTTTTTACCTCTGCCTGTATCCTCAATGAGAGAGTACATGTCAGGGCTTTCCTTACATAACTTGTCCAATTTCGTAATATATGTAGAATCGGAAGCATATATTGTTGCAAACTTTTCATCACGCATTGCATTAATACAAATTTCCTGCTCCTCAATTGATACGCTCATATTTATATCTGCCATTATTTTTGTCTCTCCTTATAATCATCTAATACAACTCTGTTTCTTTCACATGCCCTATCAAATCGCCAGGCTGATTCAATACGTTCTGCAATATTTCGACTGCCTTCATAATCAGTGCAAAAATCTGATATACAAATATTTCCACCATATGTATTTGCATATTTATGGTTCTTTGATGTAATTGTTACGGTTCTGTTCATTAATTAATTCTCCTTTTGTTTTAAAATTATTATTCATTGCGATCAGCTCCTTTGAGTGCTGCGTTAATTTGTTACATATGTTTATTCTCTGTTTTAGTTACGACTTATTACCATTTTTGATTTCTCCAAATGAGTCTACATTATAGATTTCCAACATCTTAGTAATAGCCCATTCAATTTCTTGCTCATATCCTTTTTTATTAAGTACATATATATTTGGTACATTTTGTGGTGGTTTCTTTGGATTAGGTTGAACACTACCAACTTCTTTTTTGATTAGAAGTGGTTCTTTGTCACCTATTGAAGAAGTGAGATATTGAATACATTGATTAATTGTATCCTTTGACATAGAAAGTTCTTTTGACATAGATTCTATACTTCGCCAAAAAGCTTCTGGTTTAGTTTCAAGGTTATACATAGTTTCTTCATTATCTTTATTTTTGGGACGAATGAAAATATACGAATTAATATAAAGAAAAGCCATTAATATATTCTCTTTATTAATACTAGATTCGTTCATCATAATAAAATCAAGCTGAGAAGATGTGATTTTTGAGAATTTATCAGCAGCATCAAAATTTTCAGGGATGATTTTAATTTCAATTCCAGTATCATATCCAAGTGTGTCAAGATCCTGTTGAACTTCAATCATTTTGTTGTTAATCATATATTCCAGTACATCAAGAATTTCTTGAACGGCTTTCGGTCTGCGTTTGTGTGTCTTGTATCCGTAGAAATTTAAAACTTTTCTAAGAGTAATCCAACTATAGTCTTCGTAAGACCTATATTTATCAATAAGGATGTAAGTAATATAGAATTTACGACTAACTCCATATTTAGTTTTAATGTTTCCTTGAATATAGTTATTTGGAAAACGAGTAAAGTATTCTGTTTTCTGTTGCAATAAAATTCCTCCTTTATATGTAATATTTATTTATTCTCTATTTGGAATAAGGCAGAAGATAAATTTACGAGCGTTCAGTAAAGTAGGTCTGAACCCCCACTTATTTGTTTTATTTTTGAAATTGGTAGGGGGTGAAACCCACTTTGCCGAACTGAAAGAAGATATATAACATTATTAATAAGACAGACTATTACGCTTGTATTTCGCTTACGCTTCATACAAGCTCTATAATTTTTTGTTTAATTGTTATTGATTGATTTAGGTACATAGCATTTTGGATTGATGGTTTCATTTGAGTACATATATAATGTACTTATACGATTATTCTCTGTTACAGATATTTTTCTTTCCATTTATATCCACATGTATAACAGTGATATTCATAATAATAATGTAATGAGAAAATTGTTTCTTTTAATACAAAATTCAAATCTAGTCCTTTTGTTTTACCTTTTTTGGTAATTCGTTTATAATATTTTTCTCCACATATAGGACAAGTTTTTATAAATGGTATTTTTAATGATTCAAAATTTTTACCTTTACTCATTTGTTTTATTCCTTTCTGTTTGCTCTAAATCAACATACTTCTCTTTAAAAATATCCTCCACGAAGAATACTGGTAATTTGTCATGATATTTTTCATATAATTCCTCGCCTGATATACTTATTACACGAAAATGTTTATCTTCTTTTTGTCTTTGTTTTTGTAATGATTCAATTTCTTTTGAATATTTACCACTTTTAAAATATCCACCTATTTTCCCACAAATAGTACAATAACTGCTTAATCGTGTATGTATACTATTCTTTCCTGCAAATGAAAACGAATTTTGAATCAGACATTCTTCATAATGATGTTTGTGTTTTGATTTGCGATTACTCTTTGAGATATTGCTTTCTTTTGACTTGAGATATTTTGGTATTTCGTTTTCTTGTATCATATTTGATTCCTCCTTGATATATTATTCTCTCTTTTGGTATTGGCTTGTTATCAGTTGTCTACCCTAGAGATATTCTTTTCTTGGTAACGCTGCGAAAAGACCGTCCCTATCAAAGGACTATATCTTGTGCTTACGCACAGACGCATATATGCATATGTTACATACATTGTTATTTTTTTTCTTATTAGAATAGTAGATTTGAAAAATATATTGTTTAACCAATAAAGTATAAGGGTAGTAGGTTAGAATTTTCTACACACTGTTAGGACAGTAGATTTTCAGCTTATAGAGGATATTATGAGAATGGATACTATATATTTTATATAAAATACGTTGCATTATTGATAATATATTTAGCTATATTGTATAGCTTGGGATTTGGAGTTAAAAAATATGACCTTGTATTTTGCGTTTTAAGGTGTGTAAAAGAAAGTACGTGGAGAGATTGTTACCTAAAAATTAGAATGGCTTATTTGGGCTAATATGAACGTTAGAGAGTGTGATTATATATTTTGGCATAAAAATAAGACAGACTGAGTAATCAATCTGCCTTAGATAAACAATTTTTACTTAGAATATAACCAACTAGACTCTGGTTTAGCTATAAGACGAGCATTATTATATGCCATATCAAGTGTTAAACATGTGTATCCTTGATAACAATTATCTAATTTTGTGACTGCAAGAGCTAAATCAGGTTTTCCTTCGTCTGTGTCTAAACATAAAGGAAGTAATAATTGAATTTTATCTTCATAACATTGTGGAATTGCTAATTTATAGTTTGCTGAAACTCTACGTTTCATTAATTCAACTGCGCCTGTTAAGATACACATTTTATTTTCTTTTTCTAAAAATCCTTTTGGTAATCTTTCTTTATTCTTTTCATCTTCCAAAATATGTTTGAAATGTATATCTATTGGGTAATGCCAATCAAACAATAAAAGAGAAGGATCTTCAAAATAATTGGCTTTTTGTGGACGTTCAGATATTCCATGTTGATTTAATTCATGTCCAGTAAGAAATGATACATTATACTCCTGATCAGAATATGCATATATTGATTCATAATATTTTGTAAAGAGTCCTGTATTAAATAAGGCATAATTATCTTTTCTTATAACTTGTCTTTCTGTTCTAAGACGTTTATAGGTATGAACTAAATAATTAGTTAATATACCATTATTAGGATAGGTCGGATTTGACCAAATTTCTTTATCTGCTTTTTTAGATAAAAGTTCAGTATATTCATTCCAGTTTACATTAAAATGCCCCATATGCTCAGCTCCTTTTGTATTTTTAAACGCCTCTGTAAGTATATCATATTTTTGAGATTCTGGAAATGGGAAAGTAGCAGTGTTATCTGATTTATATAATTCAAATGGATATGATTCATATTTTTGTGATTTTTGTGGTATGTATTCACCTTGTAATTCTGTTTGTGCTTTTCTATATGCTTCTAATGGGGTGTTGGCATATACGAGATAGATATGATCATAAGGTTCATAACAATAAGCTGCTGTTGTTGGTATTAAATATGTATTCATGTTTTCTCCTTTAAGTTGAATAATTATTTTTGTATTGGTTATATAGTTATTCTCTTATTGGAGTGATTTTGTGTGTAGTTTTTTGAGTACCCCCCCTATGTGGGGGATGCGAGAAGATAAAAATGTAATTTTAATAAAAAATGACAGATGCTTCCACCTGTCATCAATTATAATTTATTTCTTATTTGGATTGATTATCTTACGACTTTCCATATTTCGTTCTTTGCTATAATTGCATAAATTGTACTGAGTTCCTTCTCTAAGTCTTCTTTGGACTGTTCCGATAGAACAATTTAATTTTTGAGAAATCTCATCTACAGAATATCCCTTATTCCATAAATTATAATATTTTTTAACTACGTTATTTGTAGCAAATTTTCCACATTCGAATGCTGATATATTTGAAAAATCTATAAAAGTTAACACTGATTTTGCTATATTATATAAATTGTTTTGATCTCTTGCATCTATGACATAATACGCTAATCCATTTTTTATAGCTGTATTGCGTTTTAATTTATCTGATTCGATACATTCTATGTATTGTTGTTCAGCAGTTTTCTGTTCTCTATTTGGATTTTTAATTGGCTCATAATGTTGTATACCATTTATTTCAACAATAGCGTTATATTTTGGTAGATAAACGTCATACCATCTATTTTGTAACCATTGAAATTCTTTTTGAACCTCAAATTCAATTTTTGCTTGTATAAATATTGAAAATATAAATCTTTCTGTCCATGAGCTGCGAATTCCACAGACAGGACATGAAGAAATTATATCTTCACGAGTTTGATAATTATATCCACAACATAAGCATTTGAGTTTATATCCTCTTGTTGTTTCATAGTTTTTAGTTGCTTTAACAGATATTCTGGTTTGTTCTATAACCTTTGATTCCTGAAAATCTTTGTCTATAATGTCTCCAATTTTATATAGATATTGTCTAGTATTCTTATTTTTATTTAGGAAACTTGGGATTTTTAATTGTAAAAGATTAGAAGTAGATGTAGTTATGACATTATCTTGATATTTAATTATCACAAGGTTGTTGCGATTGATGGATTTGTAGTCAATTATTTTGATTATTCCAGTTAGATCATCATATTGGAACGGTAAATCTTTCCCAATATTTTCTTTCCAGTTGAAGTGTCCTTTATTATTTCCTGATGTATATTTAATTAATGTAGATGTGTCTAAATGTTTTATCATTAAAATCCTCCTTAAATGAAAATTAATTTTGTTACATTAATTTATTCTCTTTTTTGAATGGATTTTTTATTGAAAAAACGATATCGTGAAAAGTGTTGAATTTTATAGGAATTTTTTAATTTCAGATTAGATTTTTTGAAATTTAGAAGATTGAAAAATAGGATGATAAATTGAAATAATGCTTTGTTTATAAGGGGGTTAACGATATGATATGCGATAACATGTTATTTTGAATAAAAATAGAATTTTGCTTGGTTTTATTGGGTTTTTAAGATATCGACAAGGTAAAATTTTGAAGAAAGTCTGTGAATGAATCAGCTATAGGGCTTGCTGCATTTCCAGTCCGGTCTGTTAGTTTTAACTACCCCGGGTTAGGTAAAAATAGTGTATAATAGATATATATTAGTCATTGTTTTTTAGAACATAAAAACAGTTGTATATAGTTTTAAAAACTACGTGTTATGATTATAAATACCATATAATACAATTTGATGTTATAAAAAATATATCGTATT
>ERZ1034710.186-NODE-186-length-24591-cov-4.736713_pt1 | contig 24591 bp, 24 predicted proteins | sample MGYA00520597_ERZ1034710 | MGnify/ENA primary metagenome ERZ1034710 (study PRJEB33766, sample SAMN09781714) | gut metagenome | biome: gut microbiome | host: Homo sapiens | place: Madagascar | study: EMG produced TPA metagenomics assembly of the PRJNA485056 data set... | reverse complement strand
CATCCACACAGATGACCTCCGATATCCGCGCCCAGGTAGAAAATGTGGTAGCTCTGATCGGAGAAATGGTCACGCTCGTCGAAAAAACGCAATCCCATTCCGGCGTCAGTGCGGAAGACCTGAAGAGTCTGGTGAATACCGCTGCTACCATGTCACAGCTGTCCACCGAGCTGGAAAATGTTCTGGAGAATTTCCGTCAGGAATTCGAAATGGTAAAACAGGAGACCGGCACCATAGAAAAGATCACGAATCAGACGAATCTGCTGGCATTAAATGCTTCCATCGAAGCTGCCAGAGCCGGAGAAGCCGGCAAGGGCTTCGCTGTCGTAGCGGATCAGATCCGTACCTTAAGCACCGAGACCCACGCTTCCTCTGAGCAGATCAGGGATGCTCTCTCCCGGTTGGATGCTACCTCCGCGAAGATGACCTCTTCCATTGAAGAGACATTAAAGCTGATCCAGATCACTCTGGAAAAAGTAACGCAGACCGGAGATAACGTAAATCAGATCGCTTCTGATTCCGTGCAGCTGGGCAATCACATTCAGGTTGTAGATAATGCCATTAAAGAAGTAGAGAACTCCAACACCCAGCTGGTATCCAACATGGAGCAGGTATCTAACATCGTGGATACCATCACAACCTGTATCACGCACTCCAGCCGGACCAGTGAACGGATGCTCAGTAAGTATCAGGAAACAGCAGATAATATCAATACCATTGAAGATGTCATGGAGAACATGATGTGCGATCTGGGCATCGGTGGTTTCATGGGTATCGAAGACATCAAGCCCGGCATGAAGATCGATTTACAGCTAGTCGGTCAGAAGGATGTCAAATATCTGGGAGAACTGATCGAACAGATTCCGGAGGGACTGCTGGTATCCTGTCAGAAGAAGCTGACGATTAACGGGTCTGCTTCCTGTATGCTGCAGGTCACCGCAGGTAATATCCTGTACTGCTGGGACAAAGCAACCATTTCTCCTGCTCCCGAAAGCGGTGAACATGCTTTCAGTATTGCCATTACTACCAGACCCAGGATCAACAATAGACGCAAATACCCTCGTATGGATCTGAATAATACCTGTACTATTAAGTTCAAAAATTCCGATACGGAATATGCAGCTACCATGGAAAATATCAGTGCCAACGGATTCGCATTCCTGGCTACAGACAAGATATTCACCCAAAGTAAAAATGCAGAAATCATTATCACGATCCATGATTTTGCTCTGCCGAATCATAATGAGCTGGAAGGTCGCATCATCCGCTGTTCCGACGATAACGGACTGTATATCGTCGGATGCCAGATGCCGGAGGATAATTTCTATATCCTGGAATATGTAGAGAAGAATTTAGAGAAATAGTAATTTTTAAAAAGTTCAGAACACTTATTGCGGCTTCAGGAGCCGGGCGATCAGACCCTCGACCTCCTGGAGCTGTTCTTTTGTGCTCTCTTTGTGACTTTCCTTGCGGTATTTTGACGGAGACATGCCCTTCATGGCATGGAACGCCTTGGTAAATACCAGCGCATCACTATACCCACAGGACAGGGCGATACTCTCGATAGGATAATTCGTAGATTCCAGCAGCTCTCTCGCCTTGGTGATACGGAAGGTGGTGAGGAACTGCTGAGGCGACATTCCCAGATAATTCTGGAACAACGTATATAAATAACTGCGGTTGATACACACGTAATCCGCCACATCCGTGACCTTGATAGGGTTACAGTAGTTACTCTGGATAAAAGATACCGCCTTTTTCACATACTGGTTCCCCTTATCCTCTTCCTCTCTGGCTACCACACCGGCACTGTCCGCGATCACAGACAGGAATACTCCCAGCAGTCCGTTCCGGCGCAGATCATCCGCGATTCCAAAGGTGTTGTGTTCCATCATATCACGGACAATAGAATACAGCTCCTCTGATTTATCACAGGAAAAAATAGGATGCCTGTCTGACAGTCCCATGCTATGTAAATACTCTTCCGCGCGGCTCCCGGCGAATCCGACCCACAGATAACTCCAGGGATCCTTCGCATCCGCCTGATAGAAAGCCAGCTCGTTGGGCTGGATCAGAAATCCGTACCCTGCTTCCAGCCGGTATTCCTTGTCATGGAACCGGAAATGCCCCTTGCCGCTTAAGACATAGTGGATCAGGTAGTGTGGCTTGGATGCCGGTCCGAAGCTGTGTAACGGCTCCGTCTGGGAACAACCGCAGCAGTTCACATATAGGCTTCCTGTCTTATCATTGGCAAAATCCAGTTTAAATGCTTTTTCCATCGCTTATTCCCCTTCTCCTGATCTGCTAATTTACAAAATTTTGCCGTTTTCATCAAATTCCACGCCAAAATCCCTGCTGTACTCATTCATTCGTTGCAAGATCCGCTTTGCGTCCTCTCCGGTCGCCGGAGTCGGCTTGAAGTCATTCCGGGTCTTTACCGAGCTTACCATACAGGGAATGATCCGGGCGTTCTGATCCTCCACCTTTTCCCCATTCTCAAAAGTAAAGGTCTGCTGGAAGATCATGGTGTCCTTGTCCTCCGGATTCCGGTTGGCTCCGAAGCAGAAATTCGCCAGGCTGTAGATAATATATCTGCCCTTGTATTCCTCGATTCCCTGCAGAACATGAGGATGATGTCCGATGACCAGATCCACACCCCAGTCAATGCATTTTCTGCCAAGCTGCTGCTGATAATTCTCCGGATAGGTGTCTTTTTCGATACCCCAGTGACAACAGGCGAGGATCAGGTCCACGTTCTGCTCCCGCAAGACTTCGATATTATTCTGAATCAGTTTCTCCGCCTGTGCGCCCCATTCCACTTCATTGACGGAGATAATGCCGATCTTCAGATTCCGCTCTCCGCCGTGGGCTGCCGCACTGTCCGGGATTTCATAGACGCCTACATTTTTATCATAGGCATAGACAATGCCCTCCTGCTCTAATGCCGCCACCGTATCCCGGCTGCCCTGTTCTCCGTAGTCCAGCCGATGATTGTTCGCAAAACTGACCGCCTCAATGCTGCCTAAGGTCAGCAGATGGGCATACGCCGGATCTCCCTTGATGCAGTAGGTCTGCTCCTCACGCATCTGTTCCGATGTGGTCAGCGGCCCTTCGAGATTCACGATGGTCATATCATCCGCCTCGAAAATATCTCTCACATTCTCGAAAAAATATCCCTCATCCTCCGCCTGATCGTACACCTGGCGGAAGGAATAGCTGTAATCCTGTTCCTGATGGTTGCCCAAAGTCACATCCCCTGCCGCGGAGATCGTGATCGTGCAGCGTTCCCCCGCCAAAATATCCGAAGCCCCAGACTGTCCCGATTCCGGCAATGCAGTATTGTCACCGTCCTGCGGTCCGGTATGGTAACCGCCGATCGGCTGCGCCAGTTCTTCCACCCCGGGAATACAGACCTGCTGTGTCAGATCATCCCCGCAGCCGCTAAGCGCTATTACACTGACCGCACAAACCAGTGCCACGAACTGCTTTTTCCTCTGCCCCATAAAAGTTCTCCCCTCGTTTTACCATATATGACGACAGTGTCACTGTTACATCAGTCAGCAGACTCTGTTGTCGCAGTGCTGTCTCCCGTTCCATACAGATTCTCCTGCAGGAATTTCTTATTCGCCTCGAAATCCACCTCCAGCACGGACATTTTACGATGGGTCGCATCCTTATACGTGCCTTCAATGGGAATACTGTTCTGTATAATATCGTATGTCAGAATCTTCGGTGCCATGAGACTTAACCGGTAACACTCTGCCTGGGTCAGGTTCGTGGTCAGATTCGGCATCAGACCATCGATCAGTCCCTTCGGATTCGTGAGTACACCCTTAGGCAGCTTATGAATGACCTCTGTCAGCACCTTTCTCTGTCTCTCGGTTCTGCCGAAATCCGTACCAATATAACGGTTTCTGCAATATGCCAGCGCCTGGGGACCGTTCAGATGTACCATGCCTCCGGACAAGTCATCGAAATAGTCCGTTCCCTCCGGTCTGCCCAGCAGGATATTATATTCTACCAGGTAGCCGTTCACGTATTCCACTTCCTTGCCGGTCAGCTCCAGATCCACGCCGCCCACGGCATCTACCAGATTCGCAAATGCCTCAAAATTCACCAGCACGTAGCGGCTGATATGAATGTCAAAATTCTGCTCGATGGTCTCCATCAGCAGCTCCGCACCGCCATAGGAGTATGCTGCATTCAGACGATTGTCCTTATATCCCGGTATCTCTACATACATGTCACGGAGCAGGGATGTCATATATATCTTTTTCGTCTTGTTGCTGATAGACAGCAGGATCATGGCATCGGATCTGCCATCCTCCCCGTTCTCACGGGAATCGTTACCGATCAGGAGAATATTCGTGACGCCTTCTTCCTTCATGGGAGAGCTTGCGACGGATTCGATCGCTTCATAATTCATCTCGGCATAGACCTTGCCCACCAGGACATATAGTCCTGCTGCCAGAAATACGAGGATCAGTGCCACTGCAATCAGGAATCGCTTGAAGCCGGATTTTTTCTTTTTTCTGCCGCTCCCGGCTTCCTTTTTGTTTCCTTTTCTGCTCTTCTTATCCGTTTTCGTGTCTATCTCCTCACGCTTCCCTGATTTTCTTCCGGAGCGTTTTTTGTCTCCGCGATCTTCGTAATCCTCGTATTCGTCCGCATAATCTTCCCGTCTGCTGCGACGAGGTTTCTCGGATACCGCCTGTCTGCGACGATCTGCATTACTGTTACTGCGGCCACCACCATTACGATTCTCTGAAGTCTTACGCGTCGTCTCTCTGCGAGCCGCCTGTCTCCTGCGATACGCGGGATCATCCCAGTCCTCCGCGTAATCCTCCGCTCTTGCTCGTCTTCCGGCTCCGATCACGTCCAGTTCCTCCTCATCCTCGTCATCCTCAGTCATGTCAAACATCTGTGGAGCCGGACGCTCTGCTGTCCGCCTTCCGGTCCCGGACTTACCACTGCCGGAGCCGGACGTCTGCATTCCCTGCATCTCCTGCTGTAAAAAGGCTTCCAGACCTTTTTGTATATCTTCCATCTCCTGAATGGAGTCTCGTTCTCTGTCACTCATGTTGTACCTCATTTCCACATACCGGCACCGGTACGTTCCTTAAGTCTCTTTCCTATTCGTCTCCTAGGATACCACACTCCCACCTGTTCGTCACGTCAGAAATCCTTAATATTTGCTTAAATGTTGTCCGGCATTTCTTAAGACATGATCACTACTATTATAAAAAGAGACTATCTACGGCAGCTATAAGTATTTCTCTTATATGCTTTCCGCAGACAGTCTCTGCTTTTTTGTTACCTGATATTGTTTTATTTATGAGCAATTCTCGCATCTATGTAGTTCTTCAGAGACTCCACGGTCTCCTCCACACCCAGCCTGCTGCTGTTGATGGACAGATCGTAGTTCCGGGAGTCGCCCCATTTTACCTTACAATGGCTGTTGTGATAAGATTTTCTGCGACGATCCTTCTCGATCATACGCTCCTCCGCATGTCTCGCATCCAGCTCATAGATCCGCATAACACGCTCGATCTTGGCTTCTTTGTCTCCCAATACGAAGATGGAGATCAGATTCGGATTGTCCTTCAGCACGATCTCCGAACAGCGTCCTACGATCACAAAGGATTCTCCTGCCTCTGCCTTTTTCTTGATATAGTCGAACTGCATTCTCGCCACATTATCTGCCGGAGAGCTGTTCATTCCCATCACGCTTCTGTACAGGAATTTGTTACGTCTCTTTTCATCGAACTCTGCCAGCTCCTTGCTGCTCACATTCATGCTTGCAGCCACCTCGTCTAACAGGTTATGATCGTACATTGGCAGCTTGTAATATTCAGCCAGCTTCTGTGCGATCTCATGTCCGCCGCTGCCGTACTCACGGCTGACGGAGATAATCAGTTGTTCACTCATGGGTCTGCCCTCCTTATAGTCTTACAGATATCTCGCATAGATCATTACCATGGAGATTACGATTACTATTATAGTCGCAGGAGCCATAACTTTGCAATATTTTCCCCACTTGATCATATGACCGGCTTTCGCTGCGGTAGCGATACCTACGACATTTGCAGATGCACCGATGGGAGTTGCGCTTCCACCGATATCGGTTCCCATGGCTAACGCCCATGCCAGGATAGAGAGCTCCACACCCTGGGTTGCGGACAGACTGCTGATAATAGGGATCATCGTCGCCGCAAAAGGAATATTATCCACGAACGCGCTGGCAATTGCGGAAATCCACAAAATAATCGCGATCATCAGCATCAGATTACCGTTACTGATGTCACCGATGAAGTTCGCCATGACTTTCAGGATACCGGTCTGCTCCAGACCGCCTACCACCATGAACAATCCGATGAAGAACAGCAGTGTCTTATAGTCGATCTGTTTGATCAGCTTCAGTGCATCTCTGCCTGCGGCGATCAGCGTCACGATAGAGATAAACACACCGATACAGGATACGGTCAGACCGGTCTGTGCATGGGTTACCAACAATGCTACCGCACACAGGAAAATAACGGTGCTGATGATGAAGCCTTTTTTATCGGTGATCGCCTCGGAAGGATCCGGATAAGTCTGATTGCTGCCTGCCGCAGCTGCCTCGCTGGCACGCAGCTCCTTGTGAAATACCAGGTAAAAATACAATACAACTACCACCAGGGAAATACCTGCGATCAAGCCGGTATTGGTCAGGAAATCCGTGAAGGAATATCCCAGGGAAGTACCGATGATGATGTTGGGGGGATCTCCACACATGGTAGCGGATCCGCCCAGGTTCGCGCAGAATACCTCTGCCAGGATCATAGGCACCGGATTGAATTTCAACAGCTGTGACAGTTCAATCGTGACTGCTGCCAGGAACAGAATTACGGTGATACTGTCAATGAACATTGCCAGAATACCGGATAATACCATAAAGGTCACGAACAGCGGCACTACCTTATACTTAACCATCTTGGCAAGGCGCATGCAGAGCCAGCGGAAAAATCCGACTCTTGCCATTCCCTCTACCATGATCATCATTCCCGCTACGAATACGATCGTCTCCCAGTTAATGCCGCTGGAAGTCTCCGCGGACTGTCCCGCCGTATACCAGAAATGACTTGTAAAAAAGCTGCCCAAATTCAAGGTCTCCCACACTGCACCCATACTGTGCATTCCCAGTCCGAATACCAGCACCAGCGTCAGCAGACCGCAGCCCAGTGTAATAACGTGTCTCTCCCATACTTCCAGAACGATCAGGACAAACATCGCTACAAATATAACTACTGCAAGTATCTGTGCTATCACTTTTCCTGCCTCCTCGTTAGTTTTTCTTATAAACGTACAAGAGTAGATTGTATCTGAAAAAGAGGGGGAAGTCAATCGTTCTTAAGGGTCTTCGCATAAATATTCCGTTAAAGTTTTTATGATCATTCATTCCGGAAGCTTTCGATATCATTTTGGCCCGCATAACGCAAGAACATCCGGTGCATATCGATACCACTCTCTCCGAAATATAATTTCATGTATTTCTCGCCGTCCTGACGAATGGGCAGTGTTACAACACGTTCCATGGTCTGACCTTCTGTGCCGTTAAGGGTCACGGTCTGTTGTAACGTATTGTTCAGGAACACGGAGATCGGCAGCTGCGCCAGTTCTCCTAACGCAGAACTCATCCGAAATACCAGTTCATATCTTCCGATCTTAGGGAAACGCAGCTGGTATACCGCACTTGTTCCCTTTTTCGTGGACAGCTTCTCCAACGGAAGCTCTATGTCCTCTAAAATCTTCGGCTCCGGCAGCTCCAAACGTGCCAGCACCTGTCCGCTGTCTCCTGCACCCTCGGTGCTTACCGGATTGTGAAGCTCCGTGCATTCCTCTTCCTCTCTGTCCAGAAGCCGCTCCATAGCAACGGAACGTAACAGGAAGCCACAGATATTTGCCGCATTCCGCGTAAGCTGTGCTCTGGTAAGTCTGCCGTCTGCCAAGCCTTCCGCGGTATTGTCCCCCGCGGAGTTGGATGCCGCATCCGCTACGACCATATAGATATCGTTCTGTGCCCGCACCATGGGAATCGTCTGTCTGCCGGAGCCGGGCTCACCCTCCTCGTTCATCTTCGCCCACCAGTCAGTCATCACAATGCCCTGATATCCCCATTCCTTACGGAGAATGGTCGTCAGGAGATCATAATTGCCCGCTGTCCACAGTCCGTTCACCGGACCGTAAGTGGACATGATGCTGTAAGCGCCGCCCTGTTTCACCGCGATCTCAAAGCCCCTCAGATAGATCTCCCGCAGTGCTCTCTCCGATACAATACTGTTGGCATCATGACGCTTGAATTCCTGATTATTACATGCAAAATGCTTGATGGTGCCGGTGACACCGTATTTTCCCATGCCGGTCAGCTGTGCTGCTGCCATGATACCGGTGAGATACGGGTCTTCCGAAAAATACTCAAAGTTACGACCGTTCAATGGATTCCTGTGGATATTGATGCCGGGTCCTAAGAGGGTGTCGATCTTGTTCTTCCGAAGCTCCATGCCCTCCATCTCATACAGCTCCTCCACCAGCTCCGGATCAAAGGTGCAGGCAAGCAATGTCCCATTCGGCAGGGCATATGCCATGGTGCCGCAGTCCATACGGATACCGGAAGGTCCATCCGAACAACAGGCTATGGGAATCCCAAATTTCTTCAGACTATCTGTCACGCCACCGAAGGCTGCTGCCGTACCCGGAGTCACTTTCGGGGAACACATACCCTCTCCGCGGGTCATACAGATCAGATCTTCGTCCGACAATTGTGTCAGAAACTGTTCCAATGTGATTTTTCCATCCGATACATCCGCCAGCTTCCAACCATGGTCTCCCGCATACTCACTCTGCGTAGGTCTCTCTGTCCGAATGCGGTCCGCCAGATCTACGGTACGTAAGGGAACATCCTCCCAATTGGCGATCGCGTGGTCATTCTCAGCGAAAAAGTACGGTCTTAAGTGCTTAAATGCCTGTACCGGTGCCATTGCTTCCGTCACCGTCCGCACTACCCGAAGCTCTGTCAGGGTCGCCTTGCCAGCCTCTGCTGCGCTTCGCACATCGGTTCCGGCATAGAAGATATAGTCTCCCTCTTCCAGTACATAGCAGGATTTATGCCCGGTGACACCACTGTCATCATAGGAAGCATACTCCGTCAGCTCTGTTTTCAGCAGCAGTTCTTCTGTCTCGCCCGGCTTCAGTTCTTCGGTCTTCGCAAATGCAGCCAGCTGGCGCAGAGGTTTTCCTAATTTCCCCTGAGGTGCTTCCAGATACAGCTGCACAGTCTCCCTGCCGGATACTCCCCCGACATTGGTTACTTTTGCAATTGCCGTGACTGCCGTGCCCTGTACGGAGAATCCCAGGATTTCTGTCTGAAACTTTGTATAGGATAATCCAAATCCGAAAGGATACTTCACCTTATCTTTCGCAAAGGTTTCAAAATAACGATATCCTACATAAATATCCTCCGTATAGAAATTCTCCACCGGATCTCCGAAATTTTCCGTGGAAGGATAATCTTCAATATCTTCTGCAATCGTGTCGCTTAATTTACCACCGGGATTTACTTTGCCGGTCAGGACATCCACACAGGCTCTGCCGCCCTCCTGGCCTCCCTGCCAGATATAGAGCACTGCCTGCGGCTGATACCGGTCTACCCATTTCATATCTATAATATTACCGACATTCAGTACCACGATCGTATGCTCAAAAGCATGACATACATTACGAAGGAGCTCCTCCTCCAAAGCTGTCAGCAGATAGCTTCCCTCCGCCGCACTGTTATCCTTATCTTCTCCGGCAGTACGACCGATGACCACGATCGCTGCATCCGACTGTCCGGCTGCCTGCACCGCCAGTTCTTCATCTATGGGCATCTCCTCCTGATTCCAGGGTTCCATGGCCCAGCCTTCTCCCACATCAAAGGGATGCTCCTTCAGCCACTCACGGTACTGCTGCTCCAGCGCTTCATTTACTTGTATGGTTCCATCTTCTTTCAGGCTGTCGATGATATTCGTGACATAAGGAGCATTAACCATGCCGCCGGAGCCTGTGCCACTCTTGTAATGCTCGAACTGTGTTCTTCCGAATACAGATACTCTCTGTCCCCTGCGTAACGGTAAGGTATCCTCTTCATTCCGTAACAGCACACTTCCTTCTGCCGCCACACATCTTGCCAGCTCCGCATATTTCCGATAATCCAGTGTATATTTCATTCGTTCAATGACTCCTTCCCGCAGACAACCTATTATTGTTGACACCCCTATTATATCGAAAGGATGTAATTTTCTCAATATAAAAAGACACTGGAGAAAGTCTCCAGTGTGCTCAGAAGATAAGCCGGACTACAAATTCCCCGTCTTCCATCCGGAACTGGTATTGTCCGTGCAGGCTCTCCACATAGTATATGATACTCCGGACCCCCAGTCCATGTCCGGAACGCTCTGTGACCGGGATTCCATCCGTAAATACTGGCGGCGTCTGCACCGGATTTTTCACCCTGAGCAGCAGATGCCCTGCCTTCTCCGACAGAGACAGTTCAATCCTTCGTCTGTTTTCCGGCAGCTCCTGTACCGCATGCATGGCATTTTCCAGAACATTGGACAGGATCGCACAGAACATCATTTCCGAACAGGGGAGCTTCTCTCCGATGGTGACCTGTACCTCCCAGAGAATTTTCTGCTCCTCAAAGCGGGTATTATAAGTAGATAATACCGAATTTACCATTTCGTTCCTACAATATGCCTTGATGACAGTATCATCATAGGTCTGGCTGACTTCATTGAGATATTCCAGCGCTTTTTCACAATCTCCCTGCTGGATCAGAGTCCGCAGGACGGCCATATGATGTCTCGTGTCATGCCGCAGGATCGACATTTTCTTCTCGCTTTTCCTTGTATTGGCCATCTCCGCCTGAAAAGAATTCAGCTGCATCCGGGTAAGCTCGTTATACTGCTCTGCCTTGCTTTTCATTTCATATTCCCGGAAATACACCAGCAAAAAAATCAGATACGACAGACAGATGGCAAATCCGAGAAATTCCGGTACCGCCCTGTTGCCGGTATAAAGCAGACTGGAAAACTTCGTCGTGGCATAGTCAAAAATATAATACACCAGCGGCAGACTTCCGATCAGCAGTAGTTCCCGATTCGTCTTGGTCAACAGCATCGCCGTCGTCTGGCAGACATAGCGGCACAATACCCAGAATACCACCAGCGTCACCACGATACGGCAGGCGTAATAGCACCACTCTTTTCCTGTTACCGACAGTATGAACAGCCCCATCCAGTTACTGCACTGGCAGCACAAATAGGCAGTGAAGATAGAGATCAGGGACGGTAATATTCTGAATTTATAATACAGTACCAGTACCAGCAGAAGCGGCACATGGACTAACAGCGGGTATATCTGATCCACCATCTCCGGACCCAGCACAGATACGCAGACCATATATAAGCCCCCGGAAATCACTGCCAATAGCAACAACTTCCCTACATTCGTTTTGTCCTTCTTCACACCCAGAAAAAAAGCCGACAGGAAGATGCCGAACAGCATAGTCGTAATATTATGTATATATGTCAGAATTTCCAGTATCATAGGAGCTCCTCACTTTTATTTCGTAAGTTCATAGATGCTTTTTACAGCTTTACTTTTACAAAATCATGTCCCATGGCGGGAAGCACCTTTTCGATCAGATCCGCCGTCCGCATGCGGAGGCTGGAGGTATTGATGCAGGGGTGGCATCCGAAATATTCGCTGTCCAGCACCTCTTCATCGATCAACAGCTTCACCTGATGTTCCTTATCGTTCATCAGACCGAGTACACTGACAGAGCCGGGGGTGATATCCAGGAATTTCTCCATGTATTCCGGCTTGGCAAAAGAAAGCCTCGCCGAGCCGATCTGTGCCGACAGATCCTTGGTATGGAACACCTTGGTATCCGGGATCATCAGCAGATAAAAGGCCGTCTCCTGACGGTTGCACAGAAACAGATTCTTACAGACCATGGACTCCAGGATCTCATCCACTTCCTTACAGTCCTCCATGGTCATCGCCGGAGCGTGATCCACACGGTCATATTCCACACCTAAGCTATCCAGCAGGTCATAGGTGCGTATCTCTTTGTCCAGTCTGCCTGTGGTATCGGCAGGTCTTCCTTTTTGCAATACTAATGTCATTGTCTTTTCCCCTTTGTTGTCTAATAACCAATGGTGTCGTTTACGAGGATCACATGGATCCTGTCCGTATGTCTGGAATATCTCGTGATCAGGAACTGGCAGCAGATGGTATCCGGAGACTTACAGTCGAAGCATTTTCCGGTCTCCTTGCAGGGAGTCTTGATGTCGAATCTCTGGGCATTGATAGGTGCAGCCACGTTTCTCGCACGCTTCATGGCACTGTCTAAGTCTGCGCAGACCTTGTTCATGCCGACGATGAAGATTACTTTCCTCGGTCCCTGGGCTATGCAGGAGACACGGTTGGAATTGCCGTCGATATTGACCATGACACCGTCGCTAGTGATGGCATTGGCACTGGAGAGGAAGATATCCGCATCGTAAGCTGCCATAAGTCCGGCTCTGGCATCCATCTTAGAGCGGTCGATATAGTGGTAATTGCCTGCTTCCAGAGCGGAGATCAGTCCGATCTCTCCGGCGCTCATGCATCCTCCCATGGCGATAGTGCTTCCCTCCGGGATCAGCTCCAGTGCCTGTTTCAGCGCAGCCTCTTTATCCTCTGCGTAATAACCTGACATGTTACGGGACTGTAATCCCTTGATCACTGTTTTGGCCAGCTGTTCATTTCTTTTTCTGATCATTTCGTTCATCTCTTAACCTTCCTGCCTTTCCGTAATCTGCAAACCTTCCGGTGCTTTAAACCTGTACTTCCGTACACTGTGCAGGCACAATTTGCGCGTGAAAAGTTTATACTGAAAAAATCCTTATTGATCCTATTTTATCACTTTTGTATCTCTCTGGAAATACTGATCCTGTTCTTACTCTATTTCCTCTATCCGCTGCTGTTGTTCTTTTTTTACCGTTAAATATTCTCTGGCATAGTGTACCTCTTCATCGGTTGTCAGAATGGCTTCCTGTCCCTGCGGCATGTTAATATCCGTTGCCACAAGCAGTAGGGAATCCTCCTTCAACCAGTTTTCCAGCCCTGTGAAAAACTGCGGATCGTAATGCTCTGCCCCTTTCAGCTCGTTATGATATCTGTCAAAGGAATAGTCCACCGGAGACAGTACATTATAGTCATAATAGCAGATCCCCTGTCCCGTCCAGAGGCTTGTCACCACCAGATAATCGTAGCCGTCCTTTTGCGTAAGGAAGATCTGCGTGTTCCCGGCATGGGCAATGGCGAATTCCTGCGACCACAGAGGAATGATTCCATATTGTCCATCTCCCAGATACTCGTAGACCGCTACCGTTCCCCAGTTTCCTGCCTTATGCAGCGCTTCTGTAAGATTTTCGTTTTCTTCCTCCAGATGAACCTTCGTTACAATCTTTTCCTTGTAACCATTATGGGTCAGATCATAATATCCGGTATAGACCTCTGTCATATTCTGTTCTTCCCCGTCTGCGTTCTCCACGTTCACGTCATAAGGGTTGGTGCTTACCGAAAAATCGCCCAGAGAAAATTTCCCATTCTCTTGCATTGACACCGGTGCCGTTACACGAAAGCTGGAATCATATAGCGGAATTGCTATCTGATACAGCTGTATACCCACCACTACGCTTGCAAAAGGGGTTCCTCCTCGGAAATCAAACCGGATCTGGTCTCCCAGAACGGTACCCATATAAGTATTTCCTTCATATTCCCGTAGCAGGGAATCCAGACTCAGATCTATACTTTCCTCAGGATCTGACTCCCCGTTTTTATCCAGGAAATCCACATGAAGTGTATGGAACTGTTCATCTAACGTATCCGCCGCAAGTATCCGGCTTTCAAAATCTTCAACCACATTTGTATATTCGGAGACCTTCGGAGTTCCTTTCTGTACATCTACATAATACAGTCCTTCCACATGGACACCGGTTCCTGTCCCCTGTATGGTAGAAATATAGTACTCCTTGTCGCCATCCCCATCATAATCTGCGGCCTCTACCGCAGGTGGTGCCGAATACATGTTTTGCCAGGGGATCTCCACCCGATATTCCTCGTCGCCGTCGTGGATCACCAGACAGTCTTCTGCACCGTTGCCCCAGACACTGACAGACTCGTCATAAGAATATGACAGCACCCCATATTCCCCCTCTGGCAGTTCCCGGACAGCATCCACCGAGACCTGATCCGCCAGGGTTTTCTCCTGATATAGTCCGGTCTGGCAGGTAAGTTTCTCCGGCTCAGGTTCCGTTGTCGTCTCCGGGATTGTCTGTGAGGTGGCTGGAGTGGCTGTAGCGGTTTCCTGACTGATTCCTTCTGCCTGAGCAGATTCGGTATCAGAAATTTCCAAAGCGTCCCTACTGCTGCCGCAGCCTGTCAGAGAAAATGCCATGATCAATACAAGTAATCCGCTGCTTATTTTACCTACTTTTTCAGATATAGAAGAAACAAGCTCCAACATTTTATTTGAGATCGTATATGGCGGTTCATATTTTTCCATTTATGTCACTCCATCTTGCTTATTATCTTGCTTATTATCTTACTCGTTCGGAATATCATTAGCAATCTTTTTATTTCAGGAATTGCATAAATAAAGCACTTCCGCAAGATCCGCATTGATTCCCACCGCCTTATTTTCGATCTCCTTGGGAACATAGGCATCACCCTTGTTGATGCAGACGTAAAATGCATTCCGCCAGTTGTGCGCATACTGCCAGAAATTGTATTTGATGATACCGGGGGTGTTGTAACCGACACCCAGCTCCAGAAATACGACGTTTTGTCCTCTATGATCTTCCATGAACCTCTCATACCGTTTCGCTGCTGCTTCCCATCCGGCATCCTGGACGAAGGTATTGTCCGCACGGAGGTTCATGCTCATGGGGCGGCCGCACTTAGGACATCTGGGCACTAGTTCGGTGGGCACGGTACGCCGGATCTGTGCACCTTCCGGTACTGTCAATTTTCCTGCTTCGATCCGATATCCCTGGCTTACCATCATCTTTTTCACGATCTCTTCATTGTCATAGGTCTCATGATGGCAGGGCTTGCTGCACTGCAATAATCCATAATCTCCCTGGGTGTAAAACATTCTGTTTTTATCAAATCCCGCCTTTTGAAAACAATGATCTACATTTGTGGTGAGGACGAAATAGTCCTTGTTTTCCACCAGCTGAAAGAGTTGTTTGTATAAATCTGTGGGCGGATCCATGTAGCGGTTCACGTAAATGTATCTGCTCCAGTAAGCCCAGTATTCTTCCAACGTGTCATAATTGTAAAAGCCGCCGGAATACATATCGGAAAAACCGTATTTCTCTCCAAAATCAGCAAAGTACTTTTCAAAACGCTCGCCACTGTAAGTAAATCCCGCTGCTGTGGAAAGTCCTGCTCCCGCCCCGATCACAACGGCATCCGCCTGCTGTATTTTCTCTCTGATCAGAGCTGTTTTATCCGAGGAACCGCCTGTAAATTCGTTCATCTTCTTCTTTGAAAACATTAAATATCACCTTTATCTTTGTCTTTGTTCTATCTTTATACTGTTTCACGGTCTGTATGGCCAGTTCCGCTGCCTTTTCATTGGGAAACATAAACACCCCTGTGGAAATACAGCAGAATGCGATGCTTTCCAAGTTATTTTCCTCTGCAATACGCAGGCAGGATTCATAACAGGACATCAGCAGGCTTTCATGCTCTACCGTAAGCTTTCCCCGTACAATAGGTCCCACGGTATGTATCACATAATCGCAGGGCAGGTTAAATGCCGGTGTGATCTTCGCCTGTCCCGTGGGCTCCTCGTGGCCCTGGCGCAGCATCAGTTCATTACAATAGTTCCTCAGTTCGATTCCCGCATAAGTATGAATACAATTATCAATACAGTTATGGCAAGGCTGATAACATCCGGTCATACCACTGTTGGCAGCATTTACGATGGCTCCCACCTGCAGTCTGGTGATATCTCCCTTCCAGAGATAGAGATCTGTGGATAACTCCTGGATCTCTGCCAATGTGACAATACCTCTTCCGGCATTTTCCTCTGCAAGATAGGCATCCTGGATCTGCAGAAATTCCTCCGAAAGTTCACCCGGCATCCGGACATTCATAAGTGCCCGCAGAAACATCTTCTGCTCCTCACTTTTTTTCGGAATCTGCATTTTGGCATACTGTGGCTGCTCTTTCAACAGCTTTTGGATTAAATAGTTTCTTCTTTCACTCTGGGTCATTCTCTTACGATCGCTTTCACCGGACAGTTTTCATAACAGTTGCCGCAATGCAGGCAATGGTTCTGTTGTATCCGGTACGGTTTTCCTTCCTCGATACACCGTTGGGGACATTTTGTGCGACATTTTCCACAGCCAATGCATTTTTCGGTAATGTTATAACCCTTTATTGTTATTGTACCACCACCCAGTGTATAAGTGTCCCGGAAAATAGGGTTCACACCAAGATTAAAATATTCCACCTCCGCCCGGTCGATGCAGAAGATGATGCCGATACTTCTTGTATCACCGGGATAGACGTTGGCCAGATACGGCTGTTCCTCAAAGATAATATCCCGCCATTTCGCCTGTTTCTCCTCCGGTACTGCGTAGGCCCGCCCGGACATCCTGATCATCTCTTTATATTTTGTATAGCAGAGGATCTGCACTCTGCCATCTTCTAACAGTTCCTTACAAAAGTTCTTGCCCCTTGCCGTGAAAAAATAAATGGCATCCGGCTCATAATGGATGGCACTGATATTACGGATCTGCGGTGCACCGTCACTGTCCACTGTAGCAAACGCCAACACTCCCACCAGTTCCATTTTTTTCAAACATGTTGCTAAGTCCATCTTACAGCTCCTCTCCCGTGATCTCGTTTCTCGTCTTCCAGCACTGGGGATCCGCACCGTAGAAGTCTCCGGTGGTACCGTTTGCCACGGCGGGACATCCCCTGCACCATGCTTTCAGTTCACATTTGCTGCATTTCTTGAATTTATCGTAATCTCTGTATTTTTCCATCTGGCAGACCCAGACGTCCGCCAACCGGTCTTCCCAGATATTCGCCACTCTGCTGTCGGTGACTCTGCGGCACGTCATGATATCTCCGTTGGAGGAAATGGTAATATGGCAGTTGCCACAGTTACAGCCTCCGTAGATCATGCCGCCGCATGCGTCCTCCGGCAGCTTAAACTGACCGGTCTCGTATTCATACAACGTCCACAGATGGTCTTTTCTATTAAAATAGGTCTCACATCCCGCTGCTTCGTATGCTTTAAATTTTGCGTCGCAGACCTCCAGAAGTCTGCGATATTCCTGCGGCGTCATACCGGTATCCACCTCACCGCCGGTGGGCACATACCGCGAAAATGCAAACACCTTAACTTTCGCTTTCACTACTTCATCAATAATATCCGGTATCTCATTTATATTTGTCTTCGACACCGTACTCATAATAATGCTTTTGATTCCTGCCCGGTTGAGACAGCCGACCTTTTCCAGTGTCAGGTCGAAGCTGCCGGGCTTGCGGAACCAGTCATGGGTTTCACGCATACCGTCCAGAGACATCTGGTATTTCTCACAGCCGCAGGCTTTCAACATCCGGCAGATCTGATCATCCAGATGGAACGGATTGCCCATCAGGGTAAACGGAATTTCCTTGCTTTTCAGCAGAACCATGAGTTTCCAGAAATCCGGATGAAGGATAGGATCGCCGCCGGTAATATAGAAATACGGAACTCTGTTGTATACCTTGCAGAAGTCCTCGCAGTTCGCCACGACCTCCTGCATCTGCTTCCAGGTCATGCTCTTCAACTCCTTGCAGCCTTCCCCGGAAAAAATATAGCAGTGCTTGCAGCGCTGGTCACATTCATCTGTGATATGCCATTGAAAAGAAAAATAACTTCTCATCCTGTCCCTCTCCTTCTTTCTCTTTTGGATTTACTTACTTATCGGAAGCGCCACATGCTGTACCACAGGCTGCGGGTTTCTCCTCAGGCTTGTCTGCTGCTCCGCAAGCAGTTCCACAAGCTGCAGTTTTCTCCTCGGGCTTGTCTGTTGCTCCGCAAGCTGTGCCGCAGGCTGCTGGCTTTTCTGTGGGCTTATCAGCTGCCCCACATGCCGTTCCGCAGGCTGCACTTGTCTGTGCCTTGTCCTGTCTGTTCCATCCAAAAATGTTTGCTAATGCCATTTTACTTACCTCCTGTAATCTGTGTATTTTCAGGCTCTCGCCTCGTTACAATTACAGAATAGCAAGACCCGACCTGCAAAAAAAGTACGCACCTTTTTATTACATAGGCACCTTTTTGTAACCTATGGACGGATGCTCACCGGTATGTTACATTGTAATTGATACTTACATCACATTTTACACTTTTGAGAGGTGATCTTATGTTGACGAAGGACGAATTGCCGGAATGCCCGGTGGCAACCACGGTACAATTGATCGGAAGTAAATGGAAATTATTGATATTGAGAAATTTAATGATGCGCCCCTGGAGATTCAATGAGTTGAAGAAAAGTCTGGAGGGCATCAGCCAGAAGGTTCTGACCGACTCCCTCCGCTCCATGGAAGAGGACGGGCTGATCACTCGGACCGTCTACCCGGAAGTACCGCCCCGGGTGGAATATGCCCTGAGTGACCTCGGCGAGACCATGCGCCCGATCCTGGATGCCATGCAGGAATGGGGAACGAATTATAAAAACGGAGCCATATAGAAAGGAATTCCGACTATGGGAATCAGATTAGTCTGCAGTGACCTGGATGGTACACTTTTACAATATGGAAAAAAAGAATTAGAGGGGGAAATTTTTGACCAGATCCGGGCACTTCATGACCGGGGGATCCTGTTTTGCCCGGCGTCTGGAAGACAGTATACCAGTCTGCGGAAGCTGTTCGCTCCGGTGGCGGATTGCTGTATTTTCTTATGTGAAAACGGTGGCGTGATCTACAAGGACGAGCTGTGCATTGCGAAAAATCCCATGCCCCGTGCCCTGGCGGAAGAGATTGCAGAAGATCTGTGGAGCCGGAGTGACGGGCAGGGCGAAGTCATGCTCTCCGGACAGAATACGGCTTATCTGATGGAACGTGGGCTGGGAATGCTGGACAGAATAAAGTTTATCGGCAACAACTATCAGGTCATTCAGGATCCTTCCGAAATTCCGGAAGACATCGTAAAGGTCTCCGTATATCTCCATGAAGGCGTAGCGGCTTATGCTGACCGCTTCGTCCCCCGCTGGGAGCAGGCGAACTGTGCAGTGGCCGGACCTTACTGGATCGATACTACCCTTGCCAACAAAGGCATCGGTGTCACCTCTATCTGCAGGATCCTTGGTATTGACCTTACAGATGTCATGGCATTCGGTGACAATTATAACGACGTATCCATGCTGGATATCGTGGGACATCCTTATATTATGGATGGTGCAGCGGCGCCCCTTCGGGAAAAATACCCGGATCACACGCCGCGCCCGGAAGACATTTTGCGGGAAATTTTAAACGGATACTCTTAAGCCATGTCCGGATGATCTGCTTTTTCCAGAGGTATTCTGCGACTTCGGCTGCTTCCTTCTGTCTCGTGGTAAAAGTACTGTTTTCGTAATGCCCGTTATATTCCGGCAATAATTTCTTTCACTTCTTCTAGCGGTTTGTCTGTAGCGGAGGCTATCTGCTCTGCCGACAGACCATTCTTATACATTTTCAGAATGAGGCCGGCTTCGCCTTCTATTCGCCCCTTTTCTCGTCCGATTGCAATTCCTTTTTCTTCAATTCCTTCGCCTAAATTGCACATAGCGCTCACATCCTTTCTCATATTTTCTTCTATGGGAATATTATACTCATTTCCTATGATGTTCAGCTTTTCATCTACACTCAATTCCTGGGACAGCAATGCCCCCAGCAAGCGGTGTAATTCGTAGGTTTCATCATGTTCCGGCAGTTCCCTTGCCAATCCTATCATTACGATGTTGATCAGATCCAGATTTCCCTTCCACTCATAGGAACCGATCACATCCTCTTTGGTAAGGTGGATATGGCTCATGGTATTCTCATCCATATTCATGCATACCCAGATAGAATACACACGCTTGATGTCATCGTAGCGGGAATTCTCAAAATCCCTTTCCTTCTGGGAAGAGACCAGTCTGCTGACATAGAAAATTGCCCGGTTTAAGATCTCGTACTCTCCCGGTTCATCCTTCTGTGCTTCTACGTTAATAATGATCTGCGACAGACCATCCTTCGTCCGCACATAAAAAACAATATCAAATCTCGCCAGTCCTTCGTTGATCTCCTGACTTTCCGTATTAAAACCAACAATACGCTGTCCGTTTTTGTCAAGCACTGCGTTGGTCAGCCCCGGCTCCACAGGCACAGTGCTGATATAAGGGGTTCCTTCTATGCAGTTTGCAACTGTTTTGGGATTCATCCCCTTAAATTCATCCACAGTTTTGATCAAAATCTGTGCCAGAACTCTTTTGTGTCCTACCAGCCGCTTCACTCTTGCATCATACTGTGCTTTCAGATCGGCTGCTTTTACCGCATTCTTCAATTCTGTATTCAATTAATTTCCTCCTTTTGTGTCAGGCAACTATAGATATTTTCAGACGCAAAAGGAATCTATACATATCTATATTATAGCTTACCTGTTTTTGTGATACAACTGGTTTTCTGTGGTGTTTTGCTCCCCTTATTCTTCTGTTGTATTATCTTGAGGGTTCGGCTGACTTTTTTATCAAAGTCTCAGACATCAGCTTTTGCTGACATAGAAATTTTCATAAGTGAAGTGTACTTATAAACAAAGCATACTCTATGTTTTCTAATTATGCAATAACTATATTTCAAAATGATATCATTTAAGGGGACCTTTTACGATCCCCTCGTACATTGCATGTAAAACAAACAAAATCGTTACCTTCCTTCGTTTATTTCCTCCCAGTGTGCTTTTGTCATTACATTTGTATGACCAGTTCTTACTTCCTTCAGTAATGGCACGGGAACTTCTTCACAGGTATGATGATACACGAAACCGACCTTTTCCTGCACTCTTTTGGATTTTTGATTTCCCTCATAATATCCGCACCATATGGTGTTCATCCCAAGTTCTTCGAATCCATGGCGCAGAATTTCCTTTGCGGCCTCCGGCATGTACCCTTTTCCCCAAAATGGCTGTCCCAGCCAATAGCCCAGTTCACACTCGTCCTCACGGTCTGTCATATCCGTGTGACCCTTCAATTTCAGTTCAATGGCACCGATTGCTTTCCCATTCTCTTTTTCACAGATGGCATAGCACTCCGGACTATTGAATACATTTCTGATCACATCGAGGCTTTCCTCTACGGACTTGTGGGGTGGCCATCCTGCGATAGGGCCGACTTCCGAATCTTTTGCATACTCATATAAACTCTCTGCGTCTGCCTCTGTCCATTTTCTTAATACTAATCTTTTTGTTTTCATAAAATAATCATTCTCCCATATAAGTGCAACCTCAAACTTCTCTTTTTTCTTGGTCATAGACCTTTTTCGAGTATAATATTGCAATAATCGTTGCTGATAATAAATACACCAATAATAAAATTGTACTGGTTATTCCATTGGCAAATGCAGCCGTAATAATGGTCAATACTCCTGCAACAACAATACTGATGGCTCCAAAACGGTTACTTTTTCTCCATGTATTATCATTATACATACTCCAGGCCGTTCGAAACCCAACTACCGTATTTCGCTTTGCCTTTGTCATATAATTTCCTACTACAACAAAAATAATTCCACATAAGATGCAGGAAATCCTTGCAATATCAACTGTTACCTTTGAACCATTCACATTTTCCTGCACACAAGAGGAATAAAGGATACAATAATTCATAATTCCAAACATGATAGCCTGCGATAGTCCTACCACGCATAGTACCCTTGCGGAGGAATTTGCTTCCATACGTTCTTTATCCGTACTTGCTTTCACGGTCTTTTTTTCGAATGTACCAATTAAAAGGTGCCAAAAGAATGTAACACACAAAATAACTATCGGAAAAATAAAAATTCCGATTTTATGCGGTATCATATCCGGTATCACCTGTAACATCATACTTGCAACCACCACTGGTAGCACCGCAACAATCCACATGATTTTTTTCATCCCTTTGCTCCTCCAAACTGGTTAATCCATAGAATTAATTCATCAAAAACTGTCGTATTGATTTCGTAAAATATAAAGTTTTTTTCCTTATATTCGGATACTAAGTCGGCGCTTTTTAACAGTTTTAAGTGGTAAGACAAAGCAGCCGGTGTGACTTGTAATTTTTCGGCAATCTCCCCAGCATTTAATCGGCCATCTTTTAGCATTATCAGAATCTCTCTCCGCTGTTGATCCGCCAATACTTTAAAAATATTTGTTTCTTTCATAATCTTCTTACCCATTTAAAATTATCTTTAAATAGAATATAGCATACTCCCTTTTGCTTGTCCACAGGTATTTAAAATATTTTTGAAATAGTTGTGTCTTCCGAAACATCTTTATTCAACTGGGGTGTGACGCTAATATTTACATAGATGAGAATGACAAACAGACTGTTATTTTCGCTTATCCAAATCTGTTCACAAATCCTTCTACCCTATAGGTAATCCGCCTGAAAATCGGTGCATTAGCAGCCTGGACACCTGCTAAAATTGCAAGCATTGAACCGTATACAGCTGTATACTACCAAAAATCTTTGAGCAGAAAAATACTGAAATTCATGCCACAACGATATTCCAGACATTACTATGATCTTTATAGAATGGCCCAGACCCCTGTAAAAGATGTTGCTTTCTCTCACATAGATCTTCTGAAAACAGTAGTTGATTTCAAAATGAAATTTTATCCAAGAGCATGGGCTAAATATCCGGAAGCAATTCCCGGCACCTTAAAGCTGATTCCACCGAAATACCGCTTTCCAGCCCTCATCAATGATTATGAAGCTATGAAAGATATGTTATATGGAGATATTCCAAGCTTCAATACTATTATGGAATCAGTTCACCAATTAGAGAACGAGATCAATTCTCTTTACATAATTACTTTTTATTCCTAACAAGCTTCTTGCTATCTGTGAACTGCTGAATATCCACAATATTTATACAGAATTTATTGGGAAAAATTCTGATAATCCGCAATGATGCCCAGCTTTATTTTCATTTTCAAAATACGCAGAACCGATTCGTTGAGGCGTTCCTCGGTAATCTCACCGGTTTCGACCGCCTTAATGACTGCGGGTACCTGTACTTCAAAATCGGTGCAGCACAGCATATCATTTCCCGCCTGTACCGCCCTTACGGCAATCTCCGCATCCCCGGCGAACTGCCGTACTCCTTCCATGACCAGATCATCGGTAATGATCACACCGTCAAACCCTAATTCATTACGCAAAATATTATGTACCGGCAGAGATATGGAGGCCGGCTCCTGATCATCCATGCAGGAAACCACATTGTGGGATACCAGTACCATATCGGCTCCGGCATCGATTCCTGCCTGAAACGGCAGAAAGTCAGAATTTACAAATGTTTCATAAGGACGTTCATCATAAGCAACACCGGTGTGCGTATCGGAGTTGTTGCCATATCCCGGAAAATGTTTTAATACACTCCCCATGTGCTCTTCGGACATGACACCGACCACCGTTTGCACATAGACCGCCGTCTGTTCTGCATCCTGTCCGAAACTGCGGGCATATATAAAATCATTTGTATCCTGTGAGACATCACATACCGGAGCAAAATTCAGATTAATTCCCAGGCTCTGCAGTAATTGACATTTTTCCTGTGTGTCGCTCCGAATAAGATCCCATCCGCCCTGCGCATACAGTTCCTGAGGAGAGGCAAAAGGCGTTTCCCGCAAGTTCGCATTTTTGCTGACACGGTTTACCGTGCCGCCTTCCTCATCCACACCGATCAGCAGAGGCACTTTTGCAGCATTCTGATAGCTTTGAATGGATGCCGTTACTTCCTCTTTTGTTTTCCCGGTAAAATCCCGGGCAAATAAGATATATCCGCCGAGATGATACTGCGTCACCTTGGATGCTGCATCCGTCTCCGGGCACCGGGCGATGAACATCTGTCCGACTTTTTCCTCTAAAGTCATTCCTGCCAGGAGTTCTTCTGCCTTCTGCTCTACAGGGTCTACCGCTTCCACCGGTTCGCTTTCTTCCGTCTCCGGCAATTCCGTAGGATCTGCATTGTTCTCTGCGCTGTTGCCGCTCACATCAGAATCCGATACACTCTGTTCCGACATAGGTTCCGGCTGAACTTCCGGTATTATTTTCTGTGCAGACTCTTCTGTACTTCTTAAATTCCACAACAAAAAAACCAGAATTCCAACACATATGACAGATAACACGATCACTACGATATTCCGCACCTTTTTCATTTCGCATTCTCCATAATATTATTAAGATGCCAGGGTCAAAAGGTCTAAGCCCACATGAGCTTGCTCATAAGTGGGTGAAA
>ERZ1034710.179-NODE-179-length-25251-cov-4.871845_pt1 | contig 25251 bp, 22 predicted proteins | sample MGYA00520597_ERZ1034710 | MGnify/ENA primary metagenome ERZ1034710 (study PRJEB33766, sample SAMN09781714) | gut metagenome | biome: gut microbiome | host: Homo sapiens | place: Madagascar | study: EMG produced TPA metagenomics assembly of the PRJNA485056 data set... | reverse complement strand
ATCCAATCCTTCTCGTTGGATTTCAAAACCTTCTCTTTGATAAAAGTGAATTGCACGTGTATTCTTTTGGTAAACATTTAAGTATAATTTCGTCTTTTTTTCTTTTACAAAATTCAACAGGAGCTTACCTATACCCTGCGACTGCATTTCATCACGAACAAAAATGCCTTCCATATATTCATCATTTAACCCTATAAAGCCTTCTATCTGGCAGTCATTCTCATACACATACACCTCTGCCTGTGGCAACATTTCTTTCACTAAATCAATATTGTTTTTCCAATATTGACCCGGAATAAAATAATGTGCTTTTAAGTTGGTATCTAACCATATATCAACAACTCGTTCGATATCTGCTTTTTGTAATACTCTGATCATACTTCTTCAAACACCCTGTTCTGCTAAAATTTACAAAACCACCTCGAAGATCGTCCCTCCGGATGTATTGGCCTTCACCGTAATACTGCCATCATGCACTCTTACAATTTCGCGGACCAGGGCAAGTCCCAGCCCTACTCCACCAAGCTCCCGGCTTCTGGATTTATCCACCCGGAAAAACGGTTCGAACACGCGCTCCTTAAGTTCCTCAGGGATTCCGGCTCCCGTATCCTCCACTGACAGATACACATGTTTTTCCTTCCAGTCTGCGGTTACTGTGACCTGCCCGCCCGAATGATTATATTTTATGGCATTCTCAACAAGATTGTATACCAGCCGGTAAATAAGGATGTCACTTCCGACCATCGTTATATCCTTGCATTTTCCGATCAGTCTTATATTTTTGCCCTCTGCAAGAGGTTCCAGATCCTCCAAAACCTCATCCACCAGAGCATCTAAGATGATTTCATCATCCCGTCCTACTGTCTGAAGCTCACTCATGTCGAGAAGTGTCTTTACCATTTTGTTGAGTCTGTCGTTCTGTTCGGTAACCATCTTTATCATCTGTACCGTGTCTGCATCATTGTCCGGATGACTGTTGGAATGATACAGATCAAGCTGTACCTGCATCAGGGCTAATGGCGTACGAAGCTCATGGGCTGCATTTGCAGTAAATTGTCTCTGTATCTCAAATGCATCCGAGAGGCGTTCCAGCATACGGTTATACGAAACGCTAAGCTGGTTCAGTTCCTTCACCTGGTTTTCTTCTATCCGTGAATCTGCCAGATTTTGCGCCTGCACCTTTTCGATCTTGTCAGAAAGCTCTCTGATCGGTCTGAGTGCATGCCCACTTATAAAATAGGTAGCCACTCCACCCAGAAGAGCCAATACTGCTGAAATGATCAGGCTGTTTTTCCTGTAATCCGCCTTATTATGATACACCTGGACAGAAAAGTCATTGGCGAACTCATCCCATTTGTCCTCCGGAATGCTGATGTATATTTCCTCCGCATCGTCCGGCTGATCATCTCCCCGTGTATCCACAGCCTCTTGCAGGGAATCCATATAATATACACCGTTTTTATAGACGAGCATCGTCACGCATCCACATATCACCGCTATATATAATGTAATGATGCAGGTAAGTCTCCATTGCAGCGACATTTTTTTCATCTATCGGACTCCTCTCGTATTTTATACCCTTCTCCCACCTTGTTCAGAATCGGATCATATCCCAGCACAGCCTTAAGCTTTTTTCTAAGAGAAGACATGTGTACTCTGATCGCTCCGCTAAAGCTATCCACAGATGCATCCCAGACATGCTCCATCAATTCCTCCTGACTTACCGGCCTGCCCATGTTCAGAAGCAGATATTCCAAAATACCATTTTCTTTTCTTGTCAGAGATACCATTTCTCCTTTTGCATAAGCCTCACGCCTTACGGTATCGAACTTTATCTCACCGCTTTCCAGACATACATCCTTCTGCACAAACTTCCTTCTGGTCAGGCTTCTGATACGTGCCTCAAGCTCCTGTAGATGGAATGGTTTTTCCATATAATCATTTGCCCCTGCATCCAGCGCCTCAACCTTATCCGCTATCTGCCCCCTTGCAGATAATATAAGAACCTTCGTCTCCTCATTTTCCTGCCTGAGCTCCTTCAGGATCTCCATTCCATCCATGCCGGGCAGATTCAGATCAAGAACGACCAGATCATAGTTCTCCGTCAGGATACCTGCAAGAGCTTCTTCCCCATCATAGCAGGTATCTACCTCATATCCTGCGTCATACAGACTTTTCGCAACTGTATCACATATTTCTTTCTCATCCTCAACAATGAATAATCTCAAAATTCCTTCCCCGCCCTTAACAAAGATTTTACAACAATTATTGTATAATAGCGATGTCAACTGGTCAACAAATACCACCATCGAAAGGAGTAACAATAACTTGAAGTGCAGAAAAATATCTCAGATCGTTCTGCTCGTCACCGGGATCACTATGATCGGCTACGGTGCAGTCAGAGGCGAAGCTGCTGTCGTGCTTGGTAAAGCAATAAAATTATGTCTGGAGTGTGTTGGAATTGGATAAGAGAAAAAAATCACTGTCAGGGCAGGTAGCCGGGATACGCGGATGGATACAGGCTGCTGCCACACTGCTTACTAATATTCACATCCCTAATTTTTTTAAGGGAAAAATATATCAGGGAAACGCTAAGACCGTATGTGTACCGGGATTAAACTGTTATTCCTGTCCTGCTGCCACGGGAGCATGCCCCATTGGCGCATTTCAGGCGGTGATCGGATCCTCCCGGTTTAAATTTTCATATTACATCACGGGATTTTTTATTTTACTGGGTGTAACACTTGGAAGATTTATATGTGGTTTTTTGTGTCCGTTTGGTTGGTTTCAGGATTTACTTCATAAAATCCCGGGGAAAAAATTTTCCACAGCCAGACTGAAGCCGCTAAGATATCTGAAATATATGATTCTTATTGTTTTCGTTATCCTTCTGCCGCTGCTCGTAACGAACTCTATAGGAATGGGTGACCCCTTTTTCTGTAAATATGTTTGTCCACAGGGCGTTCTGGAGGGAGCGATCCCGCTTTCCCTGGGAAATGCAGCCATACGGTCCGCACTTGGAAAACTCTTTTCTTGGAAATGCTTTATTTTGATCACAGTTGTCGTATTAAGTATTTTATTTTACAGACCCTTCTGTAAATGGATCTGTCCTCTTGGCGCGATCTACTCACTGTTTAATAAGGTCAGCCTTCTTAAAATCAAGGTGGAGGACAGCAAATGTATCGGTTGTGGTCGATGTTCAAAGGTATGTAAAATGGATGTGGATGTGTGCAGGCATCCAGACCATCCGGAATGCATACGGTGCGGTGCCTGCATCAAGGCTTGTCCCACGGATGCGATCCACTACCGGTTTATGGGAAAATAATCATATTACTATTACTTAAAGGAGATTTTAACCATGAAAACAAACAAAAAATTCCTTACTATTTTAACACTCTGCATAGCTTTATTGCTTACAGCCTGCGGCGCAACGGATGCTGCAGATACAGGCAAAACCAATGAGTCTCTGACAGAAACCGGCACCGTATCCGCAGACAGCTCCAACACTTCACTGGATGATCTGTATCAGCAGGAGAACCAGATTTTTGCAGATCATGAGGCTGTATGGAACAAGGTATTCGGCATGATGAGCAAAAGTGGTGCTGATCCCAGCAAAAATTATGCTGATTATCTGGCTGATACCGTCGAAGCAAACAAGGACTCCTTTACAGAGGATGAATTGAAAACGCTTACGGATGATATGGAAACCATACGGAAAATCGAAGAACAGATCGCAGAACTGGAACAGGGAACTGCCGCAGCCGATCATACTGCTCCGGGAAACAATTCCGAAGCGGACTCTCCCTTCCGGAATTTCTCCGGTCAGGATTTTGATGGTAATTCTGTCGATGAAAGTCTGTTTTCCGGCAATGCAGTAACCGTCGTCAATTTCTGGTTTACCGGCTGTAAGCCCTGTGTTGCTGAGTTGTCTATGCTGAACGAATTAAACAATACGCTCAAAGCAATGGGCGGCGAAGTCATCGGCATCAATACCGAAACCTTCGACGGCAATGAAGCTGCCATAAAAGAAGCTGCATCCGTTCTTGAAAGCCAGGGTGCACAGTACCGCAATCTTTCCATTGACTCTGCTTCCGATGCAGGTAAATATGCCTCTGCTATTATGGCATTTCCTACAACCATACTTGTCGATAGAAACGGCAATATTGTAGGAGATCCGATCCTTGGGGGAATTGATAACAAGGATAACTATGACTCTCTGATGCAGCAGATTCAATCGGTAATTGATGCAGACAGTGCAAACCAATAATGCAAAACACCATGAAGATTTCTAAATATCTTCATTCTCCTGTTGACACCGGAAATTGTTTTTGATATTATTTATCAAGAATTGAATATTCCATGAGGGAGTAGTTAGCACGAAGGTGTGATTTGTCAACATTCTGATTATAATTTTAGAGTATAATCTGGCAAATCTTAAATAATGAGACTCATGTATATCTATTAACGGTCTGTGTATAATACACACTGGCAGATAATTGATATACATGAGTCTTTTTTATCTCTGTCGATACTTATCATCGCACAGCTTTCGGCTGACAACACTATAATGGATCACGCAAAGGAGAAAAACATGGAGAAACTTATTAACAATGCCCCGTTTGCCCTTGTTCTTGTATTCCTTGTAATCGGTTTTGTACTGCTGATTAAAGGTGCGGACTTTTTCGTAGAAGGAAGCTCCAGTGTAGCGAAGAGACTGCATGTTCCGTCCATCATCATCGGGCTTACCATCGTAGCAATGGGAACCTCTCTCCCCGAGACAGCGGTCAGTGTATCGGCTTCTATCACAGGCAACAATGAGCTTGCGGTCAGTAATGTCGTCGGTTCCAATATCTTTAATCTGATGGTCGTGATCGGCGTATGTGCAATGATCGCCACCGTTGAGGTTGCGCGGGAAACTATCAGGCGAGATATCCCCCTTTCCCTGATCTGTGCCGGTCTTTTACTGCTTTTGGGAAGCATCGGACTTGGTGATCAGACCAAAATGACACTGGGACATTTCGATGGTGTGATATTCATAGGTCTGTTTGCCGGATATATCTTCTACATGATCAGAATTGCCTTAAAAGCAAATAAAGAGGGGAAAAAAGTAGAAATTGAGGGCGGTTCCGATGAAGAGATCAAGCTGATCTCCGTGCCGCTTAGCATTATTTTCATTATCGGCGGTGCTGCTGCAATCGCCTTCGGCGGAGATCTCACCGTCGATGCTGCATCTAGAATCGCAAGCGACCTGGGAATGACGCAGACGCTGATCGGACTTACCATCGTTTCCATCGGTACATCTCTTCCGGAGCTTGTGACTTCCATCGTTGCAGCCAGGAAAAATGAAGTCGATATGGCACTGGGTAATGCCATCGGTTCCAACGTATTTAACATCCTGATGGTACTGGGTATCGCTTCCGCCATCAGCCCCATCAGTATCATTACGGAAAACATCATTGATCTGTGTGTACTGATCGCATTTACTGTGTGTGTATGGATCTTCGCAGGAAGCAAAAAGAAAATCGGAAGAGTCGAAGGCTTCTGTATGGTGGCTCTTTACGCAGCATATGCGGTTTATATCATAATCAGATAAATGAGGGCCGTACAAATGATATTGTTTTTTAAGGTATTTCTCACGGAATTCATCGCAGAGATGGGTGACAAGACACAGCTTATGCTGATCGCCCTTACTTCGAAATACAAATTAAGAGATATTATATTGGGAACCGCTGCCGCAATCCTGGTACTGAACGGTCTGGCTGTCCTCGCCGGCGGGCTCGTCAGCGAATTCATTCCCAACTGGCTTATCAAGATCATTGCTGCACTTGCATTTCTGTATTTTGCCGCATCAACACTTGCAGGCAACAATGATGAGGAAGAGGAAGGCAGCGGCAGATCCAGGATCCGATTCGCACCGCTTGCGGTTTTCTGTACCTTTTTCGTAGCCGAGCTTGGAGACAAGACACAGCTTACCGCCATCACCTTTGGTGCCAATGAAGGTATGAGTTCTGCACTGATCGTATGGCTCGGCTGTTCTCTTGGACTGTTTTTAGCAGACATCCTGGGAATGCTGGTGGGCTATCTGTTAAAGAGCAAGACACCGGAAGGACTGCTCAATACTCTCGCCTTCGCCATCTTCTCTGTATTCGGCGTCTTCACACTGTATCAGGGACTGAAGCTCATCAGTACAGATATCCGTTCCATACCGGTACTGCCGATACTGATCGTCGCAACGATTGCTTTTGCCGGTATCTGTGTGTACCTGTTTTTAAAAAGAGAGAAAAAAAAACGGGGAGCAAACTAAAAACGGCTCCCCCATTCTATGCTTATTCCCCGGTATTTCCCGCCTTGCTGTGCTTATGTCTCTTGCGCACTTCTCTGGCGTGATCTCTGCGGGCCGCAATAGCTTCTGCCTCTTCCTTAGGAATCAGCTTCGTGGTCTTGACAATATATACACCGCCGTCATATGCCTTGCGTACCCGGATCTTGCCCTTGAGATAGCCGTGCTTCTCGCAATAAGCCACGCAGTAATAATGCCTGCCGTTAGCGCTGAACCATTTAATCTTCTTGCGCAGGTTACAATGGCAGAGATAACATTTGCTGGACACCACTTCCTTATCTGCGAAGGCTTCTGTCTTGTCCTTGAATTCCCTGGAAATATATTTTACATAGGTATCAAACTGCGCTTTCACCTCATCCCCACGATCCTTCGGAGGACAGAAGGTATCGTAGGACAGATTCACCATTACCTCCGGGTGCTCCTCCAGGATCCGGATCAGGATCTTTGCCGTATAGTAGGCATCACTGAACGCCCGGTGGAAGGGAATATCCTTCTCAATATGCAGAAAATCAATGGCATATTCCAGATTTCTGCGGACCTTGCGCTCCTCATAAGCAATGGCGAACAGCTTCTGCACATCCAGATAAGCCAGCGGCCCTGGTGCCAGAAGCGGCATCTCATAATATGCCATATTCCGCTGTAACTCCGTCAGATCCAACGTGCCCCAGGTACAGAACAGATGCTCGTCCTGTCCGCACCAGTTCACGAAATCTCCCCCGACTTCCGGGAAAGGCCGTCCACGCTCCAGCTCCTGCATCTGAATATGGATCAGTTTGCTGGTGATCTTGTGCATCTCATGGTAGACCTGTGGCTTGATCAGTTCATTGAATTCACTGACCATGACACGTTCTTTATTCAGTTTGATGGCACCGATCTCTATGATTTCAAAAGGCAGCTTCTCCACAGCATCCTCTTTACCGGTGTTACTCTGATTCCATTCCAGATCCAGAACGATATATTCCATACGTTCCTCCATATTTTGTAACTATTAACAGGGGTTATAAATGTCTTACAGTCTTGGCAGTGCGATATCCAATACCTCTTCATGCCAGCAGTGATCTCCCTCTCTGACATCGTGGAGCGGATATTCCTCTTTTCCGTACAGGCTATAAGCCTTCCGCACAATATCTAGCTGCTCCGTTACATTCACCAGTCCTCTGGGACCATTCAGATGGTCATCCCGGCAGGACTGGACCGCCAGCGGTCTCGGTGCAATGAGAGATGCAATATCGCCCATATCAAAGTGTTCCCACAGATGGGGAACATAATTACAGCTGCAATTTCCGTTGAGTAATAACAACGCGTCACGATATCCATAGAGATATCCGCTGATGATACATTTTTTCACACGGTCATCCAAAGCAGAGATCCACAGCGTCTGCATACCACCGCCGGAAAATCCCACTACGCCTAAATCATCAGTATCCCATTCGCCCCGTTCGTATACATAATCAATCAGCCTGGAAGCGTCCCAGGTGCACATACCTGCCACGGTCTCTCCCAAGGGCTCCGCCATGTGTGCCAGATGAAAACAGGTACTGGTCAGGAAGGATTTCTCATCGGTTCCTTTCTGCAATGCCTCATCCCTGCGTTCTCCGAAGCCTCTGCAATCCGGACAGATTGCCACATAACCACGCTTCGCCAGCTGCATGCCGTAATCATAATGGTAGAATTCGATCATCCGTTTTACCGCGGGAATATCATCACGTCCTGCCACGCTGAATTTACCTGCACCCTGATGCCCCGGAAGGGCAAGAAAACATTTCTGTTTCCCTTCGTCCTGCTTCGGCGGGATCAGGATATACATGGGCATATACACTTCCGGCTCTACCTGAATGATCACTTTTTCCCGACGGATGCCGTTCTCCAGCTCCACGACTTCTTCCACGCGGGGGGCCAGATCACAGGTCTCCATGTATTTCCACCCCAGGAGGTCTTTTAATGTCTCTCTGGAAGTCTCCTTCCAGGCTTCCCATTCCTCTCTGGTGGACCCTGTGAACGCATCCTGCCTAGCATATTTATCAAATTTGTTCTGCATTCCCTTCAGACTTCCGTAGAAATGAGGGATCTGAATGATCGTATCTGCCTGTTCCATGACTGCTCCTTGCGTTTTCATTTTCGTTTATTACTATTCTTACCATTCTCTGCCCTGTGCGTGCAGTCCGTCTTCCACGTCTCCTGCAAAAAGGCTTTCCAGCCAGGTATGCGCCAGCCGGATCCATGAGGTGCATTCCTCCTGTACCGCTCTGCCGTCGTTGGTCTCTGTCAGCTTATCCGCCAGTGCCAGTCCGTGGGCACCCTTTTCATACATATGGAATTCCGTGGGCACTCCCACTCTGCGGAGAGCGCTGACGAACAGCAGAGAATTTTCCACCGGTACCGACTGATCCGCAAAGGTATGCCAGATGAAGGTCTTCGGCACTTTATTTGTTACCTGTTTCTCCAGGGACAGCTTCTCTCCCAGCTCCTCCTGTCTACTGCCTAACAGATTCTCAAAAGATCCTCTGTGGGCAAACTCTCCGGAAGTGATGACCGGATAGCATAACAGCAGTCCGTCCGGACGCAGCAGCTCATGCTCGGAAGCGGAAAGACCCTGGCTCTCTGCCAGGAAATCTTCATCCCAGAACACCCCAAGGCTGGCTGCCAGGTGTCCTCCCGCAGAGCAGCCCTCCACTACAATCTTGTGGGGATCTATGTGCCACTCTTTCGCATGCTCCCGCAGGAGCTTGATGCTGTAAGCCAGTTCCTTTAAGGAAGTAGGATATTCCGCTGGAGCACAGGAATAGCGCAGCACTGCCGCATGATATCCCATGGCCAGGAATTTCAGTGCCATAGGCTCCGCCTCTCTGTCGGAGGTTCTGGTATAGCCGCCTCCCGGGCACAACAGGATCAGAGGTCTGTCGTTAATTGCCATTGCATCCGAATACTCCTGAATATAGGTAACTAAATGTGCCCCCGGAAGGGATCCCTCCTGATGCATTTCAAATGTATTATAGATCATATTTTTCCTCATTCCCGAGCATTATCATTGAAAAATAAGGCGCAGACCCTGTAGCAATACTACCGGCCTGCGTCTTCATCTGCCTTATTAATATTTTCATAACTATTCAGAGTCACATTCGCCCTGAATAGTTATATATTATCTTAGTATGCTCTTCCCCAGTATACCATCTTTTTCGCAGGTTTTCCACAACATACGCAGGTATCTGCGATCTGTTCCTGTTCAAAAGGCATGCAGCGGCTGGTAACAGCAAGCTTTTCCTTGATCTTGTCTTCACATTCCTGGCATCCGCACCACATAGCCTTGACAAATCCGGACTTCTCATTGAAGATCTGCTCGAACTCTTCCATGTTATGTGCCACATAAGTATGGCTGTCGCGGTGTGCTCTTGCTCTCTCCAGCATTTCCTTCTGCATGGTCTCCAGGATCTCGGCTGCCTTGGTCTCCAGATCCTCCAGAGCGACTTCGATCTTCTCTCTGGTATCACGGCGGCAGATCACGCACTTGCCTGCCTCGATGTCCTTGGGGCCGATCTCCACACGGATGGGATAACCTCTCATTTCAGCCTCTGCAAACTTGAAGCCGGGGGTCTTGTCGCTGTCATCTACCTTAACACGGAAATCCTTTGCCAGACGGTCTCTCAGCTCATACGCCTTGTCGAGAACGCCTTCCTTTTTCTGCATAACGGGCACAATGCAGATCTGGATCGGTGCTACACGGGGAGGGATCACCAAACCTTCGTTATCACCGTGTACCATGATCAGTGCTCCGATCAGACGGGTGGTCATACCCCAGGAGGTCTGATGTACATATTTTAAAGTATTGTCCTTGTCTGCGAACTGGATGCCAAAAGCCTTGGCGAAACCGTCACCGAAGTTATGGCTGGTACCGGACTGCAGTGCCTTGCCGTCATGCATCAGCGCTTCTACCGTATAGGTTGCAACTGCACCTGCGAATTTCTCCTTCTCGGTCTTCTGTCCCTTGATCGCAGGAATAGCCAGAACCTCCTCCAGGAACTTCGCATATACATTCAGCATCTGCAGAGTTCTCTCCTGAGATTCTTCTGCGGTAGCATGTGCGGTATGTCCTTCCTGCCACAGGAACTCTCTGGAACGCAGGAAAGGTCTGGTCTCCTTCTCCCAACGTACCACGGAACACCACTGATTGTATACCTTAGGCAGGTCTCTGTAGGAATGGATGTCATTCTTATAGAAATCACAGAACAGGGTCTCTGAAGTAGGTCTGACACAGAGTCTCTCAGGAAGCTCGTTCAATCCTCCCTGGGTAACCCATGCTACTTCGGGTGCGAAGCCTTCTACATGATCCTTCTCCTTGTCCAACAGGGACTCAGGAATGAACATGGGAAGATATACATTCTGTACTCCTACTGCTTTGAATCGTGCATCCAGCTCCTTCTGGATCAGCTCCCAGATCGCATAGCCTGCGGGCTTGATCACCATACATCCTTTTACGCTGGTGTAATCACACAGCTCTGCTTTCTTCACTACATCGGTATACCACTGGGCGAAATCTTCTTCCATGGAAGTGATCGCTTCTACCATTTTCTTGTCTGCCATTTTCTCTCTCCTTTTCTTTTTCTGAAAATAAACTGCTCATACGATCTACGGAAACGAAAAACGCCGGGTCATCGCTCCCGAAAAAGGGACCGATGACTCGGCGGTACCACCCTGATTGATACAAATACGTATCCTGCTCTGTCACCGTTAACGCCGGTTCTACGCTGTGCTTCGCCGCTTCCAAATACATTCCCGTCTCGCACAGGACTCCAAGGGAGGTTTCCGATCCTCAGTCATAAGGGGTTCCCAGCCGCACGTCACCGTGTCCTTCCCCTCTCTCTGGGATGCTTTCCGATCGTACTGATCCTTTTCATCGTCATTGTCGTATGCAAGTAATTGTAGTGCATGCTTCCGGGATTTGTCAAGACATATAGGTCACGGAATTTATATGAATATCTTCTGCCCAGACAATTTCCGTTGTTTTTTTCGTTTGAAAACAGCTGTCCTCTATCCATATGTTATGAAGCGGTTTCTGTTTCAATCCTTTCATACAAATTGCTGTTTCAGCATTTTTACATTCAATATTCTTCATATAGATATTACAAAATTCCGGTATATCTTCCATCTGAAATTTTTCCGAATCTGCCGGTGCCTCTTCATATCCCTGTATATAACCCATGTCAAACAAAATAGCTTCTTTTTTAATATTCAGCATCTGTATTCGATTCAATACAATATTCTCTACAATGCCGCCTCTTCCCAGTGCCGATTTAAACCGGATTCCCACGTCCGTTCCAACAAAAGAGCAATTTTCTACTCGTACGTTTTTTACTCCACGGGACATCTCACTTCCTACGACAAAACCACCATGTCCATGGTACACAATACAATCATGAATAAATACTTCCTCTGTTGGTCCAATGATTTTTCTTGCCTCAGTTCCTCTTCCTGACTTCAGGCAAATCGCATCATCCCCTACATCAAACTGCATATCATGTATATGCACTCTTCGACAGGATTCCACATCCAGCCCATCTCCATTCTGTGCATAATATGGATTGCGAATCACTGCATTGCGCACCGTAAGATGACTGCAATGCAGCGTATGCACATTCCATGCAGGAGAATTCTGAAATGTTACCCCTTCAATCAAAATCTTATGACACCGTTCCAGACGCACCATAACAGGACGATAGGTATCATAAGATCCGTTGATGCAGCCTTCCGAAGGCATCCATATTTCACCGTCTTTTTCCTCTGTTACGCAAGAGCTTTGATGTAAAAGTTCCTGCCATTCCCGCTCTGTGACTTTCCATTTTTTCACCGGTCTCCATCGTTGACCGTTTCCATCCAGAATTCCTTTCCCGGTAATCGCAATATTCTGTGCATATTCCGCATGAATCGGTGATATACATCGCTTTGTCATTTTTCCCTCATAATCCACCGATATCACCGGATACTCCTCCGGGTTTTTATCAAATACAACAATCGCACCACTACAGATATGCAATCCTATATTTGATTTTAATTCAATAGGACCTGTCAGCCATATTCCGGCAGGTACTTCCACAATTCCCCCTCCCGCTTCTGATGCTGCCGTGATTGCTCTTCCAAAAGCTTCTGTGTTGGAAGTCTTTCCATCCCCTACAGCTCCATATCTTTCTATTTTGTATATTTCTCCGTATATTTTGGGCAGATCTATTTTAAAACCGTCTGTATTGCATCCTTCCAGCGCGCTCTCCATTCCAGCCTCTCTTTCTCTGTCATTTGCGGAGAAAAAGTCTGTCCCTCTCCTTCTTTCTCCCATATTGTATCATCATAAATTCCGATTGCCATTCCTGCAGCGACTGCTGCTCCCTTGCAGGAAAGTTCTTCTACCACAGCTGTCTGTACGTTCATCCGCAGTAAATCACTCTGTAATTGCATTAAATATGAATTTCGCGTCGGTCCACCGTCCGTTTTCAGGCTGGGCACCCGGAATCCAGTCTCTTCCTTCATCAATTCCACAATATCCGAAATCTGTTGGGTTATACTCGCAAGTGCCGCTTTCACAAATTCAGCCCGACCGGTAGTTCTGCTCATTCCCAATATTGCCGCCCTTGCATCCGGTCTCCAATAGGGTGCTCCCAGACCGGAGAATGCAGGGATAAGACAGGTTTTATCCAACGGGTTGGCTTCTTTTGCCAGTTTTTCCGTTTCATTGTCCTCAACGATCAGTCCCAGATCCTTTTTCAACCAGGTGATCACTGCTCCTGTATAGTTGAGATTTCCTTCCAACACATAATGCAGTTTACCATCCAGTTGATATCCGACAGAACTTACCAGTCCCTTCGTGCTCCGAATTACCTTCTCCCCAACATTCATCATAATAGAAGATCCGGTTCCATAAGTAGCCTTTACCGTTCCAGCTTTTCTACAGTTCTGTGCCAGTAACGCTGCATGAGAATCTCCCAGAACTCCGCGGATCGGAACCGGATTCTCCAACAGCCCCTCAAAATCTGTTTTTCCATAATAATCATCAGAAGCCTTTACCTGGGGCAAGGCATTCATTGGAATATCAAAAATCCGACACAGTTCTTCGGAAAAATCTATCTTTTCAATATCAAACAGCTGCGTTCGCGATGCGTTGGAAACATCCGTATAAAAATTACCCCCGGTCAGCCGGAACACCAAAAAACTGTCCATAGTTCCCAGGCATAAATTATCTTTTTCCGCCAATTCCGCAACCGTTCTCTCATTTTGCAATAGCCATGCATATTTCGCCGCCGGAAAATAAGGTGACAGCGGCAGCCCTGAAATCTCTCTGATTTGTTCCCCACAGGAATGCTTTTTCTCACAGATTTTCTCCGCCCTGCTGCATTGCCATACGATAGCCCTGGCTGCCGGTCTGCCATCTCTCTTATCCCACGCAATAGAAGTCTCACGTTGATTAGTAAGCCCTACTGCTTTTATCTGTGACCTGTCAATTTGATATTTTTCTCCCGCTTCTCTCAACAGTTCCCTTACTGTGTCAAGCACATTACGGTATATTTCCTCTCCGTCATGGGAAATCCAGCCCTTTTCATTCAGGTACTGTTTATGTACTTTATCCCGCCGCAATACTTTCCGACCATCTTCATCAAAAAGAATTGCCTTTGTCCCCTGTGTGCTTTGATCTATCCCAATAATATACTTTTTGCCATCCATATCCGTTCTACTTCAAAATCTCTCTTCCTTTTTTTGCAATACCTTCCGCATTCAGTCCATAATAATCAAATACTTCCTGTGATGTTCCTGTCACGACCGGCTCATCAGGCAATGTCATATTCCATACCCTTTTAGGATCATACTTTGCAATTACCTGACTGACCATGCTGCCCAGTCCTCCAAACGGTGCGTGTTCCTCCACGCTGATTACCGCTTTACACTTTTGTGCTGTGCTTCGTAAAGTCTCCACATCAAAAGGTTTCAGACAATACATATCCAACACCGCAACGGAAATCCCTTCTTTTTCCAGAATTTCCGACGCCTGTACTGCCGGATGAACCATTTCTCCGCAAGCCACAATCAGCAGATCTTTTCCCTCTTTTACCATTGTTGCATAATTCATCTGGAAAGGACAGTATTCTTCTGTGTAAACATCTTCTACCGGATTTCTGCCCACCCGTATATAAGCCGGTTTTTGATCTTCCAGTAAAGCTTCTAGCAGTTTCTCTGTCTGGAATCTGTCAGAAGGCAGATATACCCGCATATTGGGAATGGCTGCCATTGCCGCAATGTCCTGAAGGGAATGATGGCTCATTCCCAGTGCTCCATAGCTGATACCGCCACTGATTCCGATCAGCTTTACATTCGTATTGGAATATGCCACGTCTACTTTTGCCTGCTCATAGCTCCGAGTACTTAAAAAGCACGCCGGAGATGCTGCATATGTTTTTTTCCCGCATTTTGCCATTCCTGCTGCAATACTGACCAGATTCTGCTCCGCAATTCCGATTTCCACGGCCTGTTCCGGAAATGCTTCAAAAAACGGAGTCATTGACGCAGATCCTCTGGAGTCGCTGCATAATACCGTAACAGTTTCGTCCTCCTGTGCTTTTTTCATTAAAACATCGCAGATTATTTTGCGATTCGGAATTTGATTATGCATGGAGTAAGTTCTCCTTTCTCGTCAGGAAATCCTGACAGATCATTTCATATTCTTCTGCTGTGGGAACTTTGTGATGCCACTGTGCCTTATTTTCCATCACGGTACTGCCACATCCCTTTACGGTATTTGCTATGACTACGCTGGGTTTGCCTTTTACCTGCATCGCCTGCCGGTAAGCTTCCTCCAATTGTGTACAGTCATTACCATCTTCTACCGAAATAACATTCCATCCAAAGGCTTCATACTTTGCAGTAAGCTGGTCCAGTTTCATAACATCCTCGGTGCCGCCAGAGATCTGAAGACGATTTCTGTCGACCGTCGCGCACAGATTGTCCAGTCCGTAGTTGGCTGCTGCCATCGCTGCTTCCCATACAGATCCTTCTGCCTGTTCTCCGTCCCCCATCACTGTATATACACGATACGGTCTGCCACTTCTTTTTCCTGCCAATGCCATTCCCACTGACACAGCAAGTCCATGTCCCAAAGACCCGGAATTCATCTCTATTCCGGGTAGTTTATTATTCGGATGCCCAATATACGGAGACTGAAATTTTGAAAATCGTTTCAAAATGTCTTCTTTTTCCAGGAATCCTTTCTTTGCCAATACTGCATATAACGCTTCCACAGAATGCCCCTTACTCATGATAAAGTAATCCCGATCTGGATCTTCGCAATTATCCGGCGATACATTCATTATTTTAAAATATAATACCGTCAGCGCATCAATAACGCTCATATCTCCGCCAATATGACCGCCTTTTCCAGCCATTACAATATCAAGAATATCCTGACGCAGTTCATAGGTCAGTACGGATAATTCATTCATTTCAATTCCTCCCCACGAAGATAGGCCTTAATGTCCTCTTCTATCGGATCATAAAGATCCGGCTTCACACCAATATATTTACATGCTTCATACAGTACAGGAACTACATCCTGATGGACTCCCACACAATGATGAATGTATGGTCCCTCCACAAGTTTTGCTTCCAGACTCTTCAGGTTTTCCACTTCTACCCACAGATAGGTACCTTTTGTATACGGACCATCAATTCCCTTTGCGCGACCTAATAATAAAGAATATTCTCCATTATCACCGTCAAAACGGCACAATGTAATATCTCCGTGTCTGGCTTCTGCAGAAAGTGATCCTGGATGCAAGAACGCCAGCGGATACCCCAGTGCAGGCTTTTCCCGTGCTACAGATATCGGCCATGGACCACAGTGCTGCAACAATTCGCCATTTTCGTTAAATGGGTGTCTGACAGTCCAGTCTGCAAAGAAACTTCTCTTGTCATCTGCGGCAGCCTCCACCAGTAATGCAGTAATAGCCCCATGGATATCCGTCTCACAAACCGTAGGAATTCCTTCTTCATTCAGAAGTGCATTTGCAGCACAGGGCATAATTCCAAGTTCTCCCTGCAACGCATTCCAACACTGAATGGCAATAGCATTACAATCATATTTTTGTGCCAGTTCCTGCATTGCTATCTTCATCGCCGCTATCCGCCGCAAACATTCGTCATCCACCTGGACACACATATTTTCTTTGCAATACTGAACGATCTCACTTACTTCAGATACTCTCTTAACATTTGCTTTTACTTCAGTTATCAGCTCCGAGAGCGGAATCGGTGACAGTTGAATATTAAATTTTTCCAGTAACTCTCCTTCGTTGCACATCGTAGACCAGAAGTCAAAGGGACGAGGTCCGATCTGTAGGATTCTTGTACTGCGAAAAGTTTTAACAACGCGGCATACACGGATAAAATCCCGAACTCCCCGTTCAAAAACGGCATCCTCCAGATTACAGTTATTCATGTAGGTAAACGGCACTCCAAAGCGTCGTAATACCTTTCCGGTTGCAAACAATCCACACTGACTGTCTCTTTGCCGGATTCCCTGTTCATCCGGGCATTCATCTCTGGGACCCCATAAGAGTACCGGCACATTCAGATCTTTCGCCAGTCTGGCGCATTCATACTCTGTTCCAAAATTGGTATGTGGCAAAAACAGACCATCCACACCTGCATCCCGGCATTTTTGCGCCATTTTTATTCGTCCTGCTTCATCAAACAACAGACCTTCCTCGTTAATGTCATACATATCCACGCATACGATCCCCAGTTTTTTCAGCCGTTCCAGTGTTTTTTTGGCATATTCTCTTGCTGCCGGTGCTGAAAAAATACTTCGCCTGGTGGGTGCATATCCTATTACTATTTTTTCCATAGTACGCTCCATCCCTTTATATGAATTTTATTTAATATAGTTTAATTGTTTAGATCGATTATACTAAATTATTAAATCAGTGTCAATGAATATTCACTGAATAATTTATATTTTTACTTGACGCACAAGGTCTTACATACTATGATAAAGTATAAGTTCCACATGACTTAAATCTGTTTTATACTAATTTATAAATACATAAGGGGATTTTTATGGCGATTTCAGCAAAAGATCTGGCTCAGAAGCTCGACATCTCTGCAGCTACTGTTTCGATGGTTCTGAATCACAAAGAAGGAATCAGTCCCGCTACCAGAGATCGTGTTCTGGAAGGAGCCAGAAAGTATGGTTACGACCTTTCCAAATATTATGCATACACAGAAGACTCTTATTCTGTCGGTTTTATCAATTACAAAAAGACCGGTCACGTCATTGCTGACACTCCGTTCTTTTCTGAACTGACAGAAGGCATCAGTAATGCCTGCAAAGCCAATCATATGAGTCTCAGTGTGCATTATATTTACGGAACGGATTCTATCAACGAACAATTGGCAGCTATTATAGACAATAATTACAGTTGTGTTATTTTGTTAGCTACCGAAATGGGCTTCTCTGATTTTGAACCTTTTTATCAGTTATCCTGCCCTGTGATTGTATTAGACTGTTACTATGACGAGATACAGTTGGACTGTGTGTTGATCAATAATATCCGAGGTGCCTTTCTTGCCACCTCGCATTTGATTCAACAGGGCTTCCACAATATCGGCTATCTGAAATCCAACGATCGCATTGCCAACTTTGAAGAGCGAGCGGATGGATACTATAAAGCCCTTCGCTATCATGGACTTGAGCACCCTTCCTGTTATGTTCAGGAATTAACACCTTCCATGGAAGGTGCTTACCATGATATGAAGAATTATTTAAAGGGAAATCCACCTCTTGCCGAAGCATATTTTGTAGATAACGATCTGATTGCTGCGGGTGCATTGCGGGCATTTCAGGAAGCGGGAATAAAGGTTCCTTCAGAAGTTTCCCTGATTGGTTTTGATAATATTCCCATCTGCAGTTTCCTCACTCCGGCACTGTCCACGATGCACGTGGACAAAAGTGCTCTGGGAAGTTTTGCTGTAGACCTTGCCTTACAACGACTGACTGGAGTCTCCTCCTCAGCTACCGTAAAATTAGAGGTTTCTCCATCTCTCGTAGTACGTGAAAGTGTATCTTTAATCTCTTAAATCAACCTAAATAAAAACCGTGCTTATGCTTTATTCCACTACATAAGCACGGTTTTTATTGTTTTATCTGTTTTTTTGTGCAAACAGTGCCAGCTTGGCATACAAATCTTCCAAAATCAGTCTGCTGTCTATCTTACGATACACTCGAATCGGACGGTTCATTGGATTATGTACATAATTCATATCCTGCGTGACAGATGGTGCCTGTACCCAGTCGTACTCAAACCGGTGCTCATACAGTAACAGCCCAATCGCAGGATTATCACCCAACACCCAGGTTTCTCCGGTACGAAAAGCACTTTTCCTGGGTCCTTCTTCTTTCGCGTGCTCATTCAACTGCTCTAACAGATACGCTCCGATCTCTCCACAACCGGATACACGATATTCCAGTTCTGCCAGTGACACCGGCATCATTTCGTATACATTTTTAGGTACCTGCCATACTTCAATTCCACTGGAAAATACTACATTTACCGCGTTGATATCATTTCCCAGATTAAATTCTGCTCCTCCATCCGGGTAAGCTCCTCCCCCGATCCAGATTGCCGTCAGTCTTCCCTTGATTCTCGGTTCCATGAGATATGCACTTGCAAGATCCGTAATCGCACCAAGAAACGTCACATATAAAGGTCTGTCATCCTCTTTCATTGCTTCCCGGATGATCAATTCCGCTCCTTCGCTGGGTACTGGAGTATTTTTATTAGGCAATGCATATTCTGCTCCATGAAAAATCATTCCCTTTTTATCAAAGTGCATCTTATCGAAAATAGTCTCCAGTTCCCGGTAGCTTCTCTCCATAGAATCTGTGTGTCGCTTATTTCCATAGTGAGCAGCAATAAATCCTACATTTTCAAATCGGGGGCTTAACAATGCCTGTGTCACCGCAAACTGATCATCTGCCTCATTTTTTGCATCCGTATCCACAATAACCCGGATGATTTTCTCTTCCGGCACATCGAATTTATAATCATGATATCTCATCTCTGTCCACCTTTACATTATTTGCATCGCTCGAATCTGTCCTGAAAACTTCTTAAATACAGTTCTCTGTACTGGTTCAATGTTTTTGCTCCCATGTGTTCACCCTCTGCCCAGTCCAGGTCAAGGACATCTGCCCACCAATGTTTTAATCCCTGTCCTGCATCCCTGCGGTTCTCTCTGCTTTCCGCTACAGATACAAATTCACCTGACTGTCCATTTAATTCCGGAATATCACTTTTCAGGACATATTTCCATTCTCCTAACGCTTTGGGCATAAACCGGACTTTATACTGTCCATTTCCACAATAGAAACCATCAAATTTCTGTTCCTGGACAACCATATAAAATGGCGGCTTTTCATTATTTACAACATTCTTCTCCAGCACTGGACCCTGAAATACAAATTCCAGTACTTCAAATACTTCTACCTGATCTTCTTTGGTTGTATTGCGGTCAAAAGTGCGATGAGGCCGATTCCATACACGTTCAAAGCGACCACCCAGGCTGTCCTTTTCCGGATCTTCCGGGTCTCCATCAAAGAGCCATGTCACGGTAGGAGTATCTCCCATCTTGATCACGCCGCCCAGCTTTGTGGTAAAGAACTCTCCCAAGGCGCCGTGTCCTTTAATATGTTCCATCACAAAGGAATGATTTCCTAGATCTCCTTCCATATTACCACCGTTAAACCATCCGCGATAGGTGGAATTATCTTCAATCATCCAAAGATCCGGATGCTCCCGCAAAATATATTCATAAGCATTTAATCCCCATTTCTTATTCGGACCGGCGATATAATTTACACGAATTTTCTCTTTGATTTCCGGAGCATCATGTAATGCCTGTGCAATATCTTCCAGCAAACCCCAGCCTAAAATATACAGTGGTCTGGGATCATCTTTCTTCGCACACTGAATAATCCATTCCGACGCAGGCGTACTCTGTGTATATCCCTCATACGGTGCAATATCGATAGCACCCTGTCTGGTAATGGATCGCAGATAGTCCGGAGTCGGATAGTGTTCTGAATATTTCTTCAATTTCGGATAATCTTCTTCATAGGCATCAATTACACGCAAAATATCACTGGCTCTGCCGGCTCCCCATGCAGAAGATATCAATCCTTCTGTATCAAATAGATCTGAATATAATAAATAATGAACCATGGACTGAAAGTCATCCGGATCACTTCCTCCAATATCTGTCGTAACAATCACACGATATCTCGTACCGTATAAAGCACCTTTTTGGGGTAAACTCATAATTCTCTCCATTCTATTGATGCAAAACATCCCGCCTATGGGAAATCCCATCAGGCAGGATATTTACAAATCATTTCCGCGTCTTTAGGGGGAACGCATTGATAATTACTGGTTAAGTTCGGATAAAATCTGATCTACAATAGTTCCTACTGTAGCCACATATTTCTCCATTGCAGCATCTACATCGCCACCTTCTACTACTACAGAAGAGATTGCTGCCATTTTCGCATCATACAGTGTGCCCGACTCATTGGTATAGGTTTCAGAACTCGGGGACAGAGGTGCATCTACACAATGTTCTGTAAAGAACTTATTACCTGCTACTGCCAGTTCGGACGCATCATTATAGCCATTGGTCAGCGGTGCAATTACCAGTGCTGGATCAATGTGATTTTTCTTCCAGAGAGTCGTCGGATCCTCCGGTGAAGGCTTCAAATGGAACTGACCTTCTTCATAGCTGTAGGTCTTTTCCTTATCTGTGCCTGCATTCAGAGTGAATTCTTCAGCCTTGGTAGACCAGTGAAGATCCTCTACACCGTAAGTCCACAGTGTCTGTACATCTCCGCCATCCAGCATGGTGTCCAAAAGTGCATCAAAAATAGCCTGTTCGCGATCGTTGTTACCATCTCCGTCATCAATAATGCACCATCCGCCCGCTTCTCTGTTCAGATAACCACCGATAGCTTCTACTTCTGCAATAGGCGGCAGCTGTACCAATTCGGAATCTACATTATTTTTGTTCAGATTATCTGTCAGGTTCTGATACCAGGTGCCTGCCCAGTAAGTAAATACACCGGCAGATCCGGTCTGGTCATTAGAGAACCATTTTTCTCGTGCAATTTTGGTAGATGCTGTAAACGTCTCCGGATCAATGGCACCGTCCTGCGCACCCTTCTGTAATCTTAAAAGAGCAGCCTTGGTTGCATCTGTCTGGAAACCATCATACCACACACCATCATCTCCCTGTAAAATAGCGGGATATGCATCCTGCCAGAACTCTGGCAGATAGTTAATATAAGGAGCTTCGTTTCCAAGGTATCCTGCCGCAATCACTCCATAGGTATCTCCGTCCACACCATTTCCATCAGGATCTCCATTATGGAAAACCATCAGCATATTGTAGTAATCATCAAATGTCTTAATATCGTCTACATTGATTCCTACATTATCTAACCACAATTTTTTAATGTAGGTGACACAACCATTTCCATACTGCGGTGAAAAGCAATATAAAGCTCCGTCACTTGTCATCATATTTTCATTGATCTTAGGAAGCTCCATACGATTCTGGAATTCCGCATTTTTATATGCTTCTGACATATCCCACAGAATTCCTGTACCTGCATACTGTTTTACCAGATCAGCATTCATTAACATTGCATCCGGATAATCTCCGCTAGCGAACAAACGTCCTACACCATCTGCATATCCGGAATGATCCAGCTGCTGGATCTCCAGTTTGATCGGATAACCCATTTTCTCAGATACTGCCTTTTCCCAGGCTTCAACAAACTGTTCCTGACCTGCTTCCTGTCTGATTACAGTACCATTCACCACGATTTTAATCGTATCCAGCTGGTAATCTCCGCTTTCCTCAGTACTCGTACCGGTTGATGTAGCATCCGCAGACGCGCTCTGACTCTCGTTTGTTGCCGCGTCATTGCCGCAGGCTGCCAGAGACATTGCCATCATTGCCGCCAGCACCACTGCCAAGGATTTCTTCTTCATTCTTTTTCCTCCCTTAATTTATCACTTGCTATACACACATTCATACCTGTGTCTCTCTTCTCGTTTATCATATCTCTGTTTATTTAATATGTCAACTATTTTTATTTAATAATTAAACGTTATTTATTTAATCGTTAAATACTACTAATTATGAGCCTTGCTTTTTGTGCATTCGTCCTATATTACAGACACCTGTCAAACCTCTTTGCAAAGTCTCTAAGGTATATCTCTCTGTACTGGTTGATCGTCTTCGCGCCCTCATGTTCTGCTTCTTTCCATTCCGGATCCAAAATGTCCGCCCACCAGTGTTTCAGTCCCTGCCCAGCATCCTGACGGTTTTCTCTCTTCTGGGGGACAGATTCAAATGCCCCTTTCTGTCCATTCAATTCTTCTATGTCACTCTCCAGAACATATTCCCATTTTGCAACCTTTTTTGGCATAAAACGGATCCTGTATTCTCCATTGCCACAATAATATCCGGGAAATTTCTGTCCCTCCACGACCATCCAGAAAAGCGGTATCAGTTCCAACTCTTCCACGGGCTTCTCCTGTATCGGTCCGTCAAAAATATATTCAATCACTTCAAATTCTTCCACTTTATCTTCAATCGTCGTATTTCGATGATATGTGCGATGCGGACGGTTCCACACACGTTCAAATCTACCGCCAAGGCTGTCATTTTCCGGGATTTCCGGGGTGCCGTTCAACAACCATGCAACGGTAGGCATATCTCCCATTTTTACAACATGACGCAGCTTATCTGAATCAAAATAATCCCCCAGGGCTCCATGTCCTCTGGCGTATAGCTCTACAAACTTATGGTTTTCAATGTCATCGCTCTTATTTCCGCCCACAAACCATCCCATAAATGTGGAATTGTCTTCTATCATCCATACATCGGGGAATTCCCGCAAAATATACTCATAGGCATTCAATCCCCATTTTTTATTGGGTCCACCGACATAATGTTGGATTTAATTGTGTTTATATATAATAAAACAGCCACGATCATATGCCGTTAATGATCATGGCTGTCCCACATTTCATACTTCCTTTTTCCTCCAATTCTAATTTAAGCCTAATTTTTCCCGGATGCTGTCGGCTGCGATATTCCAGTCGCCCATTTCTTCGTATGCCGCATCCATTTTTTCTTTTTCTCTGGCAGCGCGTTCGGTATCGCCGGTCTGAAGAAATGCCTTATACATGGACGCTGCCTCAAAATATCTCGCCACACCATAGCATTCCTTTTTCGTTCCGGACAGCAAGCCGCCGTACACCATGTCCTCGTGATAATTTACTAACAGGTAGGCATAATTTTCACTCTGTACATTATTCTCCATCCAGTTGGTCTTCGCAGGACGGGAAAAGGCGTCATTTAATTGCCGGAACATATGAATGGTTCCCCAAAACAATATCAGGCACAGGGCTATGATCACCAGATTCATCACAAGCAGCGCGCCTCTCTGCTTCTGTGCCTGTTTCAGCTTACTCTTCAGATTTACCATAACCCATCACCTCGCCTTTTTCTTCCAAAAATAAGATCTTTTGTGCATTTGACATCGTACCGAAATTCTCTGCCTCTTCCGGGGTCATGTCAAAATAGGTCTGCAGCAGTGCCTTCTCATTCTCTTCCATCCGGAGAATGGCTTCCTTCTGCTCCTCCGGCAGTTCCCGATATTGTTTTGCCCTATAATCATTATCCACAGGATGCAGAATCCTTTCCAGCTGCTCGTAATAATCCGAAATATTTTCATACAGCCCGGGAAGTATGGATACATTGCCGGAGTTGATAGTAACTGCCTTCATCAGACTTTCATAAAAGTAACGATACGCTCCGCTGGCTTCCATGAGCAGCTGATATTTTTCATAATTATTATTACTGCTATAAGGCCGGATGTAATGCCTGTCGCAAAAAGCTGATAAACCTATGTAATCCTCATCTTCCAGATATTGTTCCATCTGTTTCATATAGCTGCTCTGCCGGATCCCTGCATCAAACTGCAGCAAGCCTCTGTGGATGCTCCAGCTACGTGCAGATACTACAAACACCACCACACACAGGATCACCAGCACTGTGATGATTATCATATGTGACATGATCTCCGTATTTTTCTCCGCCACTTCATAGACATCACTTTTGGTATCCTCAAAGTTGCTCTTATAATGCTCCATGTCTTTGACATGCTGTTGTGCCTCCTCGTTGGGTCTGCCGCAATGGGGGCAATAGGCCTGCTCCAGTGTCAGATTGCCGCCGCAATATTTACATTTCATCATTGCTTTTATGATCCTTTCCTATTCGTTATGCTTCTTAATGTATTCCTCGCAATCCTCATATCTGGGATAACCGTAATTATTTCGCAGACTATCCTCGAATTTTTTCTCTTCTTCCGCAGTAAACGTATAGCGGTCTGTCAGACTGTTCAGGGTTGCTTCCACATAGGGACGGATATACTCTTTGTCTTCCTCCGACATTCCTCTACTGTATTCCAGTCCCCGCAGGATCCAGTAATCATCTAAAAGCTGTGTCTCCTGATAGTCGCGAAGTGTCTCTCCACTTTGTTCCATCGCCAGATATTCTCTCGCATCCCGGCAGCTCATGAGCCTCGTGAAAATACCGCTATGCTCCCATCTGTAGATCTCTCTGTCCTCTATGACAGCCTGTTCATAAAAATCTGTCAGTCCTTCGAAGTCCTGCTCCCGGTATAACCGGTCCAGAACCGGGAAGTTTTCTTTTTCCCACAGATAATCCGCTCTGGCATCCCTGGGTTCTATATACTGCGCCCGGAACACAATTACCGCAAGAATCGCTGCCAATGCCGCCAATAAGATCAGAAG
>ERZ1034710.177-NODE-177-length-25339-cov-4.549082_pt1 | contig 25339 bp, 18 predicted proteins | sample MGYA00520597_ERZ1034710 | MGnify/ENA primary metagenome ERZ1034710 (study PRJEB33766, sample SAMN09781714) | gut metagenome | biome: gut microbiome | host: Homo sapiens | place: Madagascar | study: EMG produced TPA metagenomics assembly of the PRJNA485056 data set... | reverse complement strand
GATAATAGATGTGCGCCGAATGGCGCACTTTCATATTACTGGATTGCCGCGCTGCGCTCGCAATGATGTTGTTTTTTGTGCATGTGTCGCCTGCGGACTGCGTCCTTGCCGCAACCTTCGCGTACCGCTCGGTTTCATTGCGAGGAATAAAATGACGAAGCAACCCAGTAAATAAATCAGTGCGCCATAGGCGCGGCATTACGCACTGGATTGCCGCGCTACGCTCGCAATGACAGGGGTGCTAGTAGTTGGCAAAAACGACTGATACAACAAAAGGTATTCTGGCTCTTTTGTCATTGCGAGTGAAACGAAGCAATCCAGTGGATTGGTGCTGCGCGCAGCGCACATATTTGTTACTCCAGTGCAGTGTGGCAATCCAGTAAATAGTGTTGCGGCATCGGCGCATTCTTATGTGTCGCCTGCGGACATCCCTCCAAGGAATCACCCACAAAATTTATCAATTTTGCGGGGCCCGATGAAGGGGAACTTAGTATGTTCTAGGAACACAGTCATTGCGGGCGTAGCGTGGTAATCCAATGAATCCAAACAACAAAATCTATTATCTATTATCTATGCTCTATTATCTATGCTCTAAAAAAACGCCCCAACGGGGCGTTTTTAACATTTGCTGTCGCGGTATGTTATGTCAACCTTGCGACACGATTCTTGTGCGCCATTCATTGTGCATTCGGTTTGGCCGCGGCCACTGGCCTGAATGTTTTGCACCGACAGACCCGCTGATATCAACGCTTCCTTGACCGCATTAGCGCGATTTACAGACAGGTTGTTGTTCAATTGTGCGTTGCCGGTTTTGTCGGTATGGCCAACAACCGTGATGCAGTAATCAGGACTGTTACCCATGGCGACAGATGTTTTGACCTGTGACGCAAACGATGTAATCGTATTTTTTGCCGCCGGTGTCAGTGTTGATTTGCCCAATGCAAACAGATTCTTGGCTGGCAATACGACGTGTTGCGCCGGCATTATGTCTGTGGCAACCTGTGCCAGCAGTCCCGTCGATTGTTGGGTTATCTGGGGCAGTGCGGCCAGCGTTGGATTATTGCGTACGCATTGACCGCCAACCAGTGCAAAGCCAGTTGTTGGGCATTGGCATGTTTGACCATCGGCGGACAAATGAAAACCGTTTTGACATGAACATGTGCCGTCGGCGGCGACAACTATGTTCGGGTCGGATGTATCGCATTTTGCGTTTGGCGCGGCGACAACACATTTGCCATCTTGGACAATGCGGTCAGGTGGACAGGCCTCGCACATATTAGAATTGGTGTTAAATACCATCTTGTCTTTGTTCTTGCATTCACAATTTGGGTATGTGCCGGTGGTATCAGACGGACATGTTATGCTGGCCTCGCTGTCGGGCAATTTTGCGACGTCGTTTTGCAATTTGTACAGTGGGGCATAGTTCGCGACGATTTCATCACTGCGATTTTGTTTTGACGCCCCAGAATTTACCGCAACGTTGGCAACCAAACTGGCGGCGGCACCAACGCCCGCCGTGATTGCGCCGGCCTTTAATTTTTGGCTGGTTTTACTTTTTTGCGCATTCCATTTTTCTGCATCTGCGCCCGTTGGGTTGGACAGTGCGCGCGCCAAACTGGCATATGTTCTGTTGGTGATTCCTGTGGATTCGTCGTCGTACAGACCGGTTGATGCCTTGTCCAAAATAACCTGTGATTCAATGCCAGCGGACAGGCCCAGTGCCTCTTTGCGGGTTTTCAAATCATCGGCCAATGTTTTATATTCGTTGTACAGTGATAACAGGTCATTACCCCCAGGCAGTTCAACCTCTTTATCGCCGCCGTTGATATTTCGTCCCATGCCATAGTCGCATTTGAATGTGGCCAGATATGCGGTCATGTCGGCCTCGGCCACGTTATCGGCGCGCTGTTCTGCCAACGCAGATGCCGCCATTTGTGCACCGATACCAGTTGCCCCAATGCCCGCCGCACCAATCAGTTTGTTGGCGGTGGATTGTTCCTTGGCCTTTTGCGTATTATAATTTTCGCGCAATTCTTGGGTCTTGGCCGCGGATTGTTTGGCAGTCAATGTTGGTTGTGGTTTTTCAATGCATGATAACTTGTCGTCACTGACGTTATAACCAGCGGCGCAGTCGTCAATTATGCATTGTTCAGAATTTGTTTCTGTGTTCCATACGCGGTGTGCGATTTTTGCGTTGGCAGGCATTGGTTTGCAGCCACCACTGATTTCAACGCATTTTCCACCCGATACTTCGTATCCGCCATCGCAGTCGGTTGCGTTGCATACACCGCGTTTTAATTCACCTGCGGTTGCGTGTGGAATTGCAGCAATTTGTTCGGTACTGCATGGGCCGTCACTGGGGACGCATTTGCCACCATCCAGCATGTATTTGGAATTGCATTTTTTGATAACGCATTCCAAGGTTGAACCATTCATTTCGTACTTTGCAGATTTTGCATTCGCGTCACCCGATTGGCAATCGCTACCAACCATATCATCACAGCCATTTTTGGCCGCATTCATAACATAGCGTGGCCCGTCACAGATAATTTTTTCGCATACGCCGTGGGTCAATTTGTATTCGGCAACACATGCGATTGGTACACAGTAGACACCCGTGCCATCAGAATTTCGTGCGGTTTTGCCAGCGCTGGCGTGCAGGGGTGCCAGTTCATCGTCTGTGCATGCGCGACTGATCCACTGGGCGGTGGTAACAACCTCGTCCAAGATGTTTTCGCAATTCAATACAATTTTGGAATTTGCGGCCGATGCAGAAATTGTCTTTGATGTACAGCCAGTAAAACTGACTTCCAGTGTATCGTCGCTGTCAATATTCTGTAATGAAAACGCGCCATTGGTGTCCGCAATCGCATATTTATTTATTGTGGTTTTACTCAATATCGTTGCGCCCGTCAATGGTTCGCCACGTTCGTCCACAATCAAACCAGATATACTGGTCATGGCGGCAAATGCCGGCACAGAAAAGAAAACGACAAAGATTCCAGTTAAAAATTTTTTCATTATTTATATTGTCCGCATTCTTGTTCAATTTTGTTGTTTATAAATTCTTCTCTGGCAGCCATTCTAATGCTGATTTTTGAACGTTGCGCTAAGCACCAGCATGCTTGTGGTTCACACTCGCGGAGTGTTTGTCCTGCCTTGCACGTATATGATACCGAATTACAAAAACCGTCTATATCATATTTCAATGGGGTATTAAGTTCGGTTTCACATTCTTGTTCTGCCGCTGCGTTGCGTCGATTATAAATGGCTTTGTATTCAGGGTCTGATTCTGTGCTAAAAACATATTTCCTGTTTACATCCGAAACGCAAGAATCATATTTTTCTTTTTTGTTTTCCATTGGTTGCACATTCAGTGTGTCGGATAATAAATCTGGTTTTTCATTTTCAATTGTGGCCAATGCGGCCAAATCCGCCTTTTCTGCATTGGCTATTTCCTTGTCAATGTCTTTTGACGCCTGACGTTCTGCTTTGCGCAATGTGCGGTTCAGTTTTCTGTCGCCCACGGCACGTGTGGTGTCGGTTTGGGCTTCGGTGGTCTTGTTGTCAGGCGTGGCGTCTGATTTGTTTTCCATTGGTTGCACGTTCAGTGTGTCGGATGATAAATCTGGTTTTTCATTTTCAATTGTGGCCAATGCAGCCAAATCCGCCTTTTCTGCATTGGCAATTTCCTTGTCAATGTCTTTTGACGCCTGCCGTTCTGCTTTGCGCAATGTGCGGTTCAGTTTTTTGTCGCTCACGGTGTTTGCAACGTCGGTTTTTGTATCGTCGGCCTTGTTGTCAGATGTGGTGACTGATTCTGTATCAGATTTTTTATCGGATGGTGCGTCCGATTTCGTGTCCGATGATGTTTCTGATTTTGGTGACGATGTGGCCTTGTCATTTATCTCGGCTTGTTCCCTTTCGGCCTTTTTCAGGGCATTTTTTGCCTTTTGCGTGTCGATTGCGCGGCCGATTGCGCCCGATGTAATTGCGCCTGTTGCCACACCAACGCCGGCACCCAGCATACCAGTTGTTGCAGATTTTTGACTGCGTGTCAGACGATATGCGTTTTCTTTGAATGTTGTAATATCAATGCCGAACCAGTTCTGGTCGCAATCAAATGTTGCGCCCGCGTATGCCTTTTTAGACGCATAAGGAACATCGCCGTCCCCAGCCCAGAAATTTACAGTGTACACGCAATCCAAACTGCGTTCGTCAAACATTGCGCCCAAACGTTTGCATACCGTTGCCATTTGGTCGCGCAACGCATACAGGCGTTTTTCGTCGGATTGAATCTGAACCTCGGCCCCTTGGCGCAGGGTCGCAAATGCGGACATTGTGCGGCTGGCCAAACCACTGTCTGCGGATTTGCATTCGTTGGCAATGCTGGCACAATTACTGATTGCGTTATCGCCCGCCGATTTGCCCAAACATTTAGAATATGTGTTTCCGCACTGATTGATTATGCATTTGTTATATCGATTGCCGCAATCCAAGATTTTATTGTATGACGCCAATAATGCGTTCAAATCACGATCGGCCTTGATTTCTGAGGCAAATAATTTGTATTCGTTACCGGTGCATTCAGTGTCGCGACGGCACGCGTCCATTTTTGTGCCCCATGTCGTATCGGTATCAACACTGCATTTTGTAAAATCATTACCGCATTTATTTTTCATACATGCACGCAATGTTGCGTCGCACGCATTTTGGCCGCGGGCCATTGATTTGGTGGCCGATGCGTTTGCAGTATTGGTTGCGTCGGCGGCGTCCAGCGCGGCACGCGTGCGACGAATTTGTTCAGCCAGTTCTGTGTCAGATGAATTGTTGGTGGTGGTAATACCAGCCGAATTTACCGCGGACGCGAATTGCGCACTTTTGTCCGTGATGACGACATCGTCGGTTGTGGTGTTTCCTGTATCTGATTTTTCTGGTTCAGACGGCGTTGTGTTGGCGTCTGTTTTTGGCGTATCTGTGGTTGGTGTATTATTTGCATTTGCCGAACTGGTAATATTTGCGGCCATTGTTGGCATACGTGATGCAATACTGACGCGTGGAGCGGTGCGTGACGCAGTGCCACGCTGAACCACAGCGGCCGCCATAGCATCAGTACACGCAACAGCACACATCAGTGCGATTGCGCTGATTTTAATCCGTTTATAAAAATCCACCGTCACTTGCATCATTTATATTGTCTTTGTTTATTTCAGCACATTGCACGCCAATTCATAGAACTTGCATAAATTGGCCGCTATGGATTTTTCAGACGATGCGTCGCCACCGGCGCATTTGTTTGGCATATTGCTGTCGCATACCGAATTGATGCATGCGTCGCGTCCCGCATTGTTGGTACAGTTGGCGCGCGCCGTTGCCAATTTCTGGGCACGGGCATTTTGGTATGATTCAACAATGCCGTTGATGGTATTTTCGGCGTTTGCCAAAAATCTGTCGCGGGTGGTAATCATAGTGCTGCGAATATTTGCGGTGTATTCATCGCACCCCGTGGCCAGAACGCTGCACGTTGCGAACGCCGCGTCGAAATCCGCACTGTCTGTGCATTGGGCATAGTTTGCACCGCAATGTTTACCTTCGGTCATGCATGCGGTAATGTCGGTTGTGCATTTGGATTGGCTGGCCGGCTTTGCCGCCGCAATGGCCAATGCCGACATTTCCGCGCTGATGCCCGCCGCACGACACGATTGTTCAATCAAACTGTCGTATGCGTCAGATGCATTTTCCGCGGTGCAGCCGTCAATGCGCGCAATGCATTGGCGAATTGCCCATGCATATCGCGCCGATGGCGCATCGGGTGCGTTCTGTAATTCTTTGGCCGACAAATTATATTTCGCAGATGCGCCGACAGACACACTGCGCATAGTATTGGTTGGGGTGCCGGCGTCGGTTGTGCCGCAATATTGACAACGTGCGGCCGGATTAGACGACACATTGATTGCGCACACAGAATCCAAACATCGCGTCAAATCGGCAACACTGCACGCGCCGTATGCCACACTTGCATGTGCCGCGCCCAGTGCGACGACCACCGAAAAAATATATATGCTGTTTTTCATTTCTCTCTTGTCTGGTAAATTATATCAAAAAAAGGCAGGGCGTGCCAATAAAAAAGTACCAGAAAAATCAACGCCTTGACAAAAGTAATGTTTTGTCCTATATTTGTAGCGACATAAATAAAAAGGTGCAAAAATGGCAACAAAGAAATTAGACATGAAGGTTTTGGCGGGCGTGGGTGCCGGCATTGCGGCAATTGCGCTGTTGGCGTTTGGTGTTACCCAGTGCAGCAGCAAACAATCCGCCCGCGAAGAGCGTGATAATTATAAAAGCGCGTACGAAAATCTGAATGGTCAGGTCAATCAGTTGGAAAATGAAAATGCTGCATTGCGTGATTCTTTGGATTATACAGCGGCTAAATTGAATGAATGCGAAAAGGGCAAACGTTGTGTCCGTGCGCAGACGCCTGTCAAGAAAAAGCCACAGCCGAAAAAATCGCCTGTGAAACAACAACCAAAACAGCCACAGAAAAGCAATGCGTCCGCGCCATGTGGTGGGGGCAAGGTTATTGTTCGTGACAATGCCCAGAATAACGGCACAATAGTTGTTGGCAATAATAACAATGTCGTTGTTGTGAATAACAATGCAAAGCAGGTTGCTGCGGATACTGTAAAGCGCGTTCATACCATTACCGCTACGCGCATTTGGTATTCCAAAGTAAAAGTGAAATAATTTTTGTACCTTCAAATGATAACAGTCCGGTATCGGACTGTTTTTTTTATAGACAGATAAAATAAATCTGTGTTATGATGTTTAGCACAGAGAGATTTTACATGAAATACATCAGAATTTTACTAGTATCATTGTTTGTTTTGCCATTTGCGGCACGCGCGGCATCGTCAGAGTTTATGGTTGCGGCGCAACTGTTGTCTGCGGCGAAAAACGCCGATATTCAACAAGTTCAGGCCTTGATAAACAATGGTGCAAATGTGAATTTTGTGGATTCAACGGGAATGTCTATTGTTTGCACGGCGTTGATGAATAACGACGTTCGCGCAGCCCAGATTTTACAGATGTATGGGGCCGATGCGTCAAACTGTGACCGCCAGATTAAACAATACAGGAACAAGAATACAACCAAAACAGGATCGGGTGGGCTTTTTGGTGGGCTGTCGTCCGCCCAGAGTATGACATTGGCGGCGGCGGGGGCCGCCGTTGTTGTTGGTGGGCTGTTATTGCTGACCGATGTGTTTGACCCAGGTAATGATAATGAATCGCCGTCATCTGGTGGTAATCGTGGTGATGATAAACCAGGTGGTGACACGAACAAGCCAACAGAAAAACTGGCAATTCCATATGGGCCGGCAATGCCCAATGCGGAAAAGGAAGCAGAGAAGTATACCAGTGAATTGAATTTTTATAGCCCATCAAATGCGGACAATATTTTAGCCAAGAATTTCAAATTGATGAATAATATGGCGGGCGGTAATTACCTGCTGATGATGCGCGGGTATGGTGCGCTGGCACGTGGATACATGGGTATGCGTACGTTACGTGATTCTGCGCGCGCACCGATTACAAACGATACACTGAAACAATATAGTTTGGGCAGTACCGCTGTCGCGGGGGGGCGTCCGGTAAACGTTGCGCTGGTTACGACAAATGGTGTAAATGCATCGGAAACGTCGTCGTTGGGCGACAGATTATTGCCATGGACAACGATTAACGGCACAACGATAAATCCAGCCAGTACGGACATGGTGTCCAGCAAGTACTATAATAACAAAATTACGATTGCCGCTGGTGCAACTGATTTGTCTGGTATGAGCACGACCGAGGATTTGGCGTTTGTCAATGATTTTGATTTGTCTGGGTCGGGCACGGCAATCAATAACACGTCGGCATCGGCATTGGACAACCTGTTGGCAAAAATTATTGGCGGCAAAGAGGCAGGTTACAGTGATGCGGACTATATTGGTTTTATGCCAAATGGTCAAATGACAATATTCAGAACTGGTGGTGGACGCGGTTTGGTTGGTATGACGGCAACAAACGCTGGTACATATACTATGGCGGGCGATGCGTTGGCCACGGGTGATACATTGACGTTGGACGGAAAAACTTATACCGTAACGCGTACGGGAAATGCCGTTGTCGCAACCGACGGAACAACAACATATAATGGCTATATTGGTGCTGATGGTGCGTTGTACATGAACAATGCGGCGTACACATTGGCAAACAATACGATTACCCAGATAAAAAAAATCGCAGATACAGATTACTATAATTACAAGGCACTGTTAAAATCCGGCGCGTTGTGGGCAGCGGGTGACATAACCGGTGGGCGTTCGCGTCCAGACATCATTGCAAATGCATCTGTGATTTCGCCGTTGCGTTCGCGTGATGCTGAAACGATTAATGATATTATGTCGGTTGGGACAGATACCAGTAAATTACAGGCAGCATTTATAACGCTTGTGAATAAATATTATGATGTAAACAAGACCGACGGCGCAGAGGGCACAAACGCGTTGCCTGGGACAGATGCATCTGCGTTCTTTAATGGTTTAGGGTCAACGTTTTCGCCGTTGGTAATTTTCTCGACCGGTGCATTTGAAACAGACAGTGCATGGTCGGGCCAAACGTTAGAGGCGACATTTGAAAATTCTGCGCCACTGGTTTTCCAAAATTTGGAACATCTGTTTATGTCGGTTGTTGCGGTTGGACAAACAGGCAAGGGTACAACCACGGCGGAAACCGTTGCGGGCTATTCGCCCAGCGGCACGTACGCGCTCAGCCAATGGTCAACAAACAACGGTACGCCGGATGATGCGTCTGATGATAAATATTACAAGGCGCGCAAATGTGGTGCTGCGGCGGGGCGCGGTACGGCGGCAATTGACCCGTGGTGTTTTGCAGCAACGGGGCTGACCGATGAATTGGCGGTATCTGCGGCGGCCGGTGCGGCGGGCGCGGTAAAATCTGCATTTGATTATATGAATAATAAACAGTTGTTTATGTTGTTGGCATTGACTGCCGATGGGCCATTCTTGGGGTCAACTGATACTGGCACATCAATGACCAAAGACGCATTGATTTCGTATTTGAAAAGCATGTACACATTGCCGAATGAAGATGAAATGCGTTGGCAACAGCAGGGCTATAATTATCTGGACGTATTCAAAGACGTTTTTGGTTATGGTCTGATAAACGTTGCGCGCGCAACCACACCGGCAAAAAAATTGTATTATTATACAGATGGTAAAATTGTTGCAAATAATGGTAATGCATATTGGCGCGCGGCGACAAATACCGTATTTCGTACTTCGTCGGCGTTCAGTCCACGTATGGCAACAATCAGTGCACCGTTCTTTGATAAACTAGAAAGCGTTGATGGTGAAATGGCATTGCCACGTATTTGGAAAAATGAGTTTGCGGTTGGCGCGCAATTGCGCCGTGGGCTGTATATGGGTGATGTTTTGGGCGAATTTCGTGTTGATAATCGCGCCACCCCACGTACACAAATCGGCAATATTGGATTTTCAATGACGACGTCATCACGTGCATATAATGACAATATGGGTGGTCTGGATACATTACATATGGATTATGCGCGTGGCGCATGGAACTTTGCTGCGGGATATCAGCATCATCTGACCGATGGCGCGTCGCGCTTTGACGGTATGTCAAATCCGATTCTGGGGTTGGCGTCAAATGCAGTAACCACAGATGTAAATTACCACAGCGGTAAATGGTCGTTTGGTGCGCGTGCGTTTTCGGGTACAATTACCAGCGAAGATTTACTGGAAAATGACCCAACAATTTCGTCGCAATATGAACCTGCGCGTTTGGGATTGATTTCTGGGGCGCAATCACATATCGCATGGCACGGCAATAAATTTGGTTTTACAACCGCATTTGGTAATGCACATGAATCAGATACCTTGCTGGGGGCCCAGACGGATGGTTTGTTAAATCTGGGGACAGGTGATACGATGTATATTGATTCTGAATTGTCGTATCGGCCAGTTGACGATATAACCTTGCGCGTACGCGGGACGTTTGCACGTACAACATCTGATATGACAGGTGGCGATTTTATCTTGGGTATGTCTGATATTTATTCTGATGCGATTGCCGCAGGGGCTGATGTTGGGAACTTTAATTTTACAGTTTCACGCCCATTGGGGGTAAATCGTGGGGTTATGCAATATTCGCATGCGGATTATGATATTATAGAGGTTGCAGACGGAAAATATGATATAGCAATCACAAATGCCGGTGTGCGCGATGTTGATTTGACGCCCGAAAATCGCGAGGTGCGTTTCACTGCAACATATCGTCGTGCGCTGGGGGCATTTACTGATGGTGCGATTGGTTTTATATATCGTGTGAACCCAAATCATACCGATGAATTTGGCGATGAATCGATATTTATGTTGAAACTGAAACACCGTTTGGGAATATAACTGCTTGACAAAATATAAACGTGTAGTAATATTTGTCAAAAATTAAAGGCATATATTATGAAAGTTTATTCGTGTGTTGAACGCATCAAAGATTACTTTAACAAGACATCGACACGTTCGTTGGCGTTGACATCTGCGGCAGATGCCGATTTGCTGGCCAGTTTATGTTCAACCGTGACATTTTTACGTGCGACAAATGGTCTGGTATATTTCTATTATTTTATGACACGTCCAGAAAACATAGACGTATGCGAATACTTGTTGCGTCGCAATGGTTTTTTGCCCCGCAGACATATCAGTCATTATTTGGGCGGAAATGGTTTGGCGTTGCGCATACCAGAAACGTCATATGTTGGTAATGCTGCCAAGGTGGAATTCTTGAAAACAGTTCGCACAAATTTTGCAAAGTGTTTGATGTGTGATAATTCTCAACAGGTTGAACGAATTCGTGCTGAATTGAATCAGAAAACAAAATAAAAAAAACGCCCAAACGGGCGTTTTTTATTTACATACCACAACCATCGCAGTGCGCAAGACACTGTCGCCATACATATAGCCCGCCTGCATTTCTGTCATAATGGTATTAGGGGCGGGTCTGGGGTTTGAATCTGCGGGCGCATCAACGACCTGAATTGCGTTGTGGAATTGTGGATTCAAAATCTGACCAACGGATTCAATTTTTACAATGCCTATCTTTGCAAATGCAGATTCCATTGCGCGTGCCATGGATTGAATGCCGGCATCATCTGGGGCAATATTTTGCGCCGCCACAATGGCGTCCATCACCGGTAAAAATTCCTTGGCCACAGACATTGCGCGATTGCGCGCGCGTGATTCTGCGTCCAATGCGGCGCGGCGACGCGTGTTTTCCAATTCGGCAACGCTGCGCAAATACTTATCGTTTAATTCATTAAATTCAACCTTTAATGCGTCCAATTCAGCAACGGCATCATCATGCGTGTTGTCCGGCTGTTGCATGTCGGGGGTGGGCGTGTCAACAGACACTGTTTCTATTTCTACTTCTTTTTCTGGTTTGTGTTCTTCTTGCATAACTATACCTATTCTGTTATTCCACAGGGCGAAATGCATCCCGCCCTGCAAATGTATCTTTATTTCACACTGGTTATTATAGGTATGAAGTCGTCAGGTTTCAAGGATGCCCCACCAACTAATACGCCATCAACATGTGCAATAGACATAATTTCGGCGGCATTTGAGCCCTTGACGCTGGCTCCATATAATACAGGTGTGCCGTCCAAACCCATATCTGTCAGGGTGTTTGCAATCAGGGTGTGCGCCGCGGCGATTTCGTCTGGCGTTGGTGTCAAGCCCGCGCCAATGGCCCAACGTGGTTCGTACGCAACAATAATATCGTGTGCGTCTGTTGGCACAGATTCACGAACCCCCGATTCAATAATCGCCATAGTTTTGCCGGCCTGTTTTTCATCCATAGTTTCGCCAACGCAAATAATAGGTGTCAGTCCCGCCGCCATCGCCGCAGTCGCTTTCTGGCGTACAATATCGTTTGTTTCGCCGTGGTACATACGACGTTCGCTGTGGCCAACAATTACATATTTTGCGCCCGCATCACGCAGCATTGTTGCCGAAATTTCCCCAGTGTATGCACCGTGGTCGTGGGTGCTGACATCTTGGGCGCCAATGGATGCAGTGTCTGATTCAGTATTTAATAAAGTATGTGGTACGCATAAAATCACGCGATTTTTGGTTGCAACATCGCGCAACGCGTTCAGCATATTTTTCAGCATTTCGCGCGTGCCATTCATTTTCCAATTCCCTGCAATAATTTTCATAAAATTCCCCTTTTTTTCGTTGATTTTACTGGTGCTGTTTTGCTATGGTAGCGCAAAAGGGGAACAAATGCTAGAATATTTACGTAATGCAGCAGACAAGCCATTGGCAAAATTTCTGATTGCTGTATTGGCTTTTTCTTTCGTTGGTTGGGGTGTTGCCGAATGGATTTTCGGTGGCGGTCGTGGTGATACTACATTGGTTCGTGTTGGCAATGCCGATGTAACAATGCAGCAATTTAATGTTGAAAAGTCACGTGCAATGGCACAAATGACGCGTGATCAGCAACGTGCGATTTATACTGATGCCCAAACAGGTGCGGCGTTTACGGCGCGTGTTTTGGGTGATTTGTCGACCCAACGTATGGTTGAAAATCGTGCAAAAGATTTGGGGTTTGTTGTGACTGATGGTCGTATTGCGCGTGAAATTCGTGAATTTCCAGAATTTCAAAACAATGGTCGTTTTTCGGCATATCTGTTTGATGTGGTGTTGAATAATTCTGGTTACAGCGAGGCCACATTTGCTGACGTCCTGCGCAATCAGGTCTTGCGTGGTTACGTGTTGGGCCCAATCGCCGTGCCGATGAATGTACCACAATTTGCGCTGGATGCCGCGTATAATGCCAGATATGGCCAGAAAAAAATTGAATACACAACGGTAAAGTTTTCTGATTTCAAGGTTAAAAACCCGACAGATGAACAACTGCAAGAATATTATGCGGCGCACCCACAAATTGTGCCCGAATATCGCAGTGTTTCTTATGTCTTGATTCCAGCAGAGATGAGCAAGCCCGACAGTTACGATGCGGCATATGCCACCGCGCAAAAGGTTGAAGATGATATTATCGCGGGTGAATCTATGGCAACCGCGGCAAAGCGGCACAAGGCAAAATATGTATCACTGAAACCGTTCGCAGCAGATGGCCGTCCGGCGGACGCAATTATGACCGACAAAATGGTTGCAAAAATCTTTGATATGGACGCAGGTCTGGAAAGTGAACTGACCGAAACCAAGCAGGGTTTTGTGATTGTGCGCGTTGACAAGATTGCGCCACAGCATAACGCAGAATTTGCATCTGTAAAAAAGAATTTGGTTGCCGATTGGCAGCGTGATGCCCAACGCAAACAAGCGTATGTCCGTGCAAACGAAATCTTGGTTGATTTGAACAAAGACGGCAAATTGGCGAACAAAAAATCGGTAACTGTATCGCGCACATCGGGCGCACCAACCGACGTGCTGGTTGCGGCATTCCGTGCAAATGCAAATGATAATTCAATCGTCAGTGCTGCGGATGCATTCTATGTGTTGCATACGGGTGATGCGGTTGCGCCAACGGTTGATACGAAAAAAATGGCCGATTTGCGCAAAGAATTGGCAACAACCCAATCGCGCGAAATCACAGACGATTATAATTCGTTCCTGATTCGTACGTATCCGGTCAAAGTCAATCACAAGGTATACGACAGATTTTTTGCAAAATAACAAAACGCCCACTTGGGCGTTTTCTTGTTGTCAAATAAAATTGCGCCATGGGTGGCGCATTTTTCATGTCTGTAAAAACACGAATGTCCAAAACTAGCGATGGCTATTTTTGGACATCTTTATGGTCAGTATGATACACCTTTTCCGGTTTTTGTGTCAAGGGGATTCTGTCCAAAAATAGCCATCGCTAGTTTTGGACAGTTTTGCATTAGTGTGGGGAGAAATATATAAATATGGCAAATATAAATAAATCATATCTGTTATTGGCAGCATTATTGGCGGCAAAAACCGGCACGGCAGAGGCGGTGTTTCCAGCCAACCAGTGCAGCCAGATAGTAGATTGTTTTAATCAATATACCGAAGATGACAATGACGCAGCAGATACGGCGTGTTGTACCAATGCGTGGGGGTACATGCATGGTACGACAAACTTTTATGCTTGTCACCGTGCCGGTATGTTGGGGCCGGATAGCGATTCTTGCGAATCATATAAATTTTCACAAAGCGAGTGTACAAAGGTTAAAAATAATGGGTGTGACCAGTCGTCGTTGCCGTCGGGTATGACGATGCAAATATGTCAGGCCATTTATAACAATAACAAATGGTCAACATATTGTAAAGATACAAACCCTGGCGGTGGCGGCACAGGTGGCGGTGGCACAGGTACTGTTTGTGGCGATGGCGAGGTTGCACAGAATGGTGGATGCCGTGCGACCGCGGCATGTGATGTTGGTTGGTATCACCCACTCGTGGGGACGGATTACTGTGTACAATGCCCATCGTTTGACAATGCGCGTTGGGATGGTAAAACATGGTCGAATTTTACCGATGTTCAGGGCGGTGACACCACCGCCGGTGCACAGGCCGGTACAACATGGGGATTGGCCACATGTTATGTTCCGACATCTACTGCATTTTCTGATCCAACGGGCACATATGAATTTGCATGGGATTGCTATCACGGGTCGTAAACACTAATGCAACCAGATGACAAGAACGATATTTTTGACGTTATTCAACGACGCTTGGTTGATATAGAATCCAGACAAAACTGGTTGATTCAAAAACTGGGCGAATTGCATAATCATGTGTCGCGCCTGTATGGTATGGGGCGCGTTGCCGATGATTTGCCCGATGCCACGGGACATCTGGCGTTGCAGCAGCGTGCGGCGTTGCATTTGGCGGAAATGGTTGCCGCGGATTTGCGCGCAAATGGCATTGGATACTTTTTATCTGCGGGTAATTTATTGGGCGCGGCGCGCAATGGTAAATTTGTGCCGTGGGACGATGATATTGATTTTGGCCTGATGCGGCCAGATTTCAATCGCGCGGTTGAATTGCTGAGTGCGCGGTACAATCACGGGCACTTTCAGACCGTGTGGGCGCACGCCGGCGGTATATTCAAGGTTTTGTTTATGGGAAAAATCTGTTTGGATTTATTCCCGTGGGATTGTTATTACAAGCATATTTGCACGCCCAAGGAATTGGAACGGTTCAAAATGGATTATCGCGCCGCGATGAATGCCGCACGTGATTTGGAACAGGGCATGGGTACATACGCAACGTACTATGACATTGTGTCTGATTTGATTTTGCACGGTCGGCAGCCCGACTGGTCACATGGTGATTTGTTCGAGGCGATTGATTGGCAATTACTGAACGAACGCATTATGGGACGATTCCACGATGGGGTATGGAATCATGAATACATATTGCCGTATGGCGAAATTGAATTTTGTGGGAAAAAGTTTTCTGCACCAAATAATCCTGATGCATGGTTGACCACGCGATATGGCGATTGGGGCGTTTTGTCGCCTGAATTTTCCAAGCATGTTTCGGGCAGTTTCTCCTATGCCGAACTGGGCATTGTTCGCGCATTTATTGATGGACAAATAAAATGAACCTTGCGTTATTGACGGCGGCGGGTTGTGGCAGTCGTGTTGGCGGTGCAACGCCAAAGCAGTTTGTTTCCGTGAATGGCATGCCCGTGATTGTGCACACAATGCGTGCGTTTCAGTATCACCCAGAAATTGATGTGATTTGTGTTGTAACGTTGCCCGAATGGGTGGACGTGGTTGCTGAATATGGTCGGCAATATGGTATTACAAAACTGCGTCATATTGTTGTTGGTGGTGCGTCGGGTCAGGAATCGATAAAGCGCGGATTGGACGAATTGCGCGGTGTGTATGCCGATGATGATATTGTTTTGGTGCATGATGGTGTGCGGCCAATGGTTTCGGCGGAAATTATTTCTGATTGTATTCGGTGCGTGCGCGCAAATGGCAATGCGATTGCTGCAATCCCGTGTACAGAGGCGATTTTACAAACCACCGATGGTGGCGTGTCGGCGATGACATCAATCCCGCGTGACGCGTTGCGTCGCACGCAAACACCACATGGATTTTATCTGGGCGATATTTGGACGGCACAAAATGATGCGCTGGCGCGCGGGATTACGAATACGGTTGCGTGTTGTACATTGATGGTTGCGCTGGGGCGGCGTGTGTTCTTTTCGCGGGGTGCGGAACAGAATCTGAAACTGACCACGGCGGCGGACTTTGATATTTTTCGTGCATTATTACAGGTGGCAAAATGAAATTTTCTGATTTGTTGCGTGATGAATACGAATGTGCGCGGGCAGGCGTGGGCGATGCGTTGGGCGCGTTGCGCGGGCGGCGGATTTTGATTACGGGCGCGACGGGACTGATTGGTGGTTGGTTGGTTGATTTTTTGAACTATATGAATGTGGCGCACGGGTTGGGTGTTGATATTTTTGCCGTGTCGCGCAGTGCGGAAAAATTGGCGCACCGATTCGGTGATGCGACGCAAAACCTGCATTTTATTGAATGTGATTTGTCGGGCGGAAATATGCCGGACGGCACGTTTGATTTTGTCGTGCACGCGGCCAGTCCGGCGTGTCCCGCGGCGTACACCGCGCAACCGGTGGACGTAATTCGCGCAAATATATTGGGTACAATGGCGTTGCTGACCGCGGCATGTACAAATGGTACGCGATTCTTGTTCGTTTCCAGTGGCGAGGTTTATGGTCACAACAAATCCGCCGCGCCGTTTGTGGAAACGGACGCCGGCGAAATTCAGTTCGCAACCGTGCGCGCATGCTATCCCGAATCAAAACGCACGGCGGAAAGTTTGTGCATGGCATACGCGGCGCAGTATGGGCGGCATGTTTGCATCGTGCGACCGAACTATGTTTATGGGCCACGGATTGCGCCTGAAAATAATCGCGCCGATGCACAATTTTTGCGTGCGGTAATGTCTGGACATGATATTATACTGAACAGTGATGGCGCACAGCGACGCACGTGGTGTTATGTTGCAGATGCGGGAACGGCGATTTTGCGGACGGTGCTGTGTGGGGCGCGTGGCGCGATTTATAACATTGCGAATCCAAATGCGGCGGCGTCTGTGCGGGAATTTGCCGAGTGTATGGCGCGGTGCGGGGGCGTTGCGGTGCAAATTGCGCCAAATGCGACCGCGGTGGTGGGCGCGGATTCTGTACTGAATGCCGACCGATTGATTCAGGCGGGTTGGATGCCCGTCTATGATTTGCAATCTGGGGTTGCGCGGACGGTTGCCATCGCTAAAATGGAATAAGGGGTAAATATGGCAACGTGGGCGGACGGCAAAAATCGGTGCGCGTGGGCAAATCCGAATAATCCAGAATATATAAAATATCACGACACCGAATGGGGGCACGCCGTGCATGATGATGCGCGGCTGTTTGAAATTCTGGTGCTGGAATCGTTTCAGGCGGGCCTGTCGTGGGAATGCATTTTGGCAAAGCGTGAAAATTTTCGCCGCGCGTTTGATGAATTTGATGCGCGCCGCATTGCCGAATATACGGACAGTGACGTCAGCCGATTGATGGCGGACGCGGGGATTGTTCGCAATCGGTTAAAGATTTGCGCGACAATAAAAAACGCGCGCGTGTTTTTGGAAATCGTGCGCGAATTTGGTTCGTTTGACGCGTACATTTGGCGCGCGCCGGGTGGGGCGGTAATCCGAGAGGTGACACGCACACATTCAGAAATTTCGGACGCAATTTCGCGCGACCTGCGCCGGCGCGGTATGCGATTTGTCGGCACAACAATTATCTATGCATATTTGCAGGCCATCGGTGTTATCAACGGCCACAGCGCAGATTGCTGGTGCACAAAATAATCCCGCCCCGAATAGGGCTGGCGTCATGTGGTCGACCTGCGTCGACCGCAGCCAAAAATTAAACCGGCGCAAGGCCGGTTAAATTTATAATTTTTATCGGTATGCAGCTGATTCCCTCGGCACAGTTGTGCCTGTGGGGCATTCGTATGACGTTCACGGTGCTACGTTTGTGAACGTCAACTCATAGTCGAACCAAATGACTGGCGTCATGTGGTCGAACTGCGTCGACCACGACCAAAATTAAAACGCCCATCTGGGCGTTTGAATTTTGGTTGGGGCAGCTGATTCCCTCGGCACAGTTGTGCCTGCGGGGCATTCGTATGACGTTCACGGTGCTACGTTTGTGAACGTCAACTCATAGTCGAACCAAATGACTGGCGTCATGTGGTCGAACTGCGTCGACCACGACCAAAATTAAAACGCCCATCTGGGGCGTTTGAATTTTGGTTGGGGCAGCTGGATTCGAACCAACACTGACGGAGTCAGAGTCCGGAGTTCTACCGTTAAACTATGCCCCAATGCGGTGCGCATTATATAATGTCTTTTTTCGTTTTGCAATGAAAATTTATATGCTTTTGGTGGCGGGGCGGTCGTTTTTGTGATATTATGCACCCTATGAACATTCCGGTATCTGATATTATTAAATTTCACTTGGTGCGCACGCACTGTCATATTGATTGTTTGAATTATTTCGCAGGTCTGGTGGGGGCGGCGTTTCCCATGCACGACAGCGATAAATTTACAGAACCATATCAAACGGGTTATGCATATCGAAATTATGTGGCATATCACCCAGATATGAAAATGTTGCCCCAGCATTTGGAACTGTACAAACGCGTTCATGACGAGCATCATAGCATGCAGCCGCATCATATCGGCGCGTGGGACGATGTGTGCCAGATTCCAAAAAGTGTTTTGACAGAGATGGTCTGCGATTGGCACAGTGCGAATTTTGAACAGGCCATGGTACTGAACCAGACAGAATATGAAACCGTGCGTGCGTTCTATGACCGCGTGATGTCGCGGTTGTCGTGGTCGGATGCACAGCGCGAATTTATTTTGGAAATGATTGCCGAATTGGCGCGGCGCGTGGACAATGAGGCGGTACGCGCAATTTGGGTGCCGGCATTGGAACTGTGAAATCAAACCCATAGATTTATAAACGCTCCCGCCGCATAATGCGGGTATGGAGACGAGAAAATTATTTTATGCGCTGGCGGTGGCAATGCCATTGGTGGCTGCAAACAGTGCAGATGCCTGTACGGGTATCACGCTGAAATCCGACGACGGCGGTGTCGTTGTCGCACGTACAATTGATTGGTCACGCGAAGAAATGGACAACATATATGTTGTGATTCCGCGTGGTTATACCCAGACAGCGATTTTGCCAAACAATGCGTCGGGCGGGATGCAATATACCGCGAAATACGGCTATGTCGGGTTGGGTATGGAACAGGCCGAATTTATCGTTGATGGCACGAACGAGGCAGGGCTGTCTGCGGCGTTGTTCTATTTTCCAAAATATGGCAAATACAAACCGTATGACGCGGCATTGGCGGGGCAATCCATTGGTGATTTGCAATTCGTATCGTGGGTGTTGGCGAACTTTGCCACCATTGATGAGTTGCGTGCAGCAATGCAAAACATTCGCATCATCAATATTGATTCCCGCGCCGACACCGTGCATTGGCGTATAACCGACCCGTCCGGTCGTCAGGTCGTGATAGAGGTCGTTGATGGCGAGGTCAATTTTTATGACAACCCAATGGGCGTTTTGACCAACGCGCCATCATTCCCGTGGCACAGGTCTAATTTGAACAATTACGTGAATTTAATCCCTGGGACGGCGGGGCCAGTTGATATGAATGGACTTACGTTGACGGCGTTTGGTTCGGGCAGTGGTTTCCACGGATTGCCTGGGGACTTTACACCGCCATCGCGATTCGTTCGTGCGGCATTCTTGGAATCATATTCATTAAAGCAAAAGACCGCGTTTGATTCCGCGATGCAGGCGTTTCATATTCTGAATAATTTTGACGTGCCGACGGGCGTTCAGTTTGCGGTTGGGCGTGCGCCTAACAATATGCCGTCTGCCACCCAGTGGACAATCGCGACCGATTTGAAAAATATGGTGATTTATTATCACACTATGTATGACCGTACGGTGCGGTCGATTGATATGTCGGCGATTGATTTCGGCGCGGTCGCGTTCCAGACGCACCCACTGGACGCCAGCAAGAGTCCGACGATTGTTCCCGTGCAAATTGAATATGCACCGACGCCAGTTATGGTTGAAACAGACCTGACTGTGACCGAGTTTATGGAATAAAAAATATTTGTCTTTGATTTAATTATAAACCAGATATAATCCTTGGGTGTATAACCCAAGGAGAAATCTGATATGAAAATCAAACCATTTGCCGGTGTTCGTCCACCAAAAGATTTAGCGGCCCAGGTCGCGTCGCGTCCATATGACGTTCTGAATTCTGTGGAGGCCAAGCAAGAGGCCGGTGAAAAATCACTGTTGCATATTATCAAACCAGAAATTGATTTTGACCCGATTGCCGATGAACATTCTCAGGCCGTTTATGACAAAGCGGTTGAAAATTTCAAACTGTGGCAGGAACGTGGCTGGCTGGTCCAAGACCCAAAAGAAATGTATTACATCTATGCCCAGACAATGGACGGTCGCACACAGTACGGTTTGGTTGCGGCGGCAAATGTTGATGACTATATGTCTGGCAAAATTAAAAAGCACGAATTGACGCGCAAGGACAAAGAAGACGACCGTATGATTCACGTTCGTATCCAAAATGCGAATATTGAACCGGTGTTCTTTGCGTATCCTGATGTTGATGAAATGAACAAGATTGTCGCCAACTGGGTTGCGGCGCACGCACCAGAATATGACTTTGTCGCGCCTGATGGTTTTGGCCACACGTTTTGGGCGATTACAGATGACGCGGTCAATGTGCGTATAACTGAAATATTCAAAAATATTCCGGCGATGTATGTTGCCGATGGCCACCACAGAACCGCCGCCGCAGCACGTGTTGGCGCGGAAAAACGTGCGCAAAATCCGAATCACACAGGGGACGAAGAATATAACTATTTCTTGGCGGTGATATTCCCAGAATCACAACTGCACGTTATTGACTATAACCGCGTTGTGCGTGATTTGAATGGATTGACGCCAGATGAATTTTTGGCGCGTCTGGGCGAATCGTTTGACGTTACCGATATGGGCACAGAAATTTACAAGCCGACGAAGTTGCATAACTTTGGCATGTACCTGAATGGCCATTGGTACAGTTTGACGGCGAAATCTGGCACATATAACGACAACGACCCGATTGGTGTTCTGGACGTGACGGTATTGTCAAATTTGGTGTTTGATAAAATCTTGAATCTGGGCGATTTGCGCACCAGCAAACGAATCGATTTTGTTGGTGGTATTCGCGGGTTGTCGGAATTGCAGAAACGCGTTGATTCGGGTGAAATGGTTGCTGCGTTTGCGTTGTACCCCGTTACCATGCGCCAGATTATTGATATTGCCGATACAGGCAACATTATGCCACCCAAGACGACGTGGTTTGAACCAAAGTTGCGCAGTGGCTTGGTTATTCACAAGTTGTCATAAAAAACGGGGCATCGCCCCGTTTTTTATGACAGAGAGCAATGCCCCCCATGGGAATTTTTTATGATTGAAATTTGATTTTATGTTGATTATACTGAATATGAATCCAAAGGGATTTGGGTTCGGGGCCTTCAACAAGCCCGTATATAGGTGACGCGCGCAATGCACGTGTCAAATCCGCACAGTAAAGCGGCGCACATGCGCCATTTATTGTATGTACCCCACCATTATGGTCGGGGATCCACCGGTAATACAACAGGGGAAACCCAAAGATCGGTGGGGTCATTCCTATATATGATTTGTTGAAATCCCCGACCGTCAAATAATATTTGGCGGTTTTTTGCAATTTGTTTTGACACATGTCCTGACGTGATAATTTTGCGCTTGCAAGTGTACAAACAGATGCTATAAATGAAATTAACAGGCAGTTAAATGCCATCATTTGGAACAAAGGAGAATCCACATGAAAATGTCCCGTACAGCAATCAAAGAACTAACCGCGGCATATCGTGCCGTGTTGAAACATGCATTTATTGCCGCGATGGGCGCGATGGTCGTTATCGGTGGCGCAAGTGCAGAGGCCTATATCACAGTTAATAATAATGAGAGTCATGACATTGCAGCTGGTTCAGAATTAGCTGGGTACGAGCAAGCAGCAGATTCTGGTGTTGCATGGGTCAAAGGAACGTTAAATGTTGGTTCAGGAACTGTATTTAAGAACAACAAAGGTGATATTGGTGGTGCAATCAGCATTGCAAAAAAAGTCGGTGTTTTGAATGTTGCCGATAATGTTACATTTGAAGGAAATACCTCAATCTATGACGGTGGCGCAATTGGTAATTACGGCGGCGCAGTTATCAGTAAAAATGCAGTGTTCAAAAACAATCATGCGAATATTGGTCTGGATGGCAGTGTAGTTACATCTGATTCGCAACCGATTGGTGGTGGTGCGATTTCAATGGGCGTCAATGGTCAGTTGGACATTGTCAGTGGTGTATTTGAAGGTAATACCAGTGGTTATGATGGCGGCGCAATCGGAACGCGCAGAACATTACAGCCGAGTGAAAAAACAGACGAAGGTTTTGCCAACTTGGGTAATTATATAAAAATCTCTGGCGAAACAAAATTTATTGGCAACCACGCAACTGGTAAGACATCTGATACTGCAAATGGCAGCAAGGTCGGTGGTAACGGTGGTGCGATTGCGAATACATTTGCAACAACTGACATCAGCGGAACAACATTTACAAAGAATACCGCTGCGGCAAATGGTGGTGCAATTTATAATCATAAATTTATCAATGCTGATGCGGAGGGCACAGATACTGGTCTGGGTGGTGTTATGACCATTCGCGATTCGGTGTTCAGTGAAAACACCGCAACAACATGGGGTGGGGCAATCTTTAACAGTGGCACATTGACACTGGGCGATGGCGTTTCGTTCACAGGCAACAGCGCAAAATTTGGTGGTGCGGTTTGGAATGACGGTAAAATGGAAATCGCCGCAGGAACTAAATTTGTTGGCAATAATAGTGAAAAGGCCGCTGGTGCGTTGTATAACAGCAGTACTGGAACATTGGGCAATCTGATTGGCGTTGTTTTTGAAAATAATACCGCGGCGATGGGTGGTGCTATTAACAATTCAAAAACATCAGCTGGCATCAAGGGTGGAACAATAGACCTGATTTCAGAATCTCGTTTCATCGGTAATTCTGGTGGAAAATCCCAAGGGGGGGCAATCCGTAATCAGGGAACTATATCTACAATTGAAAAGAGTGTATTTGATTCCAACGTCGCAGGAAATGGTGGCGCAATCAATAATGGAACCTGGGGCAGCTTGGTAGAAGGTATTTATCAGACAAAGTTTATCAACAATACGGCTATTGCCGCAGGTGGAAATCATCAAGGTGGTGCGATTACCAATGCGTCCTACATTGGTACTATTGATGGTGCAGTATTTGAATCAAACCATGCTGGCAAGATTGGTGGCGCAATAGCAAATGTGACCCCACAAGATGGTGGTGTAGGAATTGCAGAGATTAAGAATATTGCAAACTCTACATTTACTGGCAATATTGCCGGTGAAAATGGTGGTGCAATATATAATGTTGAACGTGGAAAAGTAACCCTGTCTGGTAAAAATACATTTACCGGTAATATGGCTGGTGGCGTCGGAAACGATATTTACAATTTGGGTAAATTGACTGTATCGGACGGCACAACGACCATTGATGGCGGTATCGCAGGCGATGGCGCATTGACCATTGCTGATGGCGCAACACTGAATATCGGTACTACAACAGTTCAACAAAAAGAATTGACGCTGGACGGCACGGTTGGCGCAACAATTATTGGGGCGAACAACTATGGTAAACTGTTGGCAGAAACATACAAAGGCAACGGCAAAGTGTCATTGAATGTTGCAACAACAGGGACATATAATATATTTGGCGAAAATGCGAACGAATATACTGTCGTTGATGCCGGCGCAATCTATGATGTGACCAAAGGCGATAATGGCGCAATTACAATCGCAACCAAAAAGGTTGAAGAAATTGCGAAGGAAACAGGTCTGACTGATATTGCGGCAAATACGGTTGCTGCGTTGGCAAATGCAGATAACAATTTGGCAAATATTGCATCGCTGAACGCGCAACAGGCATTGCGTAATGGCGATACAGATTATGTTGAAATCGAATCTGCCAAGGCAAACCCAGTTGATCAACCTGTCGTTCAATCGGTTGCGCAATCTGTTCAGGGTGCAGTCATGACACTGGCGGCGAATCGTATGGCGGGCACACCATCGGCGGGCACAATGGGCCGCAGCGGTGGTGATTTGTCTGATGCTGATTACGGCGTGTGGGCACAGGGTATGTTTAACAAATCCAAATTCAATGGCCAGTTCAACGGATACACCCGTGGTGTGTCGGCTGGGTTTGATGCGCTGATTGACAAACAGTACACGATTGGTTTGGGTTATGCGTTCGGACATTCTGATGTTCATGCCAATGGCGGTCGCGATACCGAAATTGACAGCAACAGCATATTTGCATATGCCCAGTACAAGCCAAGCGAATGGTTCGTCAATGCGGCATTGAATTACACAATGTCAAAATATACCGAAACCGTTGACGCATTTGGTGTTCGTCTGAAATCAGATTATGACACTGACGCGTTCGGTGGCCAGGTTATGACCGGTTATGATTTCGCGTCTGGCCTGACACCAGAAGTCGGTCTGCGTTATTTGCATGTGACACAGGATTCGTACAGCAACGGCCTGAACCATGTCAGCAGCGATGATACAGATTTCTTGACTGGAATTGCTGGTATGAAATATCGTTTCGCAATTGAAAACGATTCGGTTATCAACTGGTTACCAGAACTGCGCGCGGCAGCGACATATGACTTTGTTTCTGACAAAGCAATGTCCACCGTTACAATGCCAGGCGCAGCGTCCTATGTGGTTGATGGCGACCGTCTGTCCCGCTTTGGTGGAGAATTCGGAATTGGCCTGACCGCAGAATACAATGGTCTGGAAATCTCGCTGGTTTATGATTTGAATCTGCACAAAGATTACACATCACAAACTGGTATGGCAAAATTCAGATATGAATTCTGATAAAAAAACTTGTCCCCATTTGGGGACAAGTTTTTTTTATGACGCCCGTCTTCGCTGCGCACAACATTATCAACTGGATTGCCGCGCTGCGCTCGCAATGAATCCAAGCGAAGCGCAGGATGCGGC
>ERZ1034710.174-NODE-174-length-25848-cov-13.749157_pt1 | contig 25848 bp, 19 predicted proteins | sample MGYA00520597_ERZ1034710 | MGnify/ENA primary metagenome ERZ1034710 (study PRJEB33766, sample SAMN09781714) | gut metagenome | biome: gut microbiome | host: Homo sapiens | place: Madagascar | study: EMG produced TPA metagenomics assembly of the PRJNA485056 data... | reverse complement strand
GAACGAAAGCACCAGAAAGGCGAACCCCAATACTATACCTTTGCGGAACTGTAATCGGCAAAAAAGCGTGTTTCTATTATAGAGCGACACGAAAAAACGCCTGATATTCCCAATCTCTGCTCTCAAATAATATAACCCTGCTACTCACCATCGAGCAGCAGGGCTTTTCTTTTATCACCACTCATACCCACAATTCTTACACTTGAACTGTTTGCCGAGCTTTGGTACCTAACTGTGCGGTTATCAGTCATCATCGTCTTCATCAGTATGAAATTTAGCCAACTCTTTCTTTTCGAGTTCTGTAAAGTTAAGATGATATCGTGTTTCAATGTAGTCAAGAACTTCTTCCAATGCATATCCAATATAGAGTTGGTTTTCGCCAAAGTCGTATCGCATACTTTCTACAACATCAGAATTAACGTAGACAGCTCTTGTGTCCCATTTGTATTCTTTCCCATCATGGACATCTTTATAGTTGATTGGATAGCGATACCAGCCGCCTCGTCCATAGTTGTTGTGTTCGTTATAGGTGTTATTGGCTATCTTTTCTTCTAATTCTGAAATAAGTTGTGCTTTTTCAAGTGAAATTTCCATTATATGTCCTCCGCGCAGGCTTAGAAATTGCTCCCACACTGCTTGCAATGCCACTGTTTGCCGATCTTCCCGCTGGCAGCGCCCACGAGAGACACAGACACGGCGCGGCTCATGGTGCTGATCTTTTCGGTATTGGTAGACTTGCAATAAGGACAGACGACACGCTTGCCGCTGGCGAGGTCTTGCCGCTCTTGACGTGCGGCCTGTTGCGCCTCGGCTTCGTGTTGCTCGTGAAGATGAGCCATTTTTTGACGATGAGCTTCTTTGTTCTGTCTACGGATTGCTTCTTCTACACACAAAATCCCAGGATGATCTTTCTCTCGAAGTTGGTCATAGTAGAATTGAAGAAACTCTGAATTATTTCTTTTATAATGGATTTTATTGTCTCCAAATAATTTTCTATTGCTTGTTTTAATTTGTTTGTAGCGTCCTTTCAACTCTTTATGATCTTTTAAAATACAATCAGTTAAATATGCCCTTGTAACATTTTCATAATACTCTTCTAATGTTTTTGTATCAGGGTCTTCTTTTAGATATTCGTAGTCCGGGTATGTTTTAAGAATTCTTTTTGCCTCATTCCACCAAGACAGCCTTTGAAAGTACCCTTCTGGTTTTGGAAATGGTATATCTTTTTTTATGATTCCTATTTTCATAGCATCCTCTCAATCGTGACAAATAATCTTAACCGACCATTTTGATTATTATACGATATGACAGTCAATAAGTCAATGATTGAGCTTGGAAATAGCCTTGACGGAACAATCAAAAATGCTGTTGACTCTGTAAAAAAATTAGAAGGCATTCCAAAGGCATACCAGAAATTCATGGTATCTGGAGATTTTGTCTGGGGAAATGGGCAAAAAGTTGATATATCTTCTTATGGAAATAGTTTAAAGGAACTTAACAATTATATTGCTCAAGTTTCCACATTAAACAAAGAGCAACAAAAAGTCGTTTTCTCTATGACAAATTTCAGTGATGGGCAAAAAGAAATTATCACTAATACATTGAATGAAATTTCAACAGGGGAAAAACTAAACGGCATCATCGCAGAGCAGGTGTTAAGAGAAAAAGGATTTGGCGAAGCTGCCGTAAAAGGATTGACTTCTATTTACAAACTAAGTGACGGAGCTGGAAATTATGGAGTTGCTCTCACTTCCAAAGTTATTCCTGCAATGGAAGGATGGATTAACAAGCATACAGAATTAGTTGATGTGAATGAATTATTAAAAAACAACATCATTACTGGAACTGCGGGGAACTATAAATTTTCTGATTCTTTTATTCAACTTATTTCCAATGAACAAAATGCCGTTGTTGTAACCAAAACACTTACCGCAACTCAAAAAGCGTGGAATATTGCAACACAATTTAGTAAACAACTTCTCCTCTCTCTTGGCGTAGCCGCTGTTGCCTTTATTGCAACCAAAATTGTCGATTATCTGATGAATCTGAAGACTCGCTCCGAAGAGCTTGTCGCCACAATGAACGATTCTCACGATAAGGCACAACAAGCCACTAAGGATGTTGAAGAAATCCAGTCCAAGATTGACGAGCTAAACAAATCTCTGAAGGACGCAGGCGTTAAACAGATTTCCGATATTGTTGATCCTGCAGAGCGTGAGCGGCTGCAAACTATCAATGACATGCTGCAAGCCCAGCTCGAACTTAAGAAGCAGCTGGAAAAAGATGCAATCAATAAAGCAAATACGGACACCAGTGCAGCTGTGAATGATATCACTGAAGACAGTATTGTGAAATCCCATACAGTGAATGTTTCTTATGCAGAGGGTGGCGCGAATGCTGGCACTCATCAGGTTGCTGAAAAAGTCACCAAAACCGAATCTCTAAACGAGCACTCAGACTATCTCGATCAACTCGTTCAAAAGCGGCGTGAAATGGCGGCAGCTGGAGAGGAAGAGACTCAGGCATACAAAGACAACGAAGCCGAGATCGAAAAAGAGAAGAAAAAAGTAGGAGAACTATCAAACGCTGTATCTGAGCAAGCCGATAAATATGAAACTGACGCTGACAATTTTGATCAGTATAAGGATGAATATGTGGGCTGTACGGATGCTATTAAAGCTGCAGCCGCTGCTATTAAAAACGCAAACGACGGTTTAGATGTTGACACAACCAATCTCGATGTATTGAAGAAAAAAATCCAAGACATCCAAGAGCAAATTGCAAATGGTGATGGCAAAGCAAAAGGCACCAATCGAAATGATTATGGGTATTTAAATGCTGTTGACACCTTAAAATCGTCTGGTGTAACAACTGGTGAAGACATTCTAAATCTTGCAAGCAATCGTTCAAGTCAAACAGACGAACAGTCGAAAGCTATTGCAACACTTCGTAAGGAAGCAAAGGACGCTAAAGTCTCATTGGCCGAGTATGTTTCTGTTCTTGAGCAAACCGGTGAAGTCTCTACAAAAGCAGCATCCAAGACTCGTAGACTATCCGAAGCAATGACTCTCTTGGACAATATGCAGTCCGGTTACCAGACCTGTGCAGCTGCCGTCGATGAATATAACAAGAAGGGCTACGTCACAATGGACACCCTTCAGTCGCTGATCAATCTTGAGCCGCAATATATGTCGATGCTTGAGATGAAAAATGGCAAGTTAAAGATCAATGGCAAAACAGCACAAACGCTGACCGATGTTTATATCGAACTTGCTCGCGCAGAGTTGTTAACTGATACTATCACAAAAATCAAAGAGACAAATAGTCTTGAAAAAGCTCAAAGCGTCCTTGCCGAAGTCAAATCGGTTCTGGGTGACGCTGAGAAACAATTTATGGCTGCTCAACATGAGTCCGCTGTAAAAGCATATGAGACAGATGGTATAGCTGGCTACGATGCAGTTATGCGTGCCGCTAAACAAGAGTGGGACAATTATAAACTTCAAGACGAACTGCTTAAAAAGCTTGGTAGTCGCAAGCCGTCTGATATTTGGGGTAAAGATTCTACATCGAAGTCTACAAAACAGGCTACTTCTGCTATTGATGCGTGGTCTACCCTGTCCTCTGCTATGGACGAGTATAACAAGAAGGGTTCCGTCAGTCTGAATACAATGAAGTCTCTGATGGGACTCGAATCAAAATATACTGCATTCTTGAAAAAAGAAGGCAATCAGCTAACGATCAATGCAACAGAATATCGTAATCTGATCCAACAAGAATTAGCAGCAGCCGCAGCAACGGAAGATACTTCTGACGCTACAAAGGCAAAGATTGCGCAGTATGTTAAAATTCTTCAGTATCTCGATGAGAATGCTAAGGATGGCACTATCTCTCTGAATGAATTGCGTGACGCAATTGAGGGAGTTGGTGCTTCTCTTGATAAGACTCAGGAGAAAACTTCTGGCCTGAAATCTGCATTCGGAACCATTCACGACATTCTGAATACCGACAACCCCGCTGGTGCATTGACTAGCGATAACGTAGAATCTGTTATTGATCTGATTCAGGAACATAGCGAGCTTAAAGACATTCTCTATGATGAATCCGGCAATCTCCAGATAAACGAAGTCGCTCTGAAAAAAGCCACTATCGCTCTGCTTGAGAATGAAAAAGCTGCAACGAAAGATGTAGCAATTCAAGCAATTCTTCAAAAATCAATTGACGACCTTTCTAATGGAATTATCAGTATCACTGACTTCTTAAAGGGTTTAAATACAGAGCTGGATGATATCGATGCAAAACTCGATAAATTCCAGGGTGGCTTCAATGATATTAACGATATCGTCGAAGAGTACAATAAGTATGGCAAACTCACCCAGGATTCCTATCAGAAGCTGCTACGTCTTGATCCTCAATATCTTGAGTGTCTAAAGAAAGAGGGCGACCAGTTAAAATTTAATGCGGCACAGTATAGGATGCTGTACGCCGAACAGCTGAATCAATTGGCCGCCACCGCAAAGACCAAAACGCAGCGTGATACTTATACCGCTATGCTTGCTGATATTTTTGGATTCACACCAGAACAGGTAGATGAATACAAAAATGCAATTAGTGGCTATCAGGATGTTGTGCAAGAGCTTACAGATCAAGGCGTTGACCATTATGGCAATGTAAGCAATATCAATCGTGATAAAATCGATTGGACTGCCGAGAACATGGATAAATACCATGAATTTGTAAACGAACAGAATGAAGAGTATCCAAATTCTATTGTTGAAGGTGGCTATTCTACAATTCTTGGTGCATCTAAGAATATCGATGGTTTGGAAATCGCATATACTCCGATGCTTCAAACCGAAAATGGGTTAATCCCGTTAACAGAAGATCAGCTCTGGGAGTATCTTGATAAAGTCATTGATGGTGCATATGAGTCTGATGGTGGCTATAATGCTGAGAATCTACTTAAGATCGACGCAAGCGGTTTTGAACAGGAAATCAATGGTGAAACCGTAAAAGTTCACGGTATGATTGCTGCTGTTCAAGGACAGATTGTCAACGGAGCTAAACTTACTGGTGCCGATGTTGCCGCTATTGCAGGCGCTACAGAAGAAGAGCTCCAGGAGGGCTTTGGTGAAACCAGTAACTTTGTCGGAAAAGACATGCATACTCTTCAGGCCAAGGTAACTGAAGCAAGGAATAGCACTAGCGATCTTACGTCCATTCTTGAGGATATGGGTATCACAGGATCTAAAGCAGCTCAGTTACTTGAAGAACACTTTGGTGACGCTGATAAGGCTGCAAACGATTTTAAGACCACTCTGTCCAATATTAGCACGTTGCTCTCTTCTTTCCTTGGCATCTTCGAAAAGCTAAATGACACAAAGTCTAACGACCTCAAACTTTGGGGCGAGGCTATGACTGAAGAGATTGATAAGCGCATTGATGCTCTCAACGAAGAAAATGATGCACAGGAGCGAGCAATCGAACTGGCAAAGCTTCAGGATGAGTACGAGCGGGCAAAAGCCAATAAGACTGTTCACGTATATGGCGGCAAAGGCCAGGGCTTCGTGTGGAAGGCAGATGAAAATGCCGTTCGTGAAGCCGGGCAAAACCTGTCTGACAAGCAGCGCGAGTATAAGAAACAGGATGAGTTGGATCGACTGAATAAATTAAAAGAAAAATATTCAGAGGTCACTAATCTCATTGGTACTGATCTTGATGATTACAATAAGAAGCTGCAATATGCTGCCGAAATCCACAATATGACCTTTGATGAAATGAGTGCAAAAGTCGGAGATTACAAGGATAAGGTAGTAGCAAGCCTCGGCGCTGTAAAAACAGTTACAGACATTCAAGACACCATTTCAAATATTTCCAATTTGATCTCTACTTTGGAGACGCTAAGTAATGTTGTTTCTTATTTCTATAATGGATCAACTGATGGCGGTGGTATATCTGGCTTGTTCCGCAATTTGAAGAACATGTTCACTGGCGAAAGCGGTGACTTTGATCTTGGTGGCGGTTTCAAGAAGATGTTTGACGGAGCGGCCAAGGTGGTTTCTGACGGTTGGAACTGGATCACTGGTAAGAACAGGGCTGGTTCTGCCGCACTAAAATCAGACACCACTGCGACATTGGATATCCTTGGCAACACAATAAAGGTGAATACTGGCGATATTCAGCGTGTCTCTGGTGGATTCTTTGAGAGACTGGTTGGTGCTGCGAAAGACAATCTTGGCAGTATCGGTAAGTTCTTCTCAGGTGCATAGACATCTATCTCTGAGAAAACTGGGTTGATGTTTAGTGACATTGGCTCGTTCTTTACAGAAGGATTTGGCCTGTTGAACAGTCAGACAGGAATTGGTCTTGGAGGCATTGTTGAGACCGTCGGAAGTATGTTTGGCCCAATTGCGGCTGGCGCACAGTCTATCGGTAGTGCCATCTCGTCTGGCGTTGTGAGCTTCTTCCCTTCTATCTTCGCTGGACTTGGTACATTGGTGACAAGCGTTGGTAGTGCTATGGCTGCTATGATGCAGGCGATTGCTGCTGCTCTTTCTGCTATTCCTATCGCTGGTTGGATTGCTGCTGCTGCCGCTGTTGCAGGTGCAGTTGCTCTGATTGCTACGATTGCTTCAATTGCAAGTAATGTTTCCAATACACCCGTTGATGAACCTACTCCCGCATTCCAGGCAAAGAAGTACGCAAAGGGCACTCGCGGTGTTAAGAAGAGTCAGATTGCAAACGTTGACGAAAAGGGTGAAGAGTTGATTGTTCGTAACCCCGATCAGGGACGCATGACCTACCTTGAAAAGGGCGACGGTGTTATTCCTGCGAAGGAAACCGACAATCTGATGGCGATTGGTGCTGACCCCGAGGGCTGGCTGGCAAAGGGCTTGGCCGAAGCGACTGGTAGTGCTGCTGCCGGTGCCGGTATGAGTGCCCAAGGTCCGAGTGCTCAGTTGAGTGGTGCTGCAGCTGCCGCAGCCGCTGGCATTGGTTCGATTTTCAAGAGTGAGTATGATGAGATCCTTGGCGATACAAATGAGTTCATGTCTGGACTCTCTGATATTTTCAAGAAGAGTGACAATCCAATCATTGCTGCCGTTCAAAGCATGATTTACATGGTCACTAAGACCGCATATCGTATGTCTACGGTTGGCAAGATCAACTCCTCTAAGACGGTGACAGAATCCACCAGCAACACAAAGAAGGCAGCTCAGAGCCAAATTTCGTCTATGACGAGCAACTTTGAGTCTAGCTGGAAATCTGTGGCTGGCGAACTTGGTTTGGACACAAAGGATATTGAAGAAACCAGCAAAAAGATGTCTGAAAAGATGAATGAGCTGGTGAATAATACATTTGATGCGTTGAACGAAAACACCGGATTGAGCGCTGAACAGGTTGAAGATGTCACCAACACGATGTTTGATTCGCTGCAAAAGATCTATACCAGCGGATGGAACAGCCTGGCTTCTACTTCGGGCGATATGTCTGAAGAGATCGCCAAAAAACTGAATGCATCTTATAAGTCTTCTGTTGACAGCACAAATAAGGCCATGAACGAGATCTCCAAAGCATTCGGTCATAGCTGGAATAAGGTTGGCGGTGGTGTAAAGACCCTGAGCACCAATGTTCAAAAGACAATGGAGCAAGCATGGGCTGACACCAGCAAAGACACTCAGAAGCTGATGTACGATATGCGTGCGTGCTTTGACAATAGTTGGAGCATGAACGAGGCTGGCGTGACTCATCTGGCAGACATGGCTCAGGGAACTGTGAAAGATGGTTATGCCGAGATTGATTCTTCGAGTTCTGATACATTTGGTGAGAGTGGTCAGTTAAAAACGGATGCAGACAATTCGTGGAAGAATGTAGAACCTGGCGCTACAAATCTAGCCAATAATATGCAGTGGGTGATGGACCAATCCTACAATGCTATTAAAGCCGGATGCGAATCTGCTGTTGCGTCGATCAAAAATGAGCTTGCGACTACTGGTGATGCGTTTGAAGCTGTCGCCACAAAGGCGGAGAAGGCAAAGCAAGAGACACAACAGCAACAACAAACTGCTCAACAGCCTGCTAAACAGAAAGGGGCTCTTGAGAATATTGCGGAAGGAGCCGGGCAGTTCATTAGAGGCGTTGGCCAAGGCATAGCCGATGTTGTTACAGCACCGTTTAAGTTCCTTGGATCATTACTTGGTTTTGCAAGTGGCACAAAGGAAATAAAGAAGTCTAATTTTGCTAACGTTGACGAGCAGGGCCCTGAGATGCTGGTTCGTCAGCCGCAATCTGGGCGCTATACCTATCTTGAAACCGGCGACGGTGTTGTCCCTGCTGATATCACCTCTCGCCTGTTCGAGATGGGTGGCAACCCGGATGCATGGTTCCAGAAACAGATGGCAAAGTACGGTTCTCAGCCGATCGTTCAGGGCGGCGGTGGAGATGTTACAACTTCGATTGGCGATATTATTATCACGAATCCTGTTGGCAGCTCTGATGCTCTGGCAAATGAAATCAAACAGAAGTTACCGACTAAGGTTGCTCAAATGCAAAGCAAGCGGTAAGTAATAGTTTTTACAGCCGATACCACTAGGATAGCCTAGTAGGTCGGCTTTTATTTTTGATTAGGAGGAATAGGATGGCAGATAAATCAGTAACTGATGTGCTGGCCGAGGTGGTGACTTCTGCCGCTGAACACGCCGTAAAGAATGCAAAATTTGACGTGTCCGCCTATGGAGTTATTACAGAAAAAGAAGGCCAGCACTATAAAATCGCTGTATTCGGTGGCGAGTACGGTATTGTAACAAACCATGACTATATTGTAGGCCAGAAGGTTGTTGTGACTGCATTGCAGGGCAACTTCCGTAACCTGATCGTATCAGAGAGTAATACCAGCGTTGAGATTCTAACAGTGAAATCCTTGGTGTCCGGTGTCGATAGCTTGAATGCTGAGTTTGAGTCGATGAAAGACAAAACCCAGCAGACAGAAGATACTGTTCAAGATCAGCTGAAAAATACCATCAATACTTGGTACAGAAATGGTCATCCGCATACATACAACTACCCTGCTTCAAATTGGAAAACAGATGAAGAGAAACAAGCACACATCAACGACATCTACTATGATAAAAGGACTGGTATTTGCTATCGTTGGGTATATGACCAGGATAAGCAGCAGTATTTTTGGATGGAGATTGTGGACGCTGGTGTTATCAATGCACTGTCGATGGCAACATCCGCACGAGATCTTGCGACAGAAAAAGTTCGTGTTTTTACTGATACACCGACTGCTCCATACGATGTGAATGATCTATGGATTTATGGCGGTGTCGGTGGTGCATTGTATATCTGTATTACTGCGAGAGGTGAAACCGAAAAATGGACATTCAGCGACTGGGCTGTTGCGACAAAGTACACGGATGATACGACCGCAAATGCAGCAGTTGAACGTGTGGGCGCTCTTGAAACAAAAGAAGCCGACGATGTAGCTAGTCTGTAGCGCTCGATGAATGGCTTTAACGATAATATCGGTGGATTTACAAACAAAGATTATACCGCCACAAAGAAACAGGTATACAACAATAAAAGCAACATTGAGAAAAATGTTTCTGATATTACTTCGTTGAGGACAGACCTTGATAAAGTAAAAACGGCTGAATCTAATCACTATCAAGATGTGACACGCAAGATTTCGGCTGCAAATACGAATATCTCGACCTTGAAAACGAATGTATCAGATATCAATAAAACGATTTCAGAAATCACTGTTGACAATTTTCTGGCCGCACTGAATCTGGCTGTGAATACCAATGGTGAGCTTTGCTATATATCGAAGGATAATTCGGAGGTGATAACTTGAAACCAATTCTATCTAAAATCGGCGCATTTGATGCCACAAAGGATCATACATTTCAGTTTGCCGCATACGCAGACATTGATATCATTGCTCTTATCGTCTTCGATACTCCAACGGGCAGTATTTTGCAGGGTGATACGCTTTCAAAAGGCGTGTATAAGTTTGGTACATTCCCTGCCGGTGGCACTGGTCTGGCACGATATTTTACAATTCCGGCAGGCACGTTTGAAAACCGCAAAGATCCGTACTATATGATTATTCGCTGTCGGCTGAAAGGCACGAACCTGTTTTCAGAATACTCGGACAAGCTGTTGTTTTATTGCCATGAGGAACCGACAATCAAGCTGAATGACCTGAGTTCTTCAGGCGTGACTACTATCCCCTACCCTTCTTATTCCTTTGAGTTCTCTTACAAGTATAAGGTATCGGAGGGTGAATCAGTCAATCGTTATGAATTTTGGCTTTATGATGCGAATCGCGAGCTGTTGAAAAAGTCAGTGAGCTACTATTATCGTGATTCATTGAAAGGGTTCCAGATCGATGGACTGGATAACCATACCCTGTACTATCTGAGAGCAACGGCAGAATCTGTTGGCGGCTATCAGCTGGACACTGGCTTACAGGCGTTCCGAACTGACTATCCAGAGTATGTGGATGACGTAGAATTCACCGTGCAGAATAATTATCGTATGGCTAATATCAGTATGCACGCACAGTATTTCCTGACAAGAAGCAGTGGTGCAAATGCCCTGCGAATCAAGCGGCGCAAGAAAGGCGCAGCAATCTGGACTTCGCTTTACCAGGAAGAGATCGATCTGAATCATGTCATTATGAAGATGGGCTGGTCAAACCTTCACATCAATAAAACGACTGGTCAACCGATGGGCAATTATAAGGCAGTGACCTCGGATTATATCGACAAGAATCGAGTTCTTTCCTTCCAGTTCAAATCTGAAGATAAGGCGTTTTGTCTGATTGCATATACTGCTGACCGCAAGTTCATTAAGGCATCAAGTGATTTTACATCGACCGACGAATTCAGGAGTTCTAGCGAGTATAAAGAGTGGTTCTCTGAGACCTTCTTGAACAACATGAAATACTATCGTGTTGAGGTATCGGCAACAAAGAATCAGGATTTGGAACCAAAAGACTTCAATGACTTTTATATGTACAGTGCTGACGATGGTTATGTGATGATTGATTACACCGACCTGTACGCCATTGGCCGCAAGACCGACTATGAGTACGCCGTAGCTCCCGTTGCAAATGGCATTGAGCTTGGCTATGCGAAGGCCAGCGTTGTGAGCGACTTTGATGGTGCTGTAATTACTGACGGCAATAAGACATACCATATCTTCCTTGAGCCGAAAGTTGACAGTGTTGAGAAGGTACGTTCTGCTACAGTTGTTGAGACGATGGGAAGTAAATACCCGTATCTGTTTGCTGGCAGTGAAGCCAATTATTACAGTGGCCACTTCTCTGGTGTTGGCATCCGTTTTGATAACACAATGAAAGACTTTGATATCAATGGCGGCAATGCGTTCCGTGATGAACTGAGCGAGTGGCTGACCAACGGCAGTGCAAAGCTGTTGAAGATGTTTGATGGCCGCAGATGGCTAATGGGTGTCAATGGCAATGTGTCTATCTCCTGCTCTGATCATTACGACAAGGGCGTATTGGAGTTCGACTTTGTGGAGCTCGGTGACGCAGAGAATGAGAGCGACATGTATAACAATGGGCTGAGTGATTATCAGCCAGGAGGCAGCGTATGACATATCTTCCGACTGACGCAGACCTGGCGCTATTGAACAATCATTCGTCTAATATTTACTGCCGCATTGATATGCTGAATAAGGATTTTCTTACAATCGACAGCTTGGAAGGTCTTGTGATCGATGGTTCTGTTTCTATCGACTCAGAGTCCGATGTGCGGCGAACCTTTAATGTGACCCTGTATCTGGGTAAGAAGAGTGGCATTTCCAGCCTGACGGAAGAGGATTGGATCAGTAAAAATGTGCGTGTATTCATTGGTCTGTCAGGAAGAGGAATGTCAAAAATCAGCGGATCCAAGAGCATTGACGAGATGATTCAGGCAAATGCGGATTATCAGCTCGCTGAAAAGAATTATGACGATTTGATTCAGGACATCACAAACAGAGGCTATGCAAAATACGGTAATATCGACAACCTGAATCGAGATGTGCTGGTGTGGACACGAGCCAATATCTCAAAGTATCATACGTTCTTTGACCAGATCAATGACGGCACGCCACCGGATGACCCAGCTGAAGCAGAAGAATGGTACACCAAACTTGGTGATTACTCTACAGTTTTGGGAAGTGATGACCCAATTTGTCAAGATGGCCCTCGTATCGCATTTACACCGATGCTGCAGACCAAAGACGGACTTGTGCCGCTTGTGGAGGATGATATCTGGGCTTATCTGGATGCTGTGGCAACAAAAGCGAAGGCAATGAGCGGCGGTCTCTCCCATGCCAATATCCTTGAGGTAGATAAATCAGGCATCGATAGTTTCGTGTATGGCAATAAAATGCATGTCCATGGGATGATTGCTGCTGTTGAAGGTATGGTTCTGAACGGAGTTACGCTTGGTAAAGTGGATGTTTCTGCTATTGCCGGTTAGAGCGAGGACGAATTAAGGGAGACCTACGGAAAAACCAGTGTATTTGCAGGACATTCCATGCACGACATTCAGGCAGAAGTGATTGACACAAAGACCGCGCTGAATGAGCTGTATAACGACCTGTACCTCAGCTACTCAAATTCAGCTGACAGCTCTTATGTTGATGGCGTAAAAATCTATTGGTACAACGAGGGGTGCTATACATTTACATCCAATGGCTTTACATATAGCGCTACAGAAAATACTGTGCAGGCCAGCTGTGTTGACTTGGTTTCTCGTATCAACGGAGACTTGGGTGGACAGCTGGTTGGTGGCACACACCGTATTGAGAAAGGCACTCGTATCGGTGATGCCATCTGGGCGGTGCTGAGAGATGAGACGGAGTTTAAGAAATATTCCATCGACTATTGGAGCCGCACTGTCCCACACGACTTGGATTATGATACCGGCTCGACTGTTTGGGATATTCTATCAGAATTGCGTGACCTGTATTATCCGTTTGAGATGCGTTTTGACGATGATGTGTTTGTATGCAAGGAAATCCCCAGTGGATTTGACGACCCGCCTGTACTTGACCCGGAAGTATTCGAGAAGCTTGTGACAAACGATGGCGAATCGGCCACAGTGGATTATGCCGCTGTCCGAAACTGCGTTGAAGTGTTTGGCGCAACGATTGAGGCGGATGGAGCGGCAACTGTAAAGGGCTGGTCTGGCGCAAATAAAACAATCAACCTGGTATTAGATGCAACTGAATCAACGTGGAAAAGTGAAACGAAAGTATCTTTTGTGGCTCCTGCAAATGTTGAAGCTGCCAAGACGGACAAAAACGGCAACGTAACAAGTGGCGCAATGACGGTTGTGTTGACATTTACATGGAAGTACAAGGATAAAGATGGCAATGAGCAAGTTGGCTCTGAGACTAAAACCAGTACGCTGTATCGTTCTTTGACGGATGCCAATGGTTCAGATGTTATTCAAGACCCCGGCTGTATTAAGGCAACGAAGTATTATGTTCTCCAGTGGAATCCGAATACTGGCCGCATCTACTTCTTGGGCCAACAGCAGAGCCACGCTATGGCAAAACTGGTGGACGAAATCCCGTCCGCAAAAGAGATCGAAGCTCAAAAGGCAGAGGATAACTGCGACAACATGGCTTTTATCTGTGTGAATGACCCGAACAATATTGATGATCTATACAATGCAAGGTTATCCATTGAAAAGATCGGTCGTAGAACTGAGATTTTATCAGGTGGAGACTACGAGAATTACACTACGGATGACGCAGCTATGGAAGTTTGTCAATACGAACTATGGAAGCGTGCCCGCCTGACCGATGGCCTGAGTGTTACCACACGACTGGTTCCGTGGCTCGACGTGAATGAAAAGATCCAGTATGCTGCAAAATATCTGGGCGGTAAGACCCCTGTGGATTGGATCATCAAGAGCATCTCTATGAATCTGGGCGAAGGCACAATGTCGCTTTCTATGAGCCGCTATTATCCCTATTACACTTATATCGTAAACAACAAATATACGTTCTATCAGGACAATTTGTTTGATAAATATTTTCCCGAATTAACTGCCACTACGGCAGATGAACAATAAGAGAGGAGTGAGCAAATGGCACTATCTTTTGGAGAATCTAAGCGGTTGGCTGCGAAAAAAGCCGCAAGCCCCGCAAATGTTTCTGTTGATGATATAGATGTCGCAACTCTGGAATTAAATGACGAAGACCAAATTGCCGTGTATGATGATAACGGAGAAGAGACATTTGAGCGTAGTGGCAATTATACCTAGTTTGCTGATTACTCTGATGACCAGTGGTCTTACATCGACAAAAACAAAGACATTCAGCTGGATGCAAATCAGATCAATATCACACAGGAGTCCAACTCGCAGGTTATTCCGTTTGAAATGCCGCGTTACTACGATGGTATTGACCTGCTTCAGATGACGATTCAGATCCACTACCTGAACGCAGACAGAGAGGAAAACTATGCTTCCCCTATCAATGTGAGCTATAGCAATACCAAGATCCGCTTCTACTGGCTGGTAGCAAATGATGCTACTGCAAAAGATGGCGAGCTGCAGTTTGAGATCATGGCATCCGGTGCTGTGAATGTCCCGAATACAAGCACAACCAAAAGCTACCTGTGGCGCACCCGCCCGAATGGTCGACTGAATGTGCTGAAATCGCTGACCGGCAAGCAAATGGTCGATCCGAGTGGCAATGACTGGTATACCCAGTTCCTGGCAACAATGAGTCAGAAGGTTGGCGAAGCACAGGTTGCCGCATCCGCTGCTGAGAAGAGCGCACAGGACGCAAAGAATGCAGTTGCAAGTGTGGATGAAAAGCTGGCGCAGTTCTATAAGAAGGACGAGGTTGATGGCTTTGTTACGATGCTGCGTGGTGAGATTGCTGCCGTTGATGGTCTGGCAAATTTCAATGTGCAGTATGACAACGATACCCGCACTCTGACGTTCCTGAATGGTGCTGAAGAAATCACAAAGATCAAGCTGAATACCGACCCTTCTGCTGAGTGGGTAAGCATGTACAATGGTATTGTGGACAATAAGATCAGCACTGCTGTGACCCCTGTTCAGACTGAGCTTACTGAATACAAGACCGCAAATGATGCCGCCGTGCAGGAGTTGAAGAATAGTGTTGGCGACCTGCCGGAGACCTTGAAGTCCTCCTATTATAATAAGGAAGCCACCGACGCACTGCTCGATAAGAAGGCAGACAAGACAACTGTTGACGTGCTATCCAGTGACGTGAGCGGCCTGAAGAATACGGTTGGCGGTATTCAGACCTCTGTTGACCTGGCAAATGCGGATATCGCTAAGATTCAGGAGACCCTGAAGGACTTTAAGCCCGATGAGAACTCTGGCCGCGAGTACGACATTACTTACGAAGATTCCAAGCTGAACCTGTTGGAGAACGGCACAATCAAGACCACTGTTATTATTGAAGGTGGCGGCGGTGGCGGTGGCAGTACCTCTACGATCACTATTGAGCGTATTGGTGAATCTTCTATCGCTGTTGTCAAGGGTGACACCGCAACTGTCGAGTTCAACTTTACTTCTGTGGATAACTCTGGCGAAGATACGGGCGATGCTACCGGCGTATGGTATGTTGGAAACACAAAGGTTGCTACTTCGACTGTTTATCAGGGCAAGAACAGCTTTGATATCACCCAGTATCTGCACAACGGCGACAATAAGATCAAATTGCAGGTCACTGACTCCGTTGGCAGTATGGGTTCAAAGACCTGGAATATCAACATTGTCGAGTTTTATCTGGAGAGTATTTTCGATGATTCTCTGGTTTATAGTGGTGAAGTTACTTTCCGCTTTACTCCATACGGAAATATCAATAAGGACGTTTCCTTTACTCTGGATGGCAAAAAGCTTGGTAGTGTTACAACTGCGGTTACCGGCAGACAGATGACCTATGCGATCCCGGCACAGAGACATGGCGCTCACCTGCTGGAAGTGACCATGACTGCAAATATCAATGGCAAAGCTGTGACCAGCAATACCATTTACAAAGATATCATGTAGGCAGAGGAAGGCAACAACACACCGATCATCAGCTGCGCCACAAAGGAGTTCTCCGCAAAGCAGTACAGTACCACCGGCATTGTTTACACTGTCTATAACCCGGCTTCTTCTACTGCAAGCATTACGCTCGAAGTTGACGGTATTAAGACCTCCACGCTGACTGTTGGCCGTACTGCTCAGACTTGGAGCTTTAAATCTTCTGATATTGGCACCCACACTCTGACCATTACTTGCGGCGCTACCATTAAGAGCATCACCGCAAAGATCGAAGACCTGGGCATTACCATTGAGCCTGTTAAGACCGGCCTGATGCTGGACTTTAACCCCGCTGGCCGCAGCAATGCAGACGTGAACCGTTTGTGGAGTTCCGGCAGCAATAAGATGACTGTCAGCGACAACTTTGACTGGGTGAACGGCGGCTACCAGATCGATGAAGATGGCGACACTTACTTCTGTGTCAAGGCCGGTACGACTGCTACCATCAGCTATAAGCTTTTCGCAGACGATGCAAAGAAGAGCGGCAAGAATTTTAAGCTGGTGTTTAAGACCGCGAACGTCCGCAACTATGATGCTACTGCTGTAACCTGTTTGAATGGCGGTGTTGGTCTGAACATTCAGGCTCAGAAAGTTACGCTGACCAGCCACCAGAACAGTATTGATCTACCCATCTGTGAGGACGATTTCATTGAGCTCGAGTTCAATATTTTGCCGGACAAGCAGTTCCGCGAGATGGTTCTGTGGTGTGATGGTATCCCCTGCCGTGTTGAACTGTATGACACCAGCGACAGCTTTACTCAGGCTGCTCCCGTTGGCATTACCATTGGTTCTGACGATTGTGACGTTATCGTGTACCGCATGAAGAGCTACGGTATGAACCTGACGGATGATGAGATCCTGGACAACTTTATTGCCGATGCGAAGAACGCAGAAGAGATGGTCTCTCGCTACATGCGCAACGACATTACGGATGCGAGCGGCGAACTGACCCCTGACTTGCTGGCTGAAAAGTGCCCTGACCTGCGTATCATCAAGATCTCCGCACCTACTTTCACAACCGGCAAGAAGAACGAGGTCGCCAACACTACGATCCAGCAAATTTATAAGAATGGTCGTGCTAAGGAAGATAACTGGACTGCTACCGGCTCCCATAAGGGTCAAGGCACCAGCTCCGACCACTATGGCGCATCTGCCCGAAACATTGATATCAACTGCAATGGCGGCTTTACGTTTGGTGACGACACTACCGGCGACACTTATGCACTGACTGAAAACAGCGTTCCTGAGAAGTATTTTAACATCAAAGTCAATGTTGCTTCCTCTGAGAATGCAAATAACGCCCTGCTGGCAGACGAGTTTAATGAGTTCAACCCCTATGTGCGTCAGGCCAAAAAGGATAATCCCAAAGTGCGTGATACTATGGCGTTCTATCCCTGTGTCGTGTTCCTTCAGGAGACTGACACCACAAATGCGACCGTATTTAACGATGGTCAGTGGCACTTCTATGCCTGCGGCGACATTGGCAACTCCAAAAAGAATAAAGATACGATGGGTATGGACCCTGAAAACCACAAGGAGTTTATCGTTGAGATTGACAACAACGCCGATGAGCAGACCCGCTTCCTGAGCGGCGATTTCTCACAGGAAACTTGGGACGGCGATCACTCCTTTGAGTTCCGTTACAGCAACCCTGCCTGCACTGAGGAAGAAATTGAGGCCGGTAAACAGGCGTGGATCACAGCTCAAAACTGGGTGGTGAATGCAGATGATGAGGAATTCAAGGCACATTTCAAGGATCACTTCGATCTGGATTCTGCTATTTTCCATTATCTGTTTACTGAGCGTCACACCATGGTTGATAACCGTGCAAAGAACGTGTTCCCGCATACTAGCGATCTGGTTCACTGGGACTTCTGCTTTGACTACGATAACGATACCGCCATGGGCAATGATAACGAGGGTGGTCTGACTCTGACTTATGGCTACGAGGACACTGATACCGTCGGTACAAAGAATGTGTTTAACGCTGCTGACTCCAAGCTGTGGTGCAAGCTGCGTGACCTGTTCCCCGATGAGATGGCAGCGATGTTCCGCAACCGTGAGAATGCGCTGGCATGGAGTGCGACCCGTATTTTGAAAAAGTTCGAGGAATATCAGGATGTGAAGCCAGAAAAGCTTTGGATTATGGATATGCGGCGCAAATACTTCCGTACCTACGAAGATCCCACCATCAATACCACCAGCTATCTGCCCATGATGCATGGCAACAAGCGCCACCAGCGTCGGCAGTTCCAGCGCTACCAGGAAAAGTACATGGCATCTAAGTATTCCGGTTCTGCCGCAACCAGCGATGATATGACCATTCGTGGCTATACTCCCACCAACTGGACTGGCGTAAAACCGGACGGCACATTCCATATCACACCCTACGCTGATACCTATATCTCTGTTCTGTATGGCTCTAACCCTGTAAAGGTGCGTGGCAAACGCGGACAGACCTACACGATTGAATGTCCAATCGCCGCAATGAACGATACTGAAGTTTATATCTATAACGCTTCTATCATTCAGAGCATTGGTGATATCTCTGGCTTCTATCCCGGCTATGTTGACTTCAGCCACGGTGTTAAGCTGACTGAGCTGAAAGTTGGTTCAGGTGTGAGCGGCTATAAGAATACGAACATGACAGACTTTGCTGTCGGTAACAACACCCTGCTGGAACATTTGAACCTGCAGAACGTGCCGAACCTGAAGAAATCTATTGGTCTGACCGGATGCACCAGCCTGACCGAGTTCTATGCTGACGGCTCTGGTGTTACCGGTGTCTCCTTTGCAAGCGGCGGCAAGATCAAAATCGCCCACCTGCCTGCAATCGCCAGTTTGACCGCAAAGAACCTGAACTACCTAACTGATCTGACCATTGAGGATTACACCAACATCACAACCCTGACCGTTGAGAAGTGTGCAACCATCGATCTGAAAGATATGCTGGGCAAGTGCACCAACCTGAACCGTGTGCGCATCACCGGCATTGATTGGGAACTGGCTGATACTTCCCTGCTGAATCGCCTGTACGCAATGAGCGGTCTGGATGAAAATGGCTACAACACTGACCATTCTGTCGTGGAAGGCAAAGTGCATGTGCCCATTATCCGTGAGCGCGAGAAGCTGTTGTACACTGAGCGCTGGCCTGACTTGGAGGTCACTTACAACACCATGATCAACCAGTATGCCTGGAAGTTCGTGAATAAGGATGGCGCTGTTCTGGATATCCAGTACATCGACAAGGGTGAGCGTGCAGTTGACCCTGTGACCCGCTCTGACAATCCGATCCCGACACCTACCTTCCCGAGTACCATCAGCACAGTGTTTACATTCAGCGGCTGGGACACCGAGTTTACTCCTGTTTTTGAGAATCAGACTGTTACTGCTGTGTACGATGAATCTGTGCGTCAGTATCGTGTGCGCTATATGAATCGTGGCGCTGTTCTACAGCAGACGACTGCTCCGTATGGCTCTATGGTTCTGTACGATGGCGACACACCGACCTATACCACCGAAGAGACTGCTTATAAGTATTATCTGTTCAGCGGCTGGGATAAGGGCGGCTATGTCAATGGCGACAAGGATATCAATGCTGTTTACGATATATGCGAATACGTTAGCGGCTATTTCAGAGACAAGCAGCTGAGTGACCTGCGCCCTGTTGAGATTTATGCCATGACCAAGGTGAATCTGGAGCAGAGTGTTGTTTCTGACAAAGACGCTATCACCATCAAGATGGGCAACGACTTCACATTTAGCGACGTGGAAGAGAAAGTTCTGTTCAACGAGCCGAAGATTTTTACTGGCAAGAATTATGTCGATACCGGCGTATCTCTGTTGTCTGAGGACCGCAGCTGGGTTATGGCGCTGGACTATCGAATCGACGAAGATTCTGCCGCAAACTCTGTGATTGCTCAGTGCTTCCAGACCAACGGCATGAACGGCTTCCGCTTCTGGGTCAGCAATGGCTCTAAGGTTGCCTGGGGTACTGAATCCACCACCGGCGCACATCTTGGTTCTCGTGATATGATCGTTCTGCGCCATACTAAGGGCGAAAATGGCATCCATGTTTATGCGGCAAATACCACTGCTGCTGAGATTGGCTATATTCAGCTGAACCGCACTCGCACCACACAGACGAACGCCACTCTGGTATTTGGTTGTGCTAAAGCAGACGACGGTGCTTATGAGCGTTACGCAAAGGGTACGATCTACTGGGGCAAGCTCTGGTATACCGACCTGGGTGATGCTGCCTGCCGGAAGTTGGCCGCATGGACACATGAGGACTTCACCTTCGAGGCTTGTGGCTTCAAACAGTATTACCTGAGCGACAATTCCAACAAGCGTTGTTCTATCAGCTTTATTCAAGCTGGACTGCTTGGTCAGAAGATGGCTCTGAATACTGGTTCCACAAACACTGGCGGCTGGGCAAGTGCGAATATCCGTACATTCCTTGACGGTCGTATTCTGAATGCTCTTCCGATTGGTTGGCAACAAATCATCAAACAGGTCAAGGTTGGCAGTACCATTGGCGATAAGAGCAGCGAGGTTGTGACTGCGGATAGTTATTTCTATCTGCCCTCTGTGGCCGAGCTGTTCCCCTCTCAGAATGTCGAGCCTTATATTTACGAAGGTACGGCAATCAGCTTTATGACTGACAATACAAGCCGCATCTGCAATGACGAGAATGGCAATCCCGCTGCATATTGGACACGAAGCCCGAATGCTCAGTATGGCAGTTATTTCTGGTCTGTGACTGTGACTGGCGAATATTACGGATTTACCCCTGCAAATAATGAACAGGGTATCCGCCTGATGTTCAGCGTTTAAGGAGGTGTTGAGAGTGTACTACAAGGTATTGAAAAATGGCCGGGTGATCGATGCTCTTGACCACCTGCGCTTTGTAAAGTATCAGCCCAAGCACGACATTATGGTGAACTGCACAGAGGATGATGCACAGGGAATTATCAGCAGTGACGGCAATCATATCTGGCATGTGGATGGGTATTATCTCATCCCCTGCCCTGAGTACGATACCGTGGAACTGCAGGAAATTGACCTGTATGAATATGAGCAGCTGAAAGCCTTGGGTGGTAAAACGCCTGAGGCTATTATTGATGCTTACACTTTGAGTTTGATTCAAGGAGGGCTGCTATGAGTGACGAGAGGAAGTATAGCGAGTTCGTTGAGAGTATGCATCGGCTGTATAATGGCGGAATGATTCAGGATAAACTTCTGGACAATCTGTTTGCCGGACACAAAATCTCAAAGGACGAGTATCTGTATATCATCAGGAAGGAGGTGTGATATGTATACCTTTTTGATCAATGAAGACAATACACTGACCGTAAGCAAGCGGGAACGCATTATGGAGCGCAGTAAACAGGTGGATACTCTCCACTTTCTGGCTGACACTACATATAAAGGCGTTGACATGAGTGAATTCACCGTAATGCTTGAGTACGTTCTGCCCATCAGCAAGCGATATAAGACAGAGATTCTGAAGAAATCAGAAGAGCTTTATAAGAACAAGCTGGAGTATAAGCTGCCTATCGACACCAACCTGACCAATGAGCCGGGCGATATCCAGATCCAGCTGACATTTGTTGATGTGACAATGGACACAGATGGCACGACTGTTCAGCACGTGCGCAAGGTTGGTCCCGGCGTGATCACTGTTGTTCCCATTCAGAATTGGAGTGACATCGTTCCTGATGAGGCTCTGGGCGCACTTGACCAGCGTATTATCGCTCTGAATGCACAGATTAAGGCACTGAGCGATCGTAACAACGCTATTCTGGATGGTAAGGCTGATGACCTGAGCTACAATGACGACCATACCCTGCAGCTGCTGGCCAACGGTAAGCCGATCGGCAGTGCGGTCAAGATTACTCAGGAGAGCGTCGAAACTGAAGACGGTAGTTTGCGGGTGGTTCCGTTCTAAGCCATCCGCTTCTTTTATAAGGAGGCAAAGATGGCACAGGCTAAATATTCCAAGCTTGGATACGGTAACGCCGAAGATGTCGAAGCTGCGATTGCGCTGGGAATGTTGGACGGCAGGGATATGATCATCACAAAGGATTCCTCGGAGTTCATGTATGTGCGTGACGACCTATCCGTTCAGAAGATTCGTCCTCGCAATCGTTGTTTTGCAAGCGTTACTGAAGCAAACGAGCGATTAAATGAAACGGAAGACACTTATGCAGGTCAAACCGTTATGGTGAAAGACGAAAATGGTAAATATGCTCCGTGGATCGTTCAACAAAGCGAAGCCACGGGGCTTTTTTCTATTGAGCCTTTTTACGTTGAGCCAACAAATTTTGTTTGGCAAGAGTTTTAAGAAAGAGAGGCAAAGATGGCTAATGTAAATTTTGGCTACGGTACAAAAGCGAATTATGATAAGCTGACTACCAAAGATGCCAACACATTGTATTTTATTACAGACACACGCCAGATTTTTAAGGGTACAGATGAGTACACCAAGAGCTGCAAGTTGGTGAGTGCTCTGCCTGCAAGCGGTCAGATTCAGGGCCTGCTGTATATCCGTATGACTGATTATACCTTCCACATCTGGAATGGCACTGAATTTGTACAGCTGAATCGCCCCGTTGTAACTGAGATCCCGAATGCAAACGCAAGCGACGACAATCTGCCCACCACCAAGGCCGTGGCAGACTATGTGAATGCAAAAATCGCCGCAACTGAGGGTAAGGAAGGTCTGTTCGTTACGGATGTCACCTACTCCCCTGCTACTGGCACTCTGAGTGTTGCAAAGAACGGTGCTCCTGTTCCCACCGTGATGAGCGGTCTGACCCATGATCCCACCTATGATGCTGAGACCCGTACCATCAAGCTGCCTGTGTTTGGCGGCGATGAACTTGTGATCAATCTGGGCAAGGATCTGGTTGTTAAGACTGGTACTTATAACACAAAGACCCACGAGATCGAACTGACTATCACCACTGGCGAGGTCGTGAAGATTCCTGTTGGCGCTCTGATCGATATCTATGTTGGTGTGGTCACTCCTACTGCTGAGGTTACTGTTTCTGATGACAATAAGATCTCTGTCAATGTGCGTGTGTCTACCAAGGGCAATAACAGCATCACCGTTGAGGAGGATGGTCTGTATGTTGCAGTGCCGGACGCTTACACCAAGGCTGAAGCAGACGCGAAGGTTAAGGTCGTTAATGACAAGCTGGATGAGCATATCAAGGACGCTGTGAAGCACATTACTGCTGATGAGCGCAAGGCTTGGGATGCAAAGCCCACTCAGGACGAGCTGACTGCTGCTAAGAATGAGGCGATTTCTACTGCCGCTGCTGATGCAACCACTAAGGCCGATAACGCTCTGGCTAGTGCAAAGACTTATGCAGATGGTCTGAATACCACTATGGATGGCCGTGTACAGGTGCTGGAAGGCGCTATTACATGGAAATCCCTTGATGGCTAATTGATTTGTTTCACCACATGGCAATGACGCTGTGTGGTGAATCTTATTAAGCAAAGGAGTTGAGTATGGCAAATTTATCATTACGCGAGGTCGCACAGTCTCAGCTGGATCAAGCTCCTGTGATTGACGGCCAACTGATCGTATGTACTGATACTGGAAGCACTTATCGAGATATCGGCACAAGACGAATTCAAATCAGTAAAGACTTGGAGATCGTAAGCTCGCTTCCGCTGGCTCCTTTGTCTAATAAGATTTACTACCTGCGTCCAGACAGCTTGTATGTTTATAGCGGCGATGACTGGATTCTTTTGAACCCATCAAAATTCACACTGGAAGCCGACAAAAACGCAGTCAATGGCGAAGTTAATATCAATCTAATCCTGAACGGTACAGCGCAGGATAAAATCAAAATCGCTGGCGGTGGTGTGACTACAGTGACAACTGGCGAGACGGGCGATATCACAATTGATACCCCGCACCCGGATGAACTGCTGGCTGCATTGACGAATGACGAGATCGATGCGATTACTGGCGGCATGGTTGATGATAGCGGCAATCCCCTGCCTACGCCGCAGGTTGTTGTGGATGCGACACTGACTGTATCTGGACGTGCTGCTGATGCGAAGGTAACTGGTACAAGGATCTCTGAGGCGCTGAGTATTGCAAAATCGGCTGATGCCGGACTGACCAATGTGCGTACCGAGCTGGACAAGTTGAAGCTGGATTCTGTTGCAGTGGACAAGACCTTGACAAAAGAGAATTTCGCTGCCGATGCTAAAGCTGTTGGTGACGCTCTGGCGAAGAAAGCGAGTGCAGAACACAACCATGATGACCGCTATTATACAGAAGATGAAGTCAATGTGAAGTTATCTAAGAAAAGCGACGATGGTCACACCCATGATGAACGGTACTACCAGCAGAATGAGATTGACGAAAAGCTGAAGGTAAAGGCAAACACGATCAATATCCACACGCTGACCATTCCAACCACAAGTTAGCTTACTGACGACACGGTAGACCGATATTCAAAGTATATTGACCTCGACATCGATGGAATCACCTCAAAGGATGTTATTTCTATCAGTGTGACACCGGCCAGTGCAAAAGTGGCCTCTTATGCACAATTTGCAAACCCTGAGACCTTTGATGGATATGTGCGTCTGAGAGCTGTATCAGTTCCAACGACTGCGATTACAGCTCAGTATTATATCGTACAGGGTGGCGGACAAACAGATAGCGGTAGTGGTACCGTTGTTGAAGGATATACCAAGGCACAGGTGGATAATAAACTAAGTGAAAAAGTGTCATACAAAGATGTTTTATCACTTGAAGAGATCTCAACAAATGAAAATACTGCTAAAAAAGTCGCTTCTGCAGAAGCATTAAAAAACAAAATTGGATGTGTAAGCCTTCCTATAAGTGGAGTAAAATTAGAAAATAAAACTGGAGAATGTAATTGGACAGTTCTTGATATTTCATTACCAGATGGGGCAATCGCGATAGGTCACGCAATGACAGGCGCTTGGCAGGAAGGTGCTAGTTACGAATTGTTAGATAGAAATAAATTAACTATTTCGAGCTCTTTGGTAACCGAATTACCAACAAATCGTGGAGATATGCTGATATACTATTACATTCCATAAACAAAATAGGAGGATTACGAAATATGGCAATCGGGGACTTAAATATCGTAGGGTAGAAGCCTACCCTATTGGCTCGATTTATATGAGTTTTAATTCTACTGAACCGAGTAAAATATTCGTTTTATAAGGAGGATTATATGGCACTAGGAGAAATAAATAGCGGGAACAAAACGCTCCCTGAATGGAGTGAAGTGCAGAATAAACCATCTGAATTTAACCCTGCCACTCACATACATAATGACCTTTACCCTGAAGGAGATAATCGAAATGATAATACTTCTCCGTCTGATTATTATGGCGTTGATAGAAATGACTATAACGGTCGGCTGATTTTTCGTGGTTTGAAGCTTAGTGACAAAATTGGGCTGTCAAGTGGTCATTCATATGCGTTTTTGATTGGTTTATCTTCTTGGTACGATGACACAGGCGGTGGTTCTTTTGAATTCGCTTTTAGCAATGGTAACATTTACTATCGTCAAGGCACGACTTCATGGGGCGACTGGAAGAAAATTGCTACAGCTTAAAGGAGGCACGAATTATGGCTTTAGGAAATATGAATATTGGTGTTGATAGTGAATTCATTCCGTCCAACCTCAATACGGTTCTTACCCCCCCCCCCCCTCCAAAAAAAACCTAGCTATAGTAAAACTTC
>ERZ1034710.173-NODE-173-length-25963-cov-4.533542_pt1 | contig 25963 bp, 20 predicted proteins | sample MGYA00520597_ERZ1034710 | MGnify/ENA primary metagenome ERZ1034710 (study PRJEB33766, sample SAMN09781714) | gut metagenome | biome: gut microbiome | host: Homo sapiens | place: Madagascar | study: EMG produced TPA metagenomics assembly of the PRJNA485056 data set... | reverse complement strand
CTGTTAGTACTGGTGCTGGTGACCTATGTTGCCGGAATCCTGTATTCCTGGATCGACAGCAAGTTCCAGGATAATGCCAATGATCTGGCAGCAGCAGCGGAAGCAGGCAGCCAGACGGAGAGTGCGGCAGAGGCTGCCAGGACTTATACGCAGGAGGAAGTGGATGCGCTGATAGCGGAAGCGAAGCAGCAGGCGGAGGATGAAGAAGAGAACAAGATCCTCTCCGGGATCCGTGACGGTCTGACCTCCGGCACGACCATGGTAGAGACCTTACGTCCCTACTATCCCAATGAACTGGTCGTGGTGAGCAACGGAACCTTTAATTTCGTTCCTATCAATGAAAATCTGCAGAAAAATGACTATGCATTGGAGAACCTGAACATTTTAGAGGACGGCGAAGTGCAGTATATGCAGGACGGACAGGTGGTATCCCACAAGGGAATCGACGTCTCCAAGCATCAGGGCAATATCGACTGGACGAAAGTCGCTGCGGATGGCGTAGAATTCGCTTTTATCCGTGTGGGACTCAGAGGTTACGGTACCGAGGGCAAGCTGGTAGAGGACGAGTATTTCGAACAGAATATCAAGGGAGCCCTGCAGGCAGGCATCAAAGTAGGTGTCTACTTCTATTCCCAGGCGATCACGGATGCAGAACTGTTGGAAGAGGCGAATCTGGTATTAGAGAAGATAAAGCCTTACAATGTTGAACTTCCCATTGTCTACGATGTGGAGAAAGTCAGCGGCGGCAAAGGACGTGCCAACGATCTGTCTGTGGAAGACAGAACCCGCCTGACCGCCCTGTTCTGCCAGACTGTTCAGGACGCCGGCTACAAGCCTATGATCTACCATAACATGGAAATGGGAACACTGATGCTGGATCTGGGACAGCTGGAACAGTATGATAAGTGGTTCGCTTACTATAATGATGATCTGTATTATCCGTATGCCTATAAGGTTTGGCAGTATACCGAAAAAGGTGCAGTGGACGGCATCAATGAGGAAGTGGATCTGAATATCTGGTTTGGGGATTTCTAAATTGAAGGAAAAGTGTGAAGAATGCATGAAAAACTATATTGTCAGATTGGATTCTGCATATGAGAATTACGATGCATGGTATAAAGCATTTGTTTCAAATAACAAAACTAATGATTATTTGTATATGGATCCCGATAATTCTTCGGTACTGTTATACAGAGATCTGGCTTGTTTTTTAAATAAAAGGGAGGAACAGGTTGAAGGGTTAAGTGGTATATTTTCATATGAATTATCGTTTGATCCATTTGGAATTAAAGTGACAGATGATAAGAAGGATATTTGGTTTTTAAAATCAGATCAGTTAGGATTTTCGGCGATAGGAGGTATTTATCAAGCATATATTGAAAAAGCACCAGATAGGGAAGAGGCCTTGCGTCAAGTGAGTCAATGTATATTTGTGTCTAGAAGTCTGGGAGGCTCATTTTTATGGCCAATGGATAAAAAAGAAGATGGCGGCTGGATAAGTAATCCGCAATATAATAAAACTCGCGGGAGAAAACCGATACAAGATAGGGTAGACATGACTCTTTTAGATATTAGAAATTGTTTTTTTGAAACCAAGGGGTCATGGTTGCTCAAACAATATAATAATAGATCATATATGAAAAAGTGGATGGATCATTTTGGAAAAGGTAAGTCAGGGTTTGAAAAATATATTGAATATTTCTGCTTTGATTCATTTGTATCAAATGGGTATCCCAAAGATTTATTGAAGAAGGAAAGTACAATTGAAAACTTTGGGGATCCCCAGCATAAAAATTCATTATGTGATTATGATTGTAAAAAAATTGAGACAATTTTTTCTAATTTAAAAGACTGGATTACGGATCGGTCTGATGAGATGGAGAAAATTATAAATTTACCCTAGGGTAACAATGAATGGCGGAAAGCTTGGGAATAGGCTTTCCGCTTTATTTTTATATAACAACAGTAAAAATTCGGTACATGTGAGATGATTATATCCCCATATCCAAAAATCATTTTATTTTTCAAATATATCCCCATTAATTTCCCAAAACCTCGATTTTACAGTACTTTGCAGGAACTGTTATCTCAACTCTATAGAATCTAGAGATAAGTCGAAGCGACACACAGGAGGAATGAGTATGAGATACTACAGTTTTGCACTGGCTACCGATGAAACGTAGCTTGTGGAGAAAGCAAGGATTAACCTTAAGTCATATGGTTATGACAATGCTTTTGTTGCAATGAACAATTATCTGTATGAGAAATTGGAAAACGGTATTTTGTTCTGTGCATATCGGCAGGAGGAGAGCATGACTTTGGCTGTGTTTTGCCATGATGAAAAGAAATATTCTTTTTCGAAAGCCTATGAGCATTTGACAGGAATCCTGAATGATGTATTTCAGATCAAAAAGGTAAGAATCCAACCTCAGGAAATTACGATGTTTCAATTCTTGGAGGCTGTGTTGGAAGGTAGGAGACGAAATTATACAGATCGAACAAACAGAATCATTGATGACGCAAAATTGTGGATTTACTACAGACAGAATAGCACAGGGTTGGAAAACCAAGCCTATCATTTCAGCGAGCGCATTATATCAGAAGACAGAAAAACGGAAAACTCTATCTTGGATCCGGGATTCCAAAAGGAACTTTCCAATATAGAAGGACATAGTAAGGTATCGGAATATCATGAGAATATGGTTCATTATATCATTTCCGGCAGAAGCATCGAGGCAGCAATGGATATGACAGAAATACTTATGCAATGTATGTATCGGGCAAAACGGATCAGCAGCAGGCGGATGGAAATTATCAGTGGGATGAAACCTAAGTTATATAATAAGGACGAACCTCTGGAACAAATCATAGAAAACAACTGCGGTGGGGTTATGGTCTTTGACCTTTCAGAAAAATTGGGGTGTGATCCGGTAGATTATGGAATGACCTGTCAATATCTTGAAAATCTGGTGAAGAAATACCGTAAGGACTGTCTCTTTGTATTTGTTTATAACATGGAACATCCGGGCTTTTCCTATTCTTTGCTGCCGCAACTTCAAAAATATGTGATCCCGGTGACACTCAGAGAAGGTACGGGAAACAGACGGGCGGCAGTGAAGTATTTGAAGGAACTGATTAACGGCTCTGAATATACAGAATATGCAGAGCAGGCGTCCGAATATATGAAGCAATATCCGGGAAATGAGTTCACACAGACGGATGTGCTTACGGCTTTTGAAAAGTTTGGACCGTGGTGCCTCAACAAGAATATACTTCAGACTTATCATTATGACATTTCCGGAGATTTCCTGCTGGATCGGGATGAAAATACAGAATCTGCTTATGAAAAGTTGTATAAAATGATCGGTTTGGAGGCTGTAAAAGCGCAGATTTACAGTATTATTGCCATAGATGTTGTGGAGAAAGAGAGGAAGAGACGAGGAGGAAAGCATTATCAGGCATGGAAAAGATTTTCAATGGATAAATTTCGAAAACGGAGAAACGGAAAGTATCCTGCCGGGATTCCCGGATCATGCAATCGTGAAGGGATACTATGCAATCACCGGTTGATAGAAAAAAAGTTAAATCGGGAGTAAAATCTGCTTATTCCACATCAGCCATTCCACCAATTGTCTTCCGAAATACTGGGTGGCATATACTACTGATAAGAAATGCTATGATGTATGTTATGTATCCTTACATTATCGTCCTTTTTGGGAAGGAATGTTGGGACATAACGCCGACGGGAAAACCTATATTGATGAAAAATACATTGTAGGAAGAGTACAGAAAAGCATCGGCTGAGAAGGAGTATTTATGAATTATTACATTAGTGATCTGCACTTGTTTCATGCGAACTGCATTCAATTTGATAACCGACCGTTTGAAGATCTGGATATGATGCATCAGACAATAAGAAATAAGTGGAACCGTAAAATTACAAACGATGACATCGTATATCTTCTTGGAGACATCAGTTACCATGGAAACAATGAAAGCCTGATAGCCTATATTTCCACATTGAAAGGCCGCAAGATCCTGATAAGAGGAAATCATGATGATATTTCGGACTATAGATATCAGCAGCTGTTTGAGGAGGTCTGTGATTATAAGGAGATCGTGGATTCCGTGGATGGCCAGCCCCATGACCTGGTGCTGTGCCACTATCCCATTTTCAGCTGGAAGAGAATGGGGAAGGGAACGATTCTGCTTTACGGACATACGCATAACAGCCCGGAAGACGATTATTATCAGATATGTCTGGCAAATATGGTCAATGATGATTGCAACCATGTGTATAAGACGGAGGCGAGAGCAATTAATGTCGGATGTATGAAGCCCTGGATGAATTATGAACCGAGAACATTTAAGGAAATATATAAGGGAGCATATTAAAATCATTTGGAAATGATCTTACTTCACAACAGTAAAAAGAGGAGTCTGAATGAGCAGAAGCTATAAGCATACGCCGGTATATAAGGCGAAAGGGAACAGAAGCAAGGAGGAAGGATATGCATTATGTTATCGGTGACATACATAATGATCTGAAGAAGTTGAAACAGATCCTGAAGCAGATTAACATCACCAAGGACGATGAGCTGATCGTTCTTGGTGATGTTTTCGACAGGGGAGGGGGAAACGCCGATCCTTTCGGGGTATATTGTGCCCTTGCCGGTTTGCAGGGAAAGTGCTCCTGGATCCGAGGCAACCACGATGACTGGCTGGCAAATTACACTTATGAGTACTTTAATACTCCGGAGAAAAAACGGCACAAATTAGCTCCTTACGGTTACAATAGTTTTGAACTGTTGCGACAGCGTATTACCGAAGTAGACATGCGGAACATTGCTGATCTGATCAAGGGACTGCCGCTACAGAAGGAACTGGAGCTGGAGGGAAAGAAATATCTGTTTGCCCATGCCATGACTTCCCATCCGGATGTCCGGGAAGAGGACCGATATTACATGCGGGGGACGATGGATATTGACTGCTTTTTCTTTGAGGGTATCGATGGATATATCTCCATGTGCGGTCATACGCCCACGGACAGCATTGTGTGGAAGAAGGACAGAAGATATCTGGACGAGCCGGGCAATTCCATCTGGTGCAACGACAGACATAACGTATATCTCTTAGATTGCGGATGTGGCTTTGCCGGTGGACGGCTCGCCTGTCTCTGCCTGGAGACGAAAGAGCGATTTTACGCCTGAAAACGGGAGGATATTATGCGCAGAAATTATTCTATCAATATCTGAATTTCTGCGAAAACCATCCGAATCATAAGAGTGCGGCCGATTTTCTGAGTCAATTGTAATGAGTAACAATGTAACTGTGGTCAACGAATCGATACGAGGGAGAAAACGTATGAAAATTTATTGCATGAGCGATATTCACGGATGTCTGGCAGAGTTTGAAGAGGCACTGAGCCGCATAGAGGATCGTCTGGAAAGCGAGGATACCCGCCTGGTACTTCTGGGGGACTACATTCACGGCAGACAGGATGGTCGGTACGTGCTGGATAAGATCATGGAGCTGCAATATAAGTATGGCAGAGACAAGGTCGTTGCATTGATGGGAAATCATGAGGAATTTGTACTGCTGGGATATTCCACGATTGCCGAAATGAATCCTACTTACAGTGAGGAGCAGGAGGCGGACGACGATAAATACGTCCGGTGGATAGAAAATCTGCCCAGGTACTATACAGAAGGCAATACGATTTTTGTACACGCCGGTATTGATGAAGAGGCCGGGGATTTGTGGGAATGGGGAACCGGAGAGGAGACTTTTGTAGGAAAATTCCCTGCACAGACCGGAAAAATAGAAGGAATCGAAAGCAAGGTCGTAGCCGGACATGTGGGTACTTCCGATATTTCGGGAGATCCCGGATATCATGATATCTATTATGACGGAGCTTCCCACTACTACATCGACGGAACGGTGCTGAGCAGCGGCGTGATCCCCATACTGATGGTAGATACCGACACGGATAAATATTACAGAGTCACGGAATCGGGGAACTGGCTGATCCTTCCTTATGATGAGGAAAATTAGTAAATCTTTTATAACGGTGAGAGGAGGCCACAACTATGGCAATTGGTTTTGAAGAGATCAGAAAGTACATTGCTCGTGACGTGAGGATATCCGTATGTTTTCAAGATGGTTACTATCATAACTATCTAATGATTTCGGATATTCCGGAACATAAATATGATGGTCTTTATGTATATGGTATAGGTATGGTGAATGTGGAGTTTTCCCGGGATGTTTATTCAGTGCCGAAGGAACAGGAGGGAATTATCAGAGGAACGAAGGATGATATTCTGGCATCGGCGTTGGAAATCGTGCTGTATCCCCAACCAAGAGAGATTGCACGGAGCACGGAAGAAGCTCTTTTGTTCAGGGATCTGAAACCATATTTACAGATATTCGGAAATATCTCTGTGGTAAACAGGGAGGATTGGTCTTTTAAAACTTACGAGTACAGAGACGACATTCCGGGGGAATATGACACATGTCTTAAAAAGCGAATGGTGGTCGTTCTGTCAAAGGACGATTTAAAAAAGAAGGAGACAAAATGAGCAGACAGATAAAGAAAGTGAGTGAAAGTTTTTCTGTAAATCTTTGCATAGGTAAACTATTGCGGACCACGGATAAACTATTTATAATTGTGGAAGGACAATATGATCAGAGTCGGTAAGTCGTGACTGGCGGGGAAATGGTTTATGAACAAGAAAAAATTAAAGGACAACATCAAGAGAATATATAATGTTATTTTGTTACTGGCAAGTGTTGGTATTCTGGGTGCGGCAGTGATGATCATTCATGAAAATGAGGAAAAATCCATTGCTGAGCAGAAACAGTATGAGACGATCAGTGTCCAGATGATAGAGAAACAGTTAAATATTTCCGAAGACTTTATTTATAATCTGGTGGCAAATAATACAGATTATCCTGTCATTACTTCTGAAAATGATAATCAGCGTACGCTTGCGTTAGTTAAGATCAATGAATATATGACAAGAGAAACGGTGCTTAATAATAGTGTCTATTATTTTTTCCTATATGATACACAGAGAAATTCCTGGGTGAGCAGAGTGGGAGTTAATGGGAACAATAATGAGATTGTTTATCTGAAGGATTATATAAAGACAACGATCAACGGAGAAAAAGCTGCGGGCTATAACTGGAAACTGTGCAATATTCATGGAAATGACTACCTGATATATATTTACAGAGATGGGGATGTTTATGTCGGAGCAGTGGCAGATGTCAATTATTTATTGAATGATATTGAAAGCATTACGGATAACAGTATTTTCTTATATGATGCCGGGGACAGCAGTGCAGAACCTGAGTCCGTAGTGGAGGAAGGCTGGCATCTGTTTCAGGGAAAGCTCTATTATGTGTTTTGCGACCGACTGGAAGGAACTTCTGTTCATATGACTACATATTGCGATGCAAAAAATATCATGACAGGCTTCGGATGGATATTATTTATAATCACTGCGGTGTGTATCGCAGCACTGATTCCGGGGATGTGGTTCAAATATCATATTTATCATACGGTGACGGTTCCTATTGACCGAATCGCGGAAAATATGGATAAAATCAAGAATGGCGCCGATGTGTCTGAACTTGAGGATGTCACATCTGAGTATACGGAAATCAGTGAATTGAATCAGACCTTGAAGAATATGGTAGACCAGATCTACGGACTGGAGCAGGTAAAGCTGGATTATCTTCATTTACAGGCGAATCCGCACTTTATTTTAAATGGACTGAATATGCTGTATACCATCCTGGAGCAGAAAAAAGAGACCGAGCTGACCGGCTATGTATTGATGCTTGTAAAGCATATGCGTTTTATGATTCATTTGAAAGAAAAGACCATTCCTTTAAAAGGTGAAATGGAGTTTACGAGAAACTATATTGGACTGTATCAAAAAAGGGTTCCTTTTCAAATTATTTTACAAGAAGAGGGCACCGGTCAGTATCCGGATATGCAGGTGCTTCCCTATTCTATTCAGACAATTGTGGAAAATTGTGTAAAATACGGAATGTCAAAGGATGGTAATATTTATATCTTCATATCGGTGGAACAGGCAGAAGGCAGAAATATTATCAAGATCAGTGACCGGGGAAAAGGCATCAATAAAGATATCGGTGCTATGATTGCGGAGAATCAGAGAGTGATTGATGAATATGGAAAAGAACATATTGGTATGTATAACGTGAAATCAAGAATGCAGATGATATTTGGAGATAGTGCATTATTTGAAGTGTTGGAGAATCCGGAGGGCGGAAGCCTGATCTGTATGTCCTGGAAGATGGAATAAGTCGATTTTTGAAAGGTAGAAAGTCTTTTTTTTATATGATCAGCCAAAGTAAAGTGTTTTATAATCAGAATTACAAAAAACGGCTGGAGGAGAAGAAAATGATACTTGATCTGACAAATGTTCCTTTTACAAGACGAAATTCCTACATGGTGATTTCTTACATCACAGACCAATTCAGACTTTTTGGAAGAAAGATCGCAGAGGATGAAGGTCTCTATCTGAGGAGTGTCAGGGGAGACTGCCGCATGAATCCTCTGATCGCACATCTGGTTCCTACTTATCAGGGAAAGGCTGCTGATTACACTTATTATTCAGATGGAACAGAAATTGTCGTGGAACTCAAGGCGGCAGATGCCAAAATAGAGATTATTTTTGCCGAAGAGAATACATTGCTGATTCGCGGACAGGGGGAAGGGATCGGTCTGGAATTCGACCGCCTGGCAGGCTCGGAAAGCTTATATGATTATGTTATCACTATTCCTTACAAGGAAAGAGAATTCTATGAGGCAAATCTGTTTCGGAATGCCAGCAAATATATTTTCGGCAGCAGGAAAGGCAAAAAGAGTTTTGCACAGGACTGGCAGGAACAGACGGCAAAGGCATGCAAGATTATTTATGAAGCCGTAGACGGTGAATTTGAAGCAACAGTAGAAGAAGCACAGGTGGAATGGAAATTCCGGGAATATACTTTTTCATTTGACGAAAAACTGGCTGAGGTAAAAAAAGAATTCGCAGAATTCTGCAATACAATGCCGGAAGTGCCGGACGAATATGAAGAAGAAAAAAAACTGGCTTCCTATATAGATTGGTGCAGTCAGGTGAAACGTGGTGGGAGACTCACAAGAGATGCACTTTATCCTTCTAAGAACTGGATGATCGGTGCATTTAGCTGGGATCACTGCTTTATTGCACAGGCCCTTTCATACCATCGGCCCAAGGAAGCCTGGGATCAGTTTATGATTATGTTTGATTATCAGGATGAGACAGGACGTATACCGGATGCTGTGACAGATGCTTATATTACCTGGAATTTCTGCAAGCCGCCAGTGCATGGCTGGACGCTGATGAAAATGATGGAGCATATGGAGTTGTCAAAAGAACAACTGCAGGAAGCATATGAGAGACTGGCTAAGTGGACTCACTGGTGGTACGATTATCGGGATTCGAATCATAACGGGTTATGTGAATATTATCATGGAAATGACTGTGGATGGGATAATTCTACTGTATTTAATCATTCCATTACTGTGGAATCTCCGGATCTGTCCGCTGAATTGATCCTTCAATGTGAAGCATTGGGCAGAATTGCCGGAATGCTTGGAATGGAGGAGGCAGACGATTGGAAGGCCATGGCTCATGCCCAGATGGAAAAACTGTTGAAATATCAATTTGAAGGAAACAAACCGGTAGCCAGAGACCGCAATACCGGGGAAATCATTACCTGTAACAGTCTTCTTCCCTATACCTGTATTATTTTAGGAAAACGGTTGCCAGAAGAAAAAGCCGCATATATTGTAAATGCCCTGAAAAATGAATTCCTGGCACCGGGAGGAATAGCCACAGAGAAGGTTGACAGTGAATTATATCAGTCCGACGGTTACTGGCGAGGTCCGATCTGGGCACCAACTACAATGATGGTGCTGGATGGATTGTGGCAGTTAGGGGAGCATGAGTTTGTAAGGGAAGTTGCGAAGCGTTTTGCCGGTATGGTGCAAAAAAGCGGATTTCCTGAAAATTTTGATTCGGTTACGGGTGCCGGCAACAGAGACCGGGCGTTTTCCTGGACTGCTTCTACTTTTATGGTGATAATGAACCGCTACTTTATGGAGAATTGAAAATGAACATTTTAATTGTAGATGATGAGATACTTGCAATTGAAAATGTTGAGAATGCATTAAAAAACATTTCTGTTCCGGATATCCGGGGCAGAAATGTTTTTCGTGCATTTAACATTAACGATGCTAAAAGTATTATTGCTACGGAAAATATTGATATCTTACTTTGCGATATTGAGATGCCGAACGGGAATGGAATTGACCTGGTGCGCTGGCTCTATGAAAGCGGATATCATATGGAATGTATTATGATCACCTGCTATGCAGATTTCAATTATATTAAAAATGCCATGAAATATGGTGTGACAGGGTACATTTTAAAGCCTGTGGATATTCAGGAATTTGAAAGTGTTATCTGTCAGGCATATAAAAACCTGGCCATCCGGAACAGTGAGATCAGACGAAAAATGGAGCATTATGTTTCTGCTCTTTTGATGGGAACAGCTGTAGAATATACAGAAGCTGATAAGGAGCTTCAGAAGACAGGACGTCAGAAGGAAGATTATTGGGGGATTTTCTTATCGGTAAAATACAGACCACTTGAATTTTGCGACTGGGATAAAAAAAGCACCTGCTTTGTACTCTCCAATATAGCAAATGAAATATTCGAAATTAAAGAAGACGATTGCCCGATCATCCTCAATGAATTTCAACAGGTTTTTTTCGTTAACCGGAATAATAAAAACGATAAAAAGGCTCTGGAGGAAAAGTGTAATCAACTGATTCATTGGTTCTTCCGGGAAGAAGGCTGGAGGCTGAATCTATATCTGACGGATTGTAAAAGACTGGAAGCTGCGATCAAAGATATTAATGATGTAATGGAAAAAGATAAGGATTATGAGAGCTTTGGTACCTGCAAATGCTATCCTTTTCATAGTCATTACGAAAAAAGTGAATTTTCCGAAACCAGGCAGATGTTTATGCTTTTGCTGGAGGAGGACAAGTATGGGGAAACGCGGAAGCTATTGGAGAAAGTCCGTGATAACTATGAGAAGACAAAACAGGAAATCACCAGATTCTCCAAAAATGAGATGCTGGATCTGCTGCAGGTCTTTTATGGCAAGCTTGGGAGAAAACACCTTCTGATCTCTGAACTTGTAGATGAAAAAGGTAAAAAATTATATCGTAATTTTACGCATACGAATTCCATGGAAGCTTTTTTTGAGTATATAGATTATCTACTGTGCCTTTTAGAAAAAAACAGCGAATGTGTTATAGATACCTGCGAAGTCTGCAAGCAGCTGAAGGATTATATTCAAAAAAATGTCGACCATGTGCTGACCAGAGAAGAATTAAGTAACTATGCTCATTTAAATGCCGATTATCTGAACCGGATCTTTAAAAAGCAGAATGGGGAATCTCTGATGTCCTATGTAGTCGGAACTAAAATGGAAAAGGCCAAACAGCTGATGAATGAAACACAGTTGAATATTACCCAGATCAGTGAAATGGTCGGCTATGACAATTATTCTTATTTTGCTACCTGCTTTAAGAAGTATGAAGGAATTTCTGCAAAACAATATCGGGAAAACCAGAAATGAGAAGCCATAATCGAAAAGTCGGAAATTCTAATATGGATGGTCTGAAAGTAAAAATCCTTTTTGATCTGAATTTGATATGGTAGTTATATCAAATAAAGGAGGAAGCGTTTTATGAGAAAGAAAATTATTTCAATGTTTTTAGCTTCAACGATGATCCTGAGCATGGCACTGACAGGGTGCGGCAGCAATGAATCAGGAACCGCAGACACAGTAGGTGGTACACAGACTACGGGTGATGTGGCAGAGGGCGATCTGACGGATATTAAAATGGCATACATGATCTTTAATACTGCTGCGCCGGACATGGGACTTGTACAGGATGAGATCAATAAAATCTCTGAAAAAGAAATAGGAGTACATGTAACCATTGAACCTATCGCAGTAGGTGATTATGCGACACAGGTGAACCTGATGTTTGCATCCGGAGAAGAACTGGATATTGTACAGGCGCTGACTACTAATTTTACCGCATGGTATGCGAACGGCAGTCTGACACCCATTGATTCCGAGCTGGAGACCTATGGACAGGGTATTATTGATGCAGTGGGTCAAAATATGCTGGAGGCTGGTAAGATTGATGGTAAGCAGTATGGTATCACAACGAACCGTGATCTGGCAAAAGGCTATGGCTTTGCATTCCGCACAGACCTGTTAGATAAGTACGGCATTGATGCTTCTTCCATGAAGACGCTGGATGATGTAGAAGCTGCACTGGCAATTATCAAAGAAAAAGAACCCGATATCATACCTTTGACCTTCAGTACGGAAAAGACGATGCTGTTTGGCTCAGTGCAGTATGGCGTGGATCCTTTAGGAGATTATCTGGGTGTTCTGATGGATATGACGGATGATAATTTCAAGGTGGAAAATTTATTCGAATCGGACCGTTATAAGGAATTTGTGACCACCATGCACGACTGGTATGAAAAAGGATATATTCAGAGTGATGCACCTACTTCTTCGGAAATTGGAGCTACCCTGATGAGAAGCGGCGGAGCTTTTGGCGAAAACGTAAACTATAAGGCAGGTCTGGAAACACAGCTTAAGACAGAGACAGGATATGATATGACTGTTGTTAATTTATATCCTGCTGATACCAGTACTTCTACCGTTCAGACATTGCAGTATTGTATTGCCCAGAACTCAGAGCATCCGGATAAAGCGATTCAGTTTTTGAATCTTCTTTACACCAATGCAGATGTTGCGAACCTTTTGGCATGGGGGATTGAAGGCAAGCATTATGTGAAAACAGAAGACGGTCATATTACGTTCCCTGAAGGTGTAGATGCTACAAATTCCGGTTATAACCTGGTACAGGGATGGCTGGTGGGCAATCAGTTCATTACCGACGTGTGGGAAGGGGATGACCTGGATGTCTGGGAGAAGATGGACGAATTCAATAAATCCGCAACAATGTCCAAGGCTATGGGATTTAGTTTTGACAATGCACCTGTTAAGACGGAATATGCAGCCTGCTCCGCAGTGCTGACCCAGTATAGGGTTGCATTGGAGTGCGGCGCAATGGATCCGGATCAGACACTGAAGGAATTTAATGATGCATTATATGCTGCAGGTCTGCAGAAGATCATGGATGAAAAACAGAAACAGCTTGATGAGTGGGCAGCAGGTAAATAGGTAAACAGAGAGTGTTGCCGCCGGAAAGGCAGCAACACTCTTTTTCCTTTAAGAATTGCTGGTAATGGAAAGGAAGCACTTGTATGAAGAAGAAAAAATGGGTTGCAGCAAAGAGATATCTGCCTTTATATTTTCTCGCATTGCCGTCTTTATTATATTTACTGATCAATAATTATATCCCGATGGCCGGTGTCATCATCGCTTTTAAAAATATTAATTTGAAAGAGGGAATATTAAATAGTCCATGGTGTGGCTTTGATAATTTCAAATATCTGTTTGCTACAAAGGATGCATTTGTTATTACGAGAAACACGATTTTATACAATCTGGCATTTATTGTTTTCGGAACAATTTTTTCCATTACGCTTGCGTTATTCTTATCAGAATTAAAAAGCAAGAAAATGTCAAAGTTCTATCAGACGGTTGTATTATTTCCCTATCTGGTTTCCATGATCATTGTAAGCTATCTGGTGTATGCTTTCCTTAGTGAAAACACAGGTTTTTTGAATAATACGATCCTGCCGGCACTGGGACTGGAAAAGTATGCATGGTATTCAAAGACAAAATACTGGCCGTTTATTCTGGTATTTGTCAGCATCTGGAAAAGCAGTGGCTATAATTGCATTATTTATTTATCTGCGATTTTAGGAATTGATACCAGCTATAATGAAGCTGCAATGCTGGATGGAGCATCCATCTGGCAACGTATCCGTCTGATCACACTGCCAATGATCAAACCTACGATTTTGATGTTGCTGATTTTGTCTGTGGGAAGAATGTTCTATTCTGATTTCGGTCTGTTCTATCAGGTGCCGCAGAATTCCGGAGCACTTTATCCGGTAACTAATGTTATCGATACTTATGTATATCGTGCACTGCTGCAGCTGGGTGATATTGGAATGTCTTCCGCAGCCGGGATTTATCAGTCAATAGTCGGATGTATTCTTGTGATCATAGCCAATGTGGTTGTCCGGAAATACAGTGAAGAGAGCGCGTTATTTTAGGAGGAAAGGCAATGAATGTTACATATAAAAGTGATCGGATTTTTCAGACGATTTGCCATATTGTATTAGTGATTTTCAGCTTCGTATGTTTATTCCCGTTTGTCCTTATGTTGATCTCTTCCTTCTCTTCAGAGGCAAGCATAACAAAATACGGATATTCCATTTTCCCAAGAGAGTGGAGCTTGGAGGCTTATGCCTATATAGCCAGAGAATGGAGACAGATCGGACAGGCATATACCACAACCATAGGTGTAACTCTGATAGGTACACTGTTTGGGGTATTTATGACAATGACATTGGCATACCTGCTCTCAAGGCGAGATCTGCCGGGTCGGAAATTCCTTAATATTTTCGTGATAGTTACCATGCTGTATAATGGAGGACTGGTACCTACTTACATCATGTATACAAATTATTTCCATATCAAAAATACCTATATGGCATTACTGATACCAAGTCTGATGCTGAATGCTTTTTACATTATGATCACCAGGAGCTATATACAGTCCAATATACCGGAAGAGCTTGTCGAGGCATGCCGGATAGATGGTGCATCGGAAACAAAGATATTCTGGAAAATGGTATTGCCGTTATCGAAACCTATTTTTGTAACACTGGTTCTGTTTATCGGTATCGGATATTGGAATGACTGGCTGAACGGTATGTATTATCTGACGGAGCCAAAGTATTTTTCTATTCAGAATTTATTGAATAAGATGTTGAATAACGTAAATTTCCTGGCAACGAATTCAACTGTGGCATCTCAGGCAGGAAATGTGAGTATTCCTTCTATAACGATCCGAATGGCAATTGCTATGGTGGGAATTCTGCCTATTATTATCATCTATCCTTTTTTACAAAAGTATTTCGTGAAGGGTATTACTCTGGGAGCTGTAAAAGGATAATATATTTCGTGGATAATCGGAAAGGAAGACAAGATGAGAGATACTATATTTTATGCATCCAAGGATGAAAAGATCACACCGCAGGAAATTGCACATGCAGATCTGGCCAGAAAGCTGGCAGGAGAATGCATGGTCTTATTAGAGAATGATGGTGTGCTCCCTCTGAAGAGCAGGGAGGAGATCGCATTATACGGAAACGGTGTCAGAAAAACCATTCAGGGGGGAACCGGATCCGGAAGCGTGAATACCAGAAGTATTACAAATATAGAGAAGGGTTTTGAAGAGGCTGGTTTCACGGTCACTAACAAGGCGTGGCTGGATGCAAATGATGAGCATTATAAAAAGATGCAGGAGGCGTATCAGGAGTGGCTTGAAGAAGAGGGGAAACGCAGAAATGTACCTCCTTTTCTGGTAAGCTTCGACCATCCTTTTTCGGAACCTGCACCTTATACAATATCGAAAGAAGAGGTTGCCGGATGTAAAGCAAAAATAGCGGTATATGTGATCTCGCGTAATTCCGGTGAAGGAAAAGACCGTGAAGATCGGGAGGGTGATTATCTATTCTATCCGGAAGAGCTTGATGGAATCAGAAACCTGATCGCCGGAGGGAAAAAACTGATAGTGGTCTTGAATATCGGCGGTGTAATGCAGCTTACTGAACTGAAAAAAATAATAGGAATCAATGCAATTGTCCTGATGAACCAGCTTGGTAATCTGGGTGGGAATGCGTTGGTCGATCTGATATCGGGTGCGGTGACACCCTCAGGAAAATTAGCTGATACGTGGGCGGTGGAATATAAAGATTATCCGTCATCCGCTACCTTCAGCCATAATAATGGCAATGTGGATGAGGAATATTATCAGGAGGGAATATATGTAGGATATCGTTACTTTGACAGCTTTGGAGTAACACCTTTATATCCCTTCGGGTATGGATTATCGTATACTTCTTTTGATATCAAAACAATAAAGGTGGAACAGAAATCAGAGTTCATTGCAGTTTCTGTCAAAGTCAGAAATACAGGAGACTATTATGCAGGGAAAGAAGTAGTACAGATTTATTTATCAAAGCCACAGGGGCAGATGGATATGCCGTATCAGGAGCTTGTTGCTTTTCAGAAGACCGGGGAATTGAGACCGGGTGAGGAGGAATGTATTGATCTTGAGTTCCCGTTGGAATTGTTGGCCGGTTATGATACAGACAGTGCAGCATATTTGGTGGAAGCAGGGGATTATATCGTACGTGTAGGGGCAGATTCGGCTTCTACACAGGCGGCTGCCGTACTGACTGTAAAAAGCAGGACAATGCTGAAACAATGTGAAAATATGTCTTTCGCAGATGAAAAACAGGAAGAGATCAAATCTGTCAGAAAAGCAGTTAAGGAAGAAGCTTTATGGAAGATACAGCTGGATCTGAGCAAAATCACACCAATAACCGTATCTTATACGCGGGAGCATGCGCAGCTGGTAAATACGGTGAAAGATCAAATTACTATGCAGGACGTGTTGGACGGTAAATATACCATAAAGGAAATGGTAGCACAATTGTCGATCCGGGAGATGGCAGAGTTATGTGTAGGAACAGAACGCAGGGAAGAAGGATCCATAGTGGGATCAGCATCATATTGCGTTCCCGGAGCAGCAGGTGACACATCCTCTGTGTTAAAAGAAACCAGAGGAGTCAAAAATATGATCCTGGCAGATGGACCTGCAGGTCTGCGTCTCCAGAGGCATTTCAAAACAGATAAGGATGGTAATATTTTACCGGGAGGCGAAGGATTTGATGGCACTTATATGCCATTTAAAGATGTGCCCAAAGGAGCTGTCGATTATTACCAATATTGCACAGCGATACCTATCGGCTGGGCATTGGCACAATCCTGGAACACGCAATTAGTAGAGGAGATCGGCAATATGATCGGGCAGGAGATGGAACAGTTCCATGTGGATCTATGGCTGGCACCTGCCATGAACATTCATCGCAATCCATTATGTGGAAGAAATTTCGAGTATTATTCCGAAGATCCTCTTTTGACAGGAAAAATAGCTGCGGCCATGACTCGTGGTGTACAGAAACATCCGGGAAAAGGAACCACGATCAAGCATTTTGCAGCAAATAACCAGGAAGATAACAGGTATGGCACAAATGCACATGTTGGTGAACGTGCACTGCGCGAGATTTATCTCAAAGGGTTTGAGATCGCAGTGAGGGAATCCCGGCCAATGTCTATCATGACATCCTACAATCTGTTAAATGCAACACATACTGCCAACAGTTATGATCTGATCCAGAAAATGGCAAGAGATGAATGGGGCTTTAAAGGTGTAGTGATGACAGACTGGTATACCTCTGTGGATATGCCGATGCTTACCGGTAAATATGCTTCCAAGTATCCGATTTCATCATCTGCAGGCTGTATATATGCCGGAAATGATATACAGATGCCGGGATGCAAAAAAAACGTGGACGATATCATAGATGCCGTTGAAAAAGGTACAGAACAAGGCGGCTATACCATTACTCTGGCAGATTTACAATTTTGCACTGAAAATATACTGCGCATTGTAGCTGAAACAATGAAATAATGGTGAAGCGGAAGGATTATTCTAGAATCCCTCTTTTTTACGGACCAGACGTAACTCTCTTCTCTTAATGGCATTATCCCACTCCATGCGTTCCCCCTCGTTCTCTAAGATGAGGCCGGGAACCGGGGTGGGTTTTCCATTGTCTCCCATAGCTACCATGACAAAATAAGCCCGGTTGATTGGGTGTCTGGTGCCGTCCTGCTCTTCGCGGTAGGTATCCACGCGTACTTCCATAGAAGTATGTCCCACGTGGGTGACCTTGCCGATCAGCACAATAATATCATTCAGATAGGCACCGGATTTAAAATACAGGTTATCGATGGCTACGGTGGTGGCGTCTCTGCCGCAATGTCTTCTGGCAGTGGCACCGGCTACTTCGTCGATCCATTCCAAAAGCCTTCCACCGAACAGTCTGCCGAAGCCGTTGATATCCGGATGAATGACTACGTGCAACTGATGGGTCTCGGAATCAGAGACCTTTTTTGCGGGAAGCGTTTCTGTTTTTATTTCTTTATTATTTTCCTTATTATCTGTTGTATTCATGTTCTATAAACCTCACAATAATTATTTTTTCAGCTAAATAATGATGATGCATTAAGCATTTCATATTGTTTCAATGATCCAATGACGCTGGCAGGTTACGGATCATTGCAGAAATCAGCGTAAATAAAAACATATAAACGTAGTATAGCACACTCCTGAAGAAAATGCCATCCGCATAGAATTTTTGCTTTTGGGATATTCTATTGTGTGCGGCAGGAGATTCTTTGAAGAAACGTCGATAACTGCGGGAAGCGAAGCTTTACGAAAGGGGAACGGGAATGCTGATCAGACAATTATTGCTTATAGCAGCAGGAGCCAGCTACGGTCTGCTGTCGGCGGCGGGAGTGTTCACGGTGCTGGTGGCGGTGGGACTGATCCCCAGATTCGCGGGGAAAACACACACGGCCCGTTATGTATTGTTGTATGAAGAAATGGTGATCTTCGGGACGCTGGCAGGGTGTTTCGCTACTGTTTTTCCGGAATACAGTCAGTGGGGGAGCTTTTTGCAGGAGCGGTTTCCGGAGAAAATGAGGCTGTGGATGGCAACGGGGGTAGCGGCACAGGCAGTCTTCGGATTATTTTCCGGGATGTTTATCGGATGCCTGGCACTGGCTATCGCGGAGATGCTGGACAGTATTCCTATTTTTGCGAGAAGGATTTCGTTCCGGCATGGTCTGGGATGGGCAATCTTAGGTATGGCTGCGGGGAAATTATGCGGGTCCCTGCTGTATTTTGCAAAAGAATTTTACAGGACGGTGCAATAAGTATGAAACAGCAGTTGGTTTATCTGAAATGTGACAGAAATGCGGAGGTTCAGGCACAGGATGTATTTCTGAAGGATGTAGCGGAGGTCCGTTGCAGGGACAAAGTACTGTCGGCAAAATTAAATGCCATCAAGGTCTGCCATTTTCCGAAAGAAGGAGAAAAGCGCTGCGTGATCAGCTGCCTGAAGCTGGTGCGTCTCATGGAGGAGCACTGTCCGGAAATAGATGTGCAGGTGGTAGGAGAGACAGATGTACTGGTGGAATGGATCAGCGTGGATCAGTACAAAGGCTGGCGGCAGTGGAGTAAGGCTGCGCTCGTGTGCCTGATCAGCTTCTTCGGGACGGCATTTACTATTATGGCATACCATAATGATGTGGGGATCAACGAAGTATTTACCGGGGTGTACCGGATGTGCATGGGTGCGGAACCCGGAGGAATTAATACGCTGGAAGTGGCATATTCTGTGGGACTGGCAGCAGGTATCATTGTGTTCTTCAATCATATCGGAGGCAGGCGGTTGACGAAGGATCCGACACCTGTGGAAGTGTCTATTAAAAATTATGAGACCGATGTGGACAAGACGCTGATCGAGCAGGCGGGAAGAGAAGGCAGGGAGATCGAGGGGGATAGTTAGGGAAGCTATAAGAGCTAAAGGAAGATATAGGAAATGTCCGGAATGGGTTGACATAGTAAGGGGTGGAGGCTATAATCAATATCGTGATGTAATAAATTTGTAACAAATTCGTAAAAGGAATTTAACTGAAAGGTTTTTATGATAAAAAATAAGAAAAACAGACAGATAAGAATAATTGCAATGGGAATGGCACTTTGTGTACTGGCATCTCCGATGCCGGCATCGGCGGCAGAAAGCAGCGTTCTGATGGCATCCGGTGGTGTGGCGTCGGTTTTGGAAATGGAACGTTCCTTGGAAGAATACATTCAGATCGCCCAGGATGCGCAGGGAGCTTCCTGGGGATATACGAATATCGGTGTAGCCAATGTAGAGTCCGGCAATCTGAATATCAGAGCAGTGCCTTCTACAGACGGTAAGCTGGTGGGTAAGCTGCCCAAGGATGCTGCATGTGAAGTCATCGAGACGAAGGACGGCTGGTGCCATATCAAGTCCGGTGAAGTGGAAGGCTATGTAAGCCGGGAGTTCTTACACACAGGACCGGAGGCTACGATCCGTGCGGCACAGCTGGTACATACGGTGGCAATTGCCAATACGGATGGACTGAATGTACGCCAGGAACCCAACACCTCCAGCGAGATCGTGACGCAGGTAGGACAGGGCGAGGAAATGGAATATGTGGAGACCGGTGCCGACGGCTGGGTGAAGATCTCCATCGATGGCGAGGATGCTTATGTGTCCCAGGAATTTGTCACAGTGGAGGAGAAGCTGGATACCGCTATTACCATGACGGAACTGCTCTACGGTCAGGGCGTATCCGATGTGCGCGTAGACCTGGTGGAATATGCGAAACAATTCGTGGGTAACCCTTATGTCTGGGGAGGAACCAGCCTGACCAAGGGTGCTGACTGCTCCGGTTTTGTACTGGCAGTGTTCAAAAAATACGGTATTGCCCTGAGCCATTCTTCCAGAGCGCAGGCGAATGAAGGAACGAAGATCAGCGCTTCGGATTTAAAGCCCGGAGATCTGATATTCTACGGTAACGGTAAAGGCAACATCAACCATGTAGCAATTTATATCGGCGGAGGACAGGTCATCCATGCCAGCAGTCCGAAGACCGGTATCAAGATCAGCAGCTATAAATACCGTACTCCCGTGAAATGTGTCCGCGTAATTCAGGATTGATATGGGGTAGATTTTAAAGTGTAAAGGCATTGTGCGTCTGGTGGCGGGCAATGCCTTTTTGGCATCCCGAAGATGGATATCCGGAAGCGTTTTTATAATTGCGTTTATAGAGGAACTATGGTACTATTTTTATATGCCTTAGATGGTGCTGGATTGGGTACAGCAGCAAATATAATGAAACTAATTGGGTGATGGGTATGCGTAAAGTAGCTTTGATCACGGACGGTTGGAGACGTTTGTTCACATATGCTTTACCGGCGGGAATCCTGCAGAGGATCCGGGAGACCGGGGAGGATGTCAATCTGTACATTTTCAACAGTACAGGTAACTGGAGCAGGGATGCCGGATACAATAGGGCAGAGTACAATATTTACAATCTGCCGGAGCTGTCCGACTTTGACGGAATTATTCTGGAATTAAATAATATCAGTTCTCCTGCGGTGCTTGCGGACGTGATCAGCAATGCAAAGCGATCGGGGCGTCCGGTAGTATCCATTGCCAATGAGCTGGGAGACTTTTATTATGTGGGGATTGATAACTATTCGGCCATGAAGCAGGTTATCGCACATCTTCATGAGGTGCATGACTGTAAAAAGTTCTGGCTGTTAGTGGGAGCACAGGATAATTATGAGAGCAGCTGCCGTCTGCAGGGGATGCTGGATTATGCCAAAGAACATAAGATAAAGATCGGCAAGGACGATATCTGGTACGGTTCCTTTGATTATAAGAGCGGACTGGAGGGTTATAAACATCTATGGGACAGGCACAAGGAGCTTCCGGATGCTGTGATCTGTATTAATGACAATGTGGCGGTTGCGGTATGTGAAGCCGCAGCGCAGATGGGATTTCATGCACCGGACGATTTCCGTATCACCGGATTTGATAATTTTGACAAGGCTGGCTTCTACACACCCAGCATTACAACTGTGGGACATATCCGGGAAGAAGCTGCTTACCAGGGGATGGATGTACTCCTACGGCTCTGGGCTGGGGAGAATGTACCCAAATACAATTTTACCGAAACGGAAATGCTGTGGCAGGAGAGCTGCGGCTGTGGAAAGGGCAGCAGCCGGGATGCCAGGGGGCATCTGAAGGATCAGATCATGTACAGTGTGGAGAGCGAAGAATTCGATGAGGAAGTACTCTCCATGGAAGCGGAAATGATGCAGTGCAATACGGTGGAGGAGATGATGTATTGTATCCCTCAATGCATTCCTTCCCTGAAATGCGATGCTATGTATCTTGTATTGGATGATCGTCTGAATGCTTATAAGAAAGAGGCGGAGAAGAGTATTCACCTGGATGCGGCACCTTCTGACGAAGGCTTTTATGTACACGGTTATCCGAGACAAATGCAGATGACCTTTGCCTATGAGAGAGACCAGAGGCTGGATCTGGACAGACAGGAAGTGGACGGAATCTTCCCCACATTTGACTATCCGAAGCCGGGACAGGATTTTCTGTTCCTGCCGCTGCATTTCGGAGAGCGTACGGTGGGCTATGTGGTCATCCGTAATGCGGTCTATCTTATGGAGAAGCAGTATTTGTTCCAGATCATGAACGCATTGACCCGTTCCATGGAGAACCTTCATAAAAAAGAAATGCTCGCATATATGAATAAAAAATTATCCTCGTTGTATATCATGGATACCCTGACCGGTATATACAATCGAATGGGATACCAACAGTTAGGAGAGAAAGCCTTCCGGATCTCAAAACGGAATCATCGGAAACTGCTGATACTGTTTGTGGATCTCGACAGGCTCAAATATATCAACGACACGTTCGGCCATGAATATGGCGATATGGCCATCTGTGCGGCAGCCAGGTCACTGATGCAGTGTAGTAGCCGTGATGCGGTGCCCGCCAGAACCGGCGGCGATGAATTCGTCGTGGTACAGACGTATCAGTCCGATGAAACCTCGAGAGATCTGGTCCATAGGATCCGCAGAACACTGGAGGCGGAGGGAAAAGCACAGAAGCTGCCATTCCCGCTGACCATGAGTATCGGAACTGTAGTGACGGATCCGGACAGCAATCTGACCTTTGCGGATTATGTAAAACAGGCCGACAGCCTGATGTACGAAGAAAAAGTACAGAAACGTGCTGCCAGAAAATAAAAAGTGTATTTACAACAGAAGATTATTGTGCTATATTAAAACAGTATTATTAGCCGATGCTCAGATTACGGACACTCCGACCTTAGTCTTAGTATCAGGCGGTTAAAAAACAGGAGGAAAAAGAAATGATTTCTAAGGAAAAGAAAACAGCCATCATGAACGAGTATGCAAGAACCCCCGGTGACACCGGTTCACCTGAGGTACAGGTAGCAGTCCTGACTGCAAGAATCCAGGAGCTTACCGATCATCTGAAGGAGAACCCCAAGGATCATCATTCTCGTCGTGGTATGCTGAAGATGGTAGGTCAGAGACGTGGCCTTCTGGATTACCTGAAGAAGAAGGATATCGAGAGATATCGTGCATTAATCGAGAAGCTTGGCTTAAGAAAATAATGCTGACTGGTGAGCGGGGTCTGCCGATTACATCGGCGCTCCGCTTTCTGTGTGTATGTGATGACAGATACTCTGTCATTGCTTTGGGTAACAAGCGGTATGGAAGTGAGCCCCGAGACCGCTGAAAAGGGTATGTTGGGAGAAGCAACATGAATTTTTCAGTAGTTTCGGTAATCCTCCAGACCGTGGAAATATTTATTAAATTATTTATATCGTAGAGTGATAAAGGTGTCCCATGAGGAACACAAAAGATAAAGTCACGTACGATGGATAGGAGGAATTTATGTATCAAAGTTACAAGATGGATCTTGCAGGCAGACCTCTGGTGGTTGATATCAACCGTGTAGGTAAGCAGGCAAACGGATGTGCATTCATGCACTATGGTGATACCACTGTTCTCTGTACCGCAACCGCTTCCGAGAAGCCCAGAGACGGTATCGATTTCTTCCCTCTGAGTGTAGAGTACGAAGAGAAAATGTACGCTGTGGGTAAGATCCCCGGCGGCTTCAATAAGAGAGAGGGCAAGGCAAGCGAGAACGCTATTCTGACCAGCCGTGTCATCGACAGACCTATGCGTCCCCTGTTCCCCAAGGATTACCGTAACGACGTAACCCTGAACAACATGGTAATGAGCGTAGATCCCGAGTGTCGTCCCGAGCTGGTAGCCATGATCGGTGCTGCTATCGCTACCTGCATTTCTGATATTCCTTTTGATGGTCCCTGCGCTATGACCCAGGTAGGCATGATCGATGGCGAGTTCATCATCAATCCCAGCCAGGAGCAGTGGAAGAAGGGTGATCTGAACCTGACCGTTGCTTCTACCAGAGAGAAAGTGATCATGATCGAAGCAGGTGCTAATGAGATTCCTGAGGCTACCATGATCGAAGCTATCTACAAGGCTCACGAAGTGAACCAGACCATCATCGCTTTCATTGACAAGATTGTAGCAGAAGTCGGCAAGAAGAAGCACGAGTACACCAGCTGTGCTGTTCCCGCTGAAATGTTCGAGGCTATGAAGGAGATCGTATCTCCTGCGGAGATGGAAGAGGCAGTATTTACCGATGACAAGCAGACCCGTGAGGAGAACATCCGCGTGATCACCGACAAGCTGACCGAGGCTTTCGCTGAGAACGAAGAGTGGCTGGCTATCTTAGGTGAGGCTGTATATCAGTATGAGAAGAAAACCGTTCGTAAGATGATCCTGAAGGATCACAAGCGTCCCGATGGCCGTGCGATCACCCAGATCCGTCCTCTGGCAGCAGAGGTAGATATCATCCCCCGTGTACATGGTTCCGCTATGTTCACCCGTGGACAGACACAGATCTGTAATGTATGTACTCTGGCACCTCTGTCCGAGCAGCAGAAGATCGATGGTCTGGATGAGAACGAAGTAAGCAAGAGATATATGCACCATTATAACTTCCCTTCCTATTCCGTAGGTGAGACCAAGCCTTCCCGCGGACCCGGAAGACGTGAGATCGGTCACGGTGCTTTGGCTGAGAGAGCCCTGATCCCTGTACTGCCCAGTGAGGACGAGTTCCCTTATGCAATTCGTACCGTATCTGAGACTTTTGAATCCAACGGATCCACATCCATGGCTTCCACCTGTGCTTCCTGCATGTCCCTGATGGCAGCAGGCGTACCCATCAAGAAGATGGTAGCAGGTATCTCCTGTGGTCTGGTAACCGGCGAGACCGATGACGATTTCGTACTGTTGACCGATATCCAGGGACTGGAAGACTTCTTCGGAGATATGGACTTTAAGGTAACCGGTACTACCGAAGGTATTACCGCTATTCAGATGGATATTAAGATCCACGGTCTGACCAGACCTATCGTAGAAGGCGCTATCGCAAGATGCCGTGATGCAAGACTGTTCATCATGGATACCTGCATGAAGCCAGCAATCTCTGCTCCCAGAACAGAGGTTGGCAAGTACGCTCCCAAGATCATCTCCATTCAGATCGATCCCGACAGAATCGGTGATGTAGTAGGTCAGCGTGGTAAGACCATCAATGAGATCATTGCACGTACCGGCGTGAAGATCGATATCACCGATGACGGTAAGGTATCTATCTGCGGTACGGATAAGGAAATGATGGATAAGGCTCTGGAGATGGTGAAGATCATCACCACGGACTTCGAAGAAGGCCAGATCTTCAAGGGCAAGGTCGTAAGCATCAAGGAATTCGGTGCATTCATCGAGTTCGCACCCGGTAAGGAAGGCATGGTACACATCTCCAAGATCGCTAAGGAGAGAATCAACCGTGTAGAAGATGTCCTGACACTGGGAGATGTAGTAACTGTAGTATGCCTGGGCAAGGATAAGATGGGCAGAATCAGCTTCTCCATGAAGGATGTAGCTCAGCAGTAAGCTGAGAAAAATAAAACCGCTGTGGGCGCAAGCCTGCAGCGGTTTTTGCGTGGTAACTTGAGAGTTAAATGAATAGTTGCTTTAAAATCCACGCAGAAAGGGCTGCCC
>ERZ1034710.170-NODE-170-length-26264-cov-8.600557_pt1 | contig 26264 bp, 19 predicted proteins | sample MGYA00520597_ERZ1034710 | MGnify/ENA primary metagenome ERZ1034710 (study PRJEB33766, sample SAMN09781714) | gut metagenome | biome: gut microbiome | host: Homo sapiens | place: Madagascar | study: EMG produced TPA metagenomics assembly of the PRJNA485056 data set... | reverse complement strand
GTCCCCCTCACTTTGCGAGCAAAGTGAGCTACAGTGCTTCGCCTCAGACCTTCGTTGCATGTTCGCGCAGCGCGTATTCCTTTCGCGTTCCTCTTTGGGGTGGTTGGGCGGCGGTGTGTGGCTGTTGCGCCAGAGATAAATTGTTTGTTTTGTGGATGTTAGCGTTTTTCGTTGTGGACGTTTTCGGGTTGACAAAAGGGCAAAAAAATGGGATACCTCTGTATCCCGACCTTGTTAACCTTAAATCTAATACTATGAAAAACACATTGCAAATATAGGTATATCCTTTCAAAAAGAAAGGTGTTACCTGATTTTTATTCCTATATATAACTTGATTTAAAAAATCTTTTGACAGTTTGATATTCTTATATAACAAAAGCAGAGTGACGCGCCCGAAGGTGGGCCTGTCACTCTGCTTTTTTGTATGACTTTCAGTCGTTTGCGGCGGCGGCATCCGTTGTCCGCGCTGATGGAGGACGCATCGTCTGCTCTCCGCCATACCGTTCGGCTGGTCATTTCAGTTGCTTCACGTAGTAAGTGATGGTCGGGAAGTGGTCAGAATAACCATTCTGCCAGATGTTTCCGTTGAAAGCGCGGAAGGGGTATCCCTTCTTTTTGCCGTCGGGGGTGACAAGGTAGTCGCGATTGAACACTTCCGTCTTCCAGTACGACAGGCCATTGGCTGGTTTGCCGAGAAGGTTGGCAGAGAGGATTTGCTGGTCGTAGAGACACCATGAATCCTGATAGCACAACGTTCCGATGCCCTTGTCGTAGAGTCCCCATGTGGCGTTGAAATAGCCGTCGGCAGGGGTGTCTTTCTTGTGGCGCGTTGCGCCGAGCACCTTTGCCACGCTGGCATCTTTCGGGTCGTCGTTGAGGTCGCCCATGATGATGACCTTGGCAGAGGGGTTGGCCGTTCGCACCGAGTCGGCGATATGCTTGCTCAGGGCAGCGGCAGCCTCTCTGAGCGGCGATGATTTCGCGCCGCCGTAGCGTGAGGGCCAGTGGTTGACGAGGATGCAAACGTGTTCTCCAGCCATCGTGCCTTCAACGAGGAGCTGGTCGCGCGTCTTGAAGTTAGGGTTGTCGGGGATGATCAGTGGATGCGTGCTCGACTTTGTGTAGCGGAAGAGGCGCGGGTTGTAGATCAAGGCCACGTCTATGCCGCGTCGGTCGGGAGAGTCGTAGTGAACGTACTTGAGATTCATCTCCTTGGCAGGCGACGTGTTGACGAGGTCGCGCACGACGCGTTCGTTTTCAACCTCCGAAATGCCGATGACGGCAGGACCGCCAGGGCAGGTTGGACGGGCAAGGTCGCCGATGACGCGTGCCATGTTGTTCAACTTCTGCTGATATTTCTCCTGCGTCCACTTGTATGGTCCGGTCGGCAGGTATTCGTCATCGCCCTTGTTGTTGGGGTCGTCTTCATAGTCGAAAAGGTTTTCGAGGTTGTAGAAGGCCACGCCCCAAACGCCCATGCGCTGCGCCAGTGTGGGGGCAACGGCACAGAGCAGCAGGATTGAGGTGAGAATGATTCTTTTCATGATAAATGTTCGCTTGGTTTGAAGGTCGCTAAAGAAAGCAGGTGTTCAAAACCGATGCTGAACACCTGCTTCAGATGTTTCTTTATTTCTTGCCGACCAACTTGATATTGGCTAAGCGGAGACCTACGCTCATGGCGCTACCCGTTGCCTTGAAGTGGAGTTCGGAAGCGTCGGTGGCATCAGCGGCAGGGAGTTCAACCGTGAAGGTGTAGAACTTGCTGTCGTCGCCGGCAGGGCCTGAGAGCACCTTGCTTGGCGTGGTGAAGTCGTGGCCGTTGAATGTGCCAGAGATGGCGGCAACGTCCTGTTCGCCCACACCACCATAGAGGTTGGCGGCGAGGTCGTAGCTCAGTGTCAGCGTGGTGTAGCCAGCAGCCTTGATGCCTTCAATCTTGAGGTCGCTGTCTTTTCCTGCAGGAATCCACACGTTGTTGACGCCGTTGCTGGAGCGCACAGAGAGCGTTTTGCCAACGACATCTGTGAAAGTCAGGCCAGAAGTGAAGGCCGTGTAGTCGCTGAGGTACGGCCAGTAGCCGTTGACCTTGCTGACAGAAGAGTTGCCGAAGTTTTCCTTGAAGATGACCGTGCCTTCCGTGTTGTCGCCCGGCTGGTCGGGAGTTTCGGGTTCGCCCGGTGTCACGCCATCGAAGCCATAGATGTCTTCAGCGCTGCGGATGGTGAGCTGCCAAGCACCGCGGAAGCGGCCGAGAACGCCGATGACGTTACCCGTTCCGACGGGGAGCTTCGTTGCAGCGAAGGCGGCATAGTTGCTCGTGCGGACAGAGATGGAATTGCCGTACTGGTCAACGAGGTCGTGCGTGCCATAGCCGCTGTTTTCAGCGAAGTTGGCCTTGCCGCCATCAGTGAAGTGGACACCGATGAGGCGTACAACCGTGAACTTGTTGGCATCGGGGTCGTCAGAGAGCTTCGAGATGTTGGAGAATTCTTTGAGTTCCACCTTGCTTTCGTCGGCCCAGCCGTTGCGGTGGATGTGCTGTTTGAACTTCTCGTAAGGCGTGCGGTAGAGATAGCCTGCAGGGTGGCCGAGCTGTTGCTCGTCGCCGTAGACAGAAACGCAGAGACCCTTGAGGTCAACAATCACTTCCTGTCCGGCAGGATAGTCGCTGTAGACGCTGCTCTGGTCGACGAGGACGCTGATGCCGCCTGTTTCGTCTTGCAGATAGATGGTCTTGTAGATGTTGCCAGAGCGGTCGTCGGCGCTGACGCGAGCACGGAGATAGAGGCTATCTTCGATGGTGATGGGAGCGCTTTGCGTTGCAGCGGCATATTTCTCGCGGAGCTGCTTGATGGTGATGGTCTGCGCGTCGGCCGGGAGTTCAAACTTCGGTTCGTTGAGCGGCGGCATGTCATAGTCGCGGTCGCAAGCCGTGAAAGCGAGCGCCATGAGGATCACCGGCAGGCAGAGGATTTTATGAAGGATTTTCATATTGTTTTTTATATAGGGTTGGTTTTATACTTTAGAATTTGTAGCTGACATTCAGGAAGCAGTTGATGCCCTGCATGTAATAGAACTTTGTCTTGTAGAGCTCAGGTTTGTCAACGCGCACACGTCCCTGTTCACGACCGCCCGTGCGGACGTTCTTCTTGTTGAGGACGTTGTTGACAGAGAAGTTGAGGTTGATGGAGTTCTTGCGTCCGAGATAGAACACCTTGCCGATTGAGAGGTCGACGGTGCATGCCGGGTCGATTTCTTCCTGCTTCGTGAGTTCCTGGTAGGCGTTCCAGAGTTTCGGCTCTGCGGGATTGACTGGCGCAATGGTGGTTGAGCCGCTGGTGTAGCCGTTGTAGATGGATGCCGTTCGGCGCGACGGAGCCACTTCCACGAAGTTGCGTCCGAAGGCGTTGAGGTTGGCACCGAGGAACCAGTAGTTGATGAAATAACGCACACCAAACGTTCCGGCCACCTGTGGCGTTCCGCCAACGTAGACACCGTTGAGGTAAACGCGTTCCTGAGGGTTGAGGGAGTATTCGCCCACGTCCTTGCCGTTTTCGCTGGTGTAGAGACCCATCGGATTGTTTGAGAAATAGTATTCAGAAACCGTTCCTGCGAGGTCGAAGGTCCAGTGGCTGTCGAGCTTGTAGCTCAAACCGAGTTCCACACCGTGGTGCACCTTGTTGACACCCGTCATGACGTGGTTGACGAAGGTCACGCCGTCATAGTAGTAGCTGTTGCGCACCAGCTGGTCGTAGAAGTTGGTCTGGAAGAGCGAGATGCGTCCCTGCAAGCGGGTGGTTGAGAAGATGTAGCTCAGGTCGGCAGAGAAGATACGTCCGCTCTTGAGTCCGTCGGGCGTGGCGTCGTTGACACGCGGAGAAATGTAGGCATCGTTGGGCAGCGGAGCCTGTGAGCCGTAGGTGATGTTGGCGGCCAGGAGGTGGCGTCCGTTGAACTTGTAGGTTAGTCCGCCCTTCACCATCATGTCGGTAAACGAATGGTGGGCACCTGCTCCGAAGGAGTTGTTGGGGTTGTGGCCGTTACGCATATTTCCGTCGCGCCAGAAGTCGGTGTAAGTCACCTGCATGCCATAGTAGGCATCCCAGTGTCCGATGCTGTAATTGTTCATGATCCAACCCTTGAGCGAATTGATGTTGAGGTCGAAGTCATAACCGAAAACGCCGTCCTTATAGACCTTTCTGTCGGGGCGGTTGAGGTCGCTCTGCTTCTGGTCGGGCTGTCCGGGATAGTCGGTGTCGGCGTATTTGTCGATGTCGAGCACATAGTCGGCGCCGAGGAGGTCCTTGACAGTCTTAAACTGCTTTGAGAGCGTGTGTTTTGCCACAACGCCTGCCGTGAGCTTTGAATGGCGGCCCAGTTTGGCGTTGATGGTTGAGTTGAAAGTCGTTTCGTAGAGGTCTGAACGACGTTCTTCCACCATATAGACAGCGTTGCCGTTGCCCATACGCTTGTTTTGGGCATTGGCCGCAATCAGGCGGTCCCAGTTGATCTGCGTGAAAGAGGGGTCGCCCGAGCGCCAGCGCTCAGCATAGTCTTCAGCAGCGTCGGTGAGGGGGCCGCTGGTGTTGTAGTAGAGATAATAGGATGGGAGATAGCGGTAGTAGTCGGGTCGCGGGTCAGTTCCGTCATACCAGTTGAGCGAACTGTTGCCGTAGCGTCCGTAGTGGAAGGCGAGGCCCGTGTTGATTTTAATGTCGCGCGAGAGGTTCCACTCGTGGGCGAGCACCGTTGTGGGGTCGAAAGACTGCACGACGCGGGCGTTGCGCTTCTTTCCGTTCTGATAACCCCAGTTGGGGTTGTAGAGGTTGTTGCCCGTGAGGTCGTAGACTTCCTGTACCGTACCGCCCTGCTGGCCACGGCAGACGGGCGAGCCGAAGGTGGTGAGCGTCAGGCTGTGGGTGTTGCCCCAACGTTTTTCAAGCATGAGGGCGTAGGAGAAGTTGCGATAGAAGGTACCGTCGATGACACCTTCGTTGGAGTAGCGTCCGCCAACGAGTGCCGAGAAGGCCCATCCCTTGTCTGAAAGGCCAGTGTGGTACGACATCATGGCGCGCATCCAATAGTTGCGGTTGGTATAAGTCAGCGTGGCTTTTCCGCCGTGGCCGTAGTCGCCGGCACGCATGCGGATGTTCTCGCCGCCACCGATGGAGCCGAAGGCAAACTGTCCTGGCTGGGAATAGTTGATGGCATCGCCGTTACGCGTGAAATCGTTGATGGCACCGATGGAAGAGAAGTTAAACACGCCACGCAACTGGTCGTTGAATGGCACACCGTTGATGTATGTCTGGCTGTAGATGTTCTCATAGCCACGCGTGCGGAAGCGCATGTTTGAGAGCTGGTAGCCGATTTTGTTGAGGTACACATCGTGTGAGGTCAGGACGGTGGTGTTGATGTCCTGCGAAGTGGAGTTGTCGCCTTCTTCGCCGTCGTTGTCAAAAACCGAAGCGTCCATCACGCCCACAAGCGAGAGGTCTTCCTCGATGATCGAGTCGCGCTGTTCCTGCTGGATGTTCTGTGCGAACGTCATACAAGGAAAGAGCAGGGCCCCGAGCAAGATGATTTTTTTATTCATATATTATAGAAACATAAAAAAGGGCGCAGGGTATCGGGATTAGTCCATACCCTGCGCCCATTTGTTTATCGTTACTTTAAGGCGTTGGTCTTACTTTACGCCGACCAGTTTCACGTCGTCAACGCGCCAGCCAATCTTGTTGGCAGTTGCGCTGGAGTAGAACGTGAGGGTGTTGGCACCTGCAGGAATGTTCTTGATGACAACGTCCTGGAAGGTGTTGGCTGTTGCAGTTGTGCCAGCAGGAACAGTTACCACTGTTTCGCCCATCTTGATAACGAGGTCTTCTTGCTTAGCACCTGGATCCTGAGAAGCAAACTTGTAAGAGAGCGTCAGAGTCTTGTAGCCAGTAGTGGTGAAGCCAGAGATTTCCATAGAGCTTTCCTTGTTGGCAGCAAACCATACGTGTGGTTTCAAAGCGCTTGTCTGACGAACTGAGCAGCTGCTGAATTTCCATCCGTTGGCTGTTGCAATCGGATCTTTGAAAGTCATGCCGCTGGTGTTGCTCCAATTGCTCATGTCGTAGATGCTTGGCCAGTAGTTGTTGACCTTGGCAACGCTTGCGCCGAAGGTTTCTTCGAAGATGACAGTTTCGGTGCCAGTGCCTTCGCCAGGATTCGTGCCTGGATCAACAGTGCCACCGTTGAAGTCAACATTGATGTTGCCACCAGGAACGTCAGTCCAGTCGGTGATGGTTGCCTGGCCGAAGTTTACGTAAATTTCACCCGTTGATTCGCCCTTCAAGGTAACGTCGATGGCGTAGCGGTTGCCAGCAGCCCAAGTTGCAGATGCAGCTGGGAGAGCCTGTTCAACGGTTTTGCCGTTGAGCGTGAATTTAACCTTGACGTTAGCAGCGTTCTGAGGCAATACGATGGCTTCAGCCTGAGTGCCAGCAGCGTTAACAGTGAATGCGATGTCAGCGGCAGAAGCGTCGGTTACAGCGAGAGAGCCATCGGCGAGGTTGAAAGAACCAGCCGTTTTAGAACCCGTCAGAGTGGCAGTGAGTCCAGCTGTTGAAGCGATGCCCTGAGTCTTGATGTTCAAACGAACAGTGGCCAACTGGTGCTTGAAGCCGAGGTTAACGGCGTTGGCAGAAGCCGTCACGTTGGTGGCGTTGTTTGAATAGAGAAGGTCGATGGCTTCTGGCTTCGACTGGTTCTTTACGTCAACGGCCACCTTGTTTTCAGTTACGGTGGCAGTGTAAGGATAGTAAGCAACGAAGTCAACAGCGCCTTCTGGGTAAACGAGGGCCTGGTCGGCAGCGGCAGCGGTGAGGTTGCCACGGTCGTCAGCGATAAACTGCTTGTTGGCGGCAGTTGCAGCGCCGAGGTCGGCACCAGCCTTCTTCATGAAGATACCTACTTTATCGCCGGTTGTCCAAGTTGTGCCTGAGGCTTTCACTGTTTTCTGACCTTCAATGTAAGAAGAGAACTTCACATTTTGAGAATCTGAACCCCATGAACTGTTGTCATCGAGGTTGTTGGAGCAAGAAGACAGCGTCAAAGCTGCAACTGCACCTGCGAGAATAAACTTTGTCTGTTTCATAGGTATAATTGTTTGGTTTTTTTATTAGCCCTTGCGCCCGATGGGGGAATCGGCCTCAGGGGCGTGGTTTATTTTATTGGTTTTATTTTTGTTTGATTGGCGGCGTGTGGTCACCGCTATGTCTTATTTCGTTGACCACTTCGCCTTGTCGAAGCTCTGTTTATACTTGCTGTCGATGCCTGGGAAGAAGGTGAAGCCCGTCATTTTCTCCAGTTCGGCCACGCTCAATGCGGCGTTCATAAAGGTGCCGTTGAAAGCTTGGTTGTCGAATTTGAAGGCGATGGTGTAGGCAATTCCCGATTCGCGGTCAATGCGGCAGAGCGCCTTGAAATAGTAGGCCGGCACGCAGATTTTCTTCTTCGACACGTCGTTGGTGTACTTGATGCTGGTGCTTCCAATGGCCGATGGCATGGCGCCCGTCACGACGTAGAGCGTGTCGATGTTCGATGACCAAGCTCTCAGTTGGTCTTCCAGATTGGCCCAAACCTGCTGGTTGAGCTTGCCGATCTGTGGCGTCATGTTGGTGAAGTAGAACGTCTGTGCGTTGGCTTCACGGCAAACGAGACGGTCGGCGCTCGGGCACTGGTGTCCGCGGTCGTAGCCAGCGATGCCCTTGGTCATGTTGGGCTGTTCTGAAGTGGAGAAAGTCGGGTCGTAGCCCCAGTCGTCTGTACGGCTAACACCTTTGTGAGTGTAGTAGTTGCAGAGCGGATAGGCCACCCAATAGGCCATCTTCAGGTCGGTGTCGTAAAGGAAGGAGTAGTTGCGCACCTGCTTCGAGCCGTTGGTGAAGTAGTGTGTCACATATTTGAGGTTCGTTGCCTTGAGCTGGGCATCGGTGATGGTTGGCGTTTCCATCCAGTGTGTGTAGCTAACCGATGGTTTGTCAGGCGTGTCGCTTGCGTTTTTTACGTTAATCGGATAGGTATAGTTCTTTCCTTTCTCAAGCGTGAGGTCGGAAACGAGCGTAAATTTCTGTGACTTGCCGTTAGGCATGGTGAGCGTTACGCTGAGCGGCTTCGTGCCAGAGAGAGAGGCGTTGGGGATGACGAAGGCCGTTGCCACAACGGAAGCGCCAGTGCCAGTGACGTTCATTTTCACGTCGGCCGTTGCCGAAAGATTGGCAAACTCGCCTGTTGCGAGCTTGAAATCGGCCGTTGTCGGCATGTTGTTGAGCGTGGCGGTCAGGCCCGTAAGGTCCTTTCCGTCGGTTGATTTGATGGTGAATTTTATGCGTGCGAGCTGGTGCTTGAAGTTGAGCACGTTGGCACTGCTGGAAGCATTTACATTCTTGACATTGTCGGCATACATGAGGTCGATGTTGGCCTCCTTCGTCTGGTCTTTGATATTTACAGGATAAATGCCTGCCGAAATGTTGGCATTATAAGGATAGTAGGCCACGAAGTCAACCTTCGCCCCGTCGTGCGGGAAGAAAAGTTTGTTGCTGGTTGCCGTGAAAAAGCCGTTGCCGGCAGTGGTGGTATAAGAAACGTTGGCCGTTGCGCCCGAGAGGGCTGTACCAGTGAGCGTTGTGCCCGTGGTTTTCATATAAACGCCGATGCGGTCACCTGCGTCCCATTTCGTTGCAGTGGCGCGGAGGTCTGCCGATGCATTAAACACCACCTCATCGCCGCTTTCGCGATTGATTGTTTCGATATCTGAGCTACATGAGCTGATGCCGCAGGCAAAGACAGTACCGATACAAAACGTCTTCAGAATGTTGTTCATAATCTTAAATAAAGTGTGTGTATTCTTGAATTCAAGTTCCCTTGCAGGAATTTCACTTCGTTAAGAAGTAAGGGTTGTAAAACCCGCTATTGGATATACCAATTTCGGGTTTTCGTTTTAACAGTGCATGTTATCTGTGGGCAAAGATAGTTCATTCAAGTTAAAAAACGATGAAGGCAACCCATTATTTTTGGCGCTAATTGAAAAAAATCACTTATTTATGATTTAATAACGTCTGTTCGTGGATTCCCCCAAATATATCCTTCCCCTTTTCCCTCTGTCTCCCAACGGAGAGCGTCGAAAAAGCTGACGATCGAAGCCGCGGCGGGAAAAGGGTAGGGAGGGGCGAGAGCGGAGAGCCTGCCCTTTCAATCTTAGGCAATGGGAGGCTTTTGGGCCGAGACGAAGCGGTCGCAGCCAAAGGCATCTTGGTGGACGGTGGTCGATGACAATCCAGCACTGGCGAAGAGCTGCGCGGTTTCGGCACCGTAAGCGCGGTTGATTTCCACCGCAACATATCCGCCGGGCACCAAACGTTCGGCAGCCAAGCGGGCCAGGGCGCGATAGAAGCGGAGGGCATCAGTGTCGGGCACAAAGAGGGCCGTTTCGGGTTCGTAGTCGAGCACGTGGCGCTCCATGTCCTTCCGCTCGCTGTCGGTCACATAAGGCGGATTGCTCACGAGAAGGTCCATCTCGAGCGGTTCGGCTGGCGGGTTGAGCAAGTCGGCATGGCGGAACGTCACTGCCACGCCCTGCTCCGCCGCGTTGTCACGCGCCACGGCCAAGGCCGCCTCCGAAATGTCCCAACCTTCAACGTGCGCCGTGGGCAGTGCAGCCGCCAAAGCGATGGCGATGCAGCCGCTGCCCGTGCCGCCGTCAACCACCCGTAACGGGTGTCCGCCATTGGCGGTACGTCTGGCAAAGCCCGCCGCCAGTGCAACGAGTTCTTCTGTTTCCGGACGGGGGATGAGCGTGGCGGGGCTTACCTTTAAATCCATGCCGCAAAATCGGGCCCGCCCCAGGACATACTGAACGGGCTCGCCGTGGCGGAGGCGCTGCAAGATTCTTTGCAAACGCTGCTGCTCTTCTTCTGAAAAATGTCTAACTTTGTCGGCATAGACATCGAGGCGCGACACGCCGAAGCCTTCTTCCAAGACGAGGAAAGCAATGGCGCGGGCTTCCCGTTCGTCGCAACGGGACGACAGGGCCTCTTTTAATTCAAGATAAATTGTTGGAATCATGATGCAAATGTACAAAAATAGCGTTGAACCATCAACGCCTCTGCAGGAAGGAAACGGAAAGGAAGTCGAGAAAACCACGGAGGCCGACCGCTTGGAACGGGCAGAAAACGAAAAATGGATGCGCCGTTGCCTGCAACTGGCACGCTGCGGACGCATGGGAGCGGCCCCGAACCCGATGGTGGGTGCCGTGATTGTCTATAAGGGACGCATCATCGGCGAGGGCTATCACATCCGTTGCGGAGAAGCACACGCCGAGGTAAGGGCCATCGGCAGTGTACGCCCAGCTGACCGCGATTTTCTCAAAGATAGTACCATTTACGTCAGTCTGGAACCCTGTGCCCATTACGGCCGCACGCCACCCTGCGCCGAACTCATCGTGAGAACGGGCATCCCGCGTGTCGTGGTGGGATGTGTTGACCCCTTTGCCCGCGTGTCGGGTCGCGGCATCGACATTTTGCGCAAGGCTGGTGTTGAGGTGACGGTGGGCGTGTTGGAGGAAGAATGCCTTGAACTCAACCGCCGCTTCATTACGGCGCAGACGAAGGGCCGTCCGTATATCACCCTGAAATGGGCCGTTTCGGCCGATGGCTTCCTTGACGCCTGGCGCGAAGGCCCGTTTGACGAGGCAGAAAAGCCGACACAGGCCGCCCAACTCTCAACGTCATACAGCTTGGTGGCCGTCCATCATCTGCGTGCCACCAACCAGGCTATTCTTGTCGGCCACAACACGCTGCGCCTTGACCGCCCCTCGCTCACCGTTCGCCATTGGAGCGGCAATGACCCTTTGCGCGTGGTGTTGGGAACGGTGGGGGAGAGCGAACTCCCGTCGGGCTTTGTGGCCTATGCCGACATCAACACGATGCTCGATGCGCTCCACGAACAGGGCATACAGTCGCTTTTGGTGGAAGGCGGTGCCCAGACCATCCAGTCGTTCATCGACCGCGGTCTCTGGGATGAAGCCCGCGAAGAACTCTCCACGCGCCTCTTGGGATGTGGCGTGCCAGTGCCGAAAATGCCCGTCGGCGTCGTGCGCCGCTCAGAGCAGACATTCGGTGTGACTGTCAACCATTGGAAGAATTTCGAAGGAACGCTCTGAGGCGCGAAGGACGCTGAAAAACAGCGATGGCAGAAGGGTGGCAGGGAAATCAAATTGTTTATAGCCAGTTGTCTTCCCTGTGTTTTTCCTGTGTACCTCCTGCGTTTCATATCCCTTCGGCATTTTATCTCTCCAGTGTCCTTCCCTTTCAGAAGATTTTCATATCTTTGTGCATTGTAAGTAGGTGGTCAAAATTATTTTATAGATGCCAAGAGCATTATTCTTTAATTTGAAACGCTCTCTCGGGCGCATCTACTTACCTTGTTTTCAGTCGCAATGCCCGCATTGCTCCTTCACCCAAGGTGGCGTACCTGCATCCCGATAGAACATTTCCAATGTAAAAATAATTCTGGCCACCTACTTAACCAACGAAAGCATTCATGAAGACCGAAGCCGCTCACGTAGCCAACGAATACAGACTCAGCACCGCCAAGGTGTCCCTCAGAAGAAAGCGGGGCACCTTGGCGGCCGTTTCCGTATGGCTCCTCTTCATGCTCGCCGCCCTGCTGCCGCAAAAGCTCTGCGCCCAGCAAGACCCAGCTTTTTTGCATTATTGGTCGCTTGCGCCGCAATACAATCCCGCCGCCGTCGGACGCAATCCGCAGTTGTGTATCAACGGTGCCTATCAGGCCCATGCTTCCGGTTTTGAAGATGCTGGAGGCACCATGTACGCCGGTGCCGACATGGCCTTCCGCTTGGGAAACACGTTGCACGGCATCGGTGCTGTCTTTCAGAACGACGAATTCGGCCTTTTCTCCCATCAGCGCTTTTCTGTGCAATATGCCTATCGCTTCAAACTCGTCGGCGGACAGCTTGCCGTGGGCGTAGAGGCCGACATGCTCAACGAAAAAGTGGACGGCTCGAAAGCCGAGCTCGGCGATGCCAACGACCCCGCCTTTCCCAGTTCGCAAATGAGCGGTTCCAAGTTTGACGCCTCGGCAGGTCTCTGGTATGCCCATAAGCATTGGTATGCAGGCATCTCTGCGCAACACCTCACCGCCCCAACCGTCCTCCTCGGCGAGACCAACGAAATAAACGTGAAATCAATGTATAATTTCACGGCGGGATACAATATTCGCACCAACAATCCGTTATTAACAATAGCCCCCTCCACAATGCTCCGTTACGACGGGACGGATTTTCGCGCCGACATCACCGCGCAGGTGATTTACAAGCGCGAGAAGAAATGTCTCTACGGCGGTCTCAACTTCAGTCCGAGTCATAGTGTGGCGGGATTTGTCGGCGGAACGTTCCACGGCATAGATATCAGTTATTCCTACGAGGCCAACACTTCTGGCATGGGGCTGCAAAGCGGACAGCACGAAGTGACGCTGGCTTATAGCCTCGACCTCAATCTCGGCAAGCGCGGCCGCAACCTGCACCGCAGCGTCCGTTGGCTTTAGTAATTTTTTACCATTAGTTAGTGCCGACGGCATAACAGCCTGCGGAGGAAAATGTGGGACGAAAAAGAACAAACGAAGGTGTGGCTCCAATGGCCGTACTCCTTATTATATATATAACGTATGACGCACAACAACCATAAAACGATGAACACAATATTCAAACACGCCCTGGGTGTTGCCCTCACCTTTGCGGCCATGCTGGCTTTTTCTGCCTGTATGGGCGGCGGACACGCCATGCAAAGCGGCGGCGAAGTGACGGGGGTACGCGCTGCCTCGTTTACCGAGCCAGCTCCTTACGGCATGGTGGAGGTTAAACGCGGCTACCTCAAGGCCGGACTCCAGGACAACGACTCGCTCTGGGGCGTATATGCGCCGCAAAAGGACATCTCTGTCGATGGTTTCTGGATGGACCAGACGGAAGTGACAAACTCCATGTACAGGCAGTTTGTGGAGTGGGTGCGCGATAGCATCATACGCGAACGCTTGGCCGAAAGCGGCGACGAGACTTTCAAAATCACCGAAGATCGCTATGGCGAACCAGTCACGCCGCATCTCAACTGGTCGAAGCCCATTCCCTGGCGTAAGCCGACGGAAGACGAAGAACAGGCCATCAAGAGCGTCTATGTGAAGCACCCCATCGATGGGTCGGTGATGCTCGACACGAAGCAGCTCATCTATCGCTACGAAGTGTTCGACTACGAAAAGGCGGCACTGAGAAAATACCGTCTTAATCCAGCCGAGCGCAATCTCAACACCGACCTGGAGACCTCCGACGACCCCGTGATGATTTCCAAGGACACGGCTTACGTGGACGAAAACGGAGAAATCATACGTCAGACCATCGAGCGCCCGCTCTCTTCGCTCTATGATTTCCTCAATACCTACATCGTCAGGGTCTATCCCGACACGACGTGCTGGGTCAACGACTTTCCCAATGCCAACAACGAGGCCTACATGAAACTCTATTTCACGTCGCCGACTTACAACGATTATCCCGTTGTCGGCGTGACGTGGGAACAGGCAGAAGCTTTCTGCGCCTGGCGTACAACTTATTTGCTCAGAGGCATGGGCCCGCAGGCCCGCTATATTCAGCGCTACCGCCTCCCGACAGAAATTGAATGGGAATATGCCGCCAGAGGCAAGGAGGGCAACCCCTTCCCGTGGCAAGGACAGGAATCGAAGAACGGCAACGGATGCTATTTTGCCAACTTCAAGCCCGACCGTGGCAACTATACGGAAGACGGCAACCTCATCACCTCGAAGGTGGGCATCTACGGTGCCAACTCCAATGGTCTCTACGACATGGCGGGCAACGTGGCAGAATGGACGAGCACGGTGTTCACCGAATCGGGTGTCGACGCTATGGCCGACCTCAACCCGCAGTTGAAATACAACGCCGCCAAGGAAGACCCCTATGTGCTGAAGCGCAAGAGCGTTCGCGGCGGTTCTTGGAAAGACCCTCTCTCCATGATCCGTTCGGCCTGGCGTGCATGGGAATACCAAAACCAGCCCCGCTCTTATATCGGTTTCCGCTGCGTGCGCTCAAAGGCTGTCACAACGAGCAGTAATTCCGACACGAAGCGCAGAAGATAGGGAGTCCCGGAGTAAACGCCCGTGCTCTCTCGTCTGCAACAACAATCAAGCAATCATAAGAATACCTACTTAAGATATGGCCATCAAAATCAATTTCGTCGTTCGCCTGCAACACTGGATGGACAGTGTGCCTGGTCAGACATTCTTGAACTATGCCTATAGCTGGGGTGCCGCCATCGTCATCCTCGGCGCACTCTTCAAGCTCACCCACCTGCCGGGAGGCAACATCATGCTCTTCATTGGTATGGGCACGGAGGTCGTGGTGTTTACGCTCTCAGCCTTCGACCGTCCCTTCGACAAGACCGAAGTGGGCAAGGAACTGCCACACGACTATGAGACCGACGAAGAAATCGCCGCCCGTCTCGGCCTGACCGATGACGAGGAAGACGAGGAAGAAGAAAACGAAGCAGAAGACCTCGACAACGCAACGCCTGCTGTGCAACCACAGGTGGCGGGATGCGTGCCGCCAGCTTCGCCAACCATCATCATCGGTGGCAATGGCGCTTCAGCGTCTGCCAGTGCTGCTAATGCCGCAGCCGCTGCCAATGTTGCCGCTGTTGACCCTGTTGAGGCCGCTCGCGCCGCCATCGCCGCTGGAACGCCAGAGGGCAGCGAACCGTTTGAAAATGAAGCCAAACGCCTCGCCGCCATCATCCGCGCCGCCAACGACGAATTGTTGCGCCGCGCCCAGGCTGTGCTCTCTCCAGAAATGGAAGAGGCCACCCAGACCTACATCGGCAAACTTCAGGCTTTGGCCGACACGTTTACGAAGGTCGACGAGCAGAGTGCGCGTCTGGCAAAAGATAGTGTGGAAATGGAAAACCTCAACCGCACCCTCACCGGTATCAACCGCGTTTATGAGTTGCATCTGAAGAGCATCAGTCTCCAGGTCGGCACCATCGACCAGATCAATTCGCAAACCCAGATGTTGGCACGACAGATTGAGGAACTCAACGGCGTTTACGCCCGCATGATTCAGGCCCTCACCGTGAATATGCGTGGAACGGCGCCGGCCCAGCCTTCTGCCCAGCAGCCAGCCCAGCCATACGCCCAGCAGCCCCTCCAGCCTTCTGCCCAACAGCCAGGTCAGCCGATGGTATAATCCCTGCCAAGGATGTTTCCCGACATCCTCCTCTAAAAACTTCCCACCGAAGAACAACGAATAGCAATGACAGTAAAAAAACGTCCGGTTTCGCCACGCCAGAAGATGATCAACTTGATGTACATCGTCCTTCTGGCCATGCTGGCGCTCAACGTGTCGAACGAAGTGCTGAAAGGCTTCGACATCGTGGGCGACAGTTTGAACCGCACCACGGCCAACGCCGCGAAGGAAAACGAAGCCATTTATAAGAATTTTGCCCAGCAACTGGCAGCCAACCCCACCAAGGTGAAGCCCTGGTATGACAAGGCCATGAGCGTGAAACACATGGCCGACTCGCTCTATAACCTGGCGGAACAGTTGCGTTGGGACATCGCACGCGAGGCCGATGGCAAAGAGGGAACGCCCTACGCTTTGGAAAACAAGGAAGATCTCGACGCTGCAGGGCGCGTGATGCTGGCTCCCGTGAGCCAACGCGGCTTGCATCTGCTGAACAGCATCAACAGTTTCCGCCAGCGCATCTTGACGTTCGTTGCCGACAAGCGGCAGGCGGCCATCATCGCCTCAAACCTCAACACCGACGTGCCGCGAAAGCCCGATAACATCGGCAAAAACTGGCCAGAATATATGTTTGAGTCCATGCCGTCCATCGCGGCCATTACTATGCTCAACAAATTGCAGCACGACGTGCGTGCCGCCGAAGGTGAGGTGTTGCACAACCTCATCGCCAATATCGATCTCAAAGACATCCGTGTCAACGAAATCAACGCCTACGTGCTGCCAGAAGCCACCACCCTTTTCCCGGGAGAGACCTTCAAGTCGCGCATCGTCATGGCGGCGGTCGACACCACGAAGCGTCCCGAAATCTACATCAACGGACGCCGCGTCTCGTCCGACGGCAATTACAACTTCACCGTTGGCGGCCCCGGCGAGTACACCTTCTCGGGCTACATCCTCATGCCTAATGCTGCGGGCGACATCATGCGCCGCAACTTCACCCAGAAATACAATGTCATCGCGCCGCCAACAGGCGCCACGGTGGCTGCCGACCTCATGAACGTGCTCTATGCGGGCTACAACAACCCCATCAGCGTTTCGGCCTCTGGCATCGCGTCAGACAAAATCCATCTGAGCATGGCGGGCGGTACGCTCACCGCGCATGGCAAAGGGAAATACGTGGCACGCCCCAACAAAGTGGGAGAGAACGTGACCTTCACCGTCACTGGCGAAGTCAACGGCCGTATGCAAACAATGGGCGCCTTTACGTTTAAAGTGCGCAAACTTCCAGATCCAGCCCCCTATATCATGCTCGGCACCGACCGCTATCGCGGCGGACGTATGGCGAAAGCTTCAGCCGTGGCCTTGCGCGAACTGCATGCGGCCATCGACGACGGACTGCTCGACATCCCGTTCTCCGTTCGCGGTTTTGAAGCCGTCTTCTTCGACCGCATGGGCAACGCTCGCCCCGAAGTGTCTGCCGGAGCATCCTTCACCGAAGCGCAGCGCGAACTCATCCGCTCTCTACGCCGCGGCCAGCGCTTCTATATCTCGAAGATACGCGCCGTCGGTCCTGACGGCATCGAGCGCACCTTGCCGCAGCCCATGGAAATCATCGTGAACTAATTTATTTTCCAGGAAAGTATCGGAAGAGGGAGCCCTCCCGCAGGTTCAAAAGGCAATGTCGGCCAAGCGTCCGTCTGTCCGTTGTCCCGCCCCCTTGGCGCCATCCCTTTCCCCTTACAAAACCCTTCAGACAATGAAACACCTCATATTGCTCTTACTCTGCCTCACAACCGCCACGGCAGTGGCACAGCCGCCAGCACGCCGACGCGCCGCTGAGGCACAGCAACGGGAACGCGCCGCAGCAACGCCCCAAGGTTCGGCCTACCGCGATTTCCCAACGGCGCCGGCAATGCCCGACGACGCTTCGTGGCGCCGCGACGTCTATCTCTCGCTCGACCTCACCAAGGATGCCAATGCCGTGCTCTATTATCCCACGACCCCGCAGGCCGATGGCCGGCAAAACCTCTTCACCTTCATCTTCAAAATGCTGCTGAGGGGGGAACTCAAGGCGTATGACTATAAGCTCGATGGCAACGAAGACTTCTCGGCCAAAAACCAGGTGAAGGTGCGCGACATCATGGACCGCTACCACATCTTCTATGAGTCGAAAGGCGACATGGTGCGCGTCAACGATGCCGACATTCCGTCGGAGGAAGTGAAACTTTTCTATGTCAAGGTGTCGAGATACTACGACCAGCACACGGCCACCTTCCGAACCGCCGTCACCGCCCTCTGCCCAGTGCTCAAGAGGGGCGACGACGACTTTGGAGGCACCGACTCGCAATACCCGATGTTTTGGGTGAAATATAGCGACATCGCGCCCCGCCTGAGCAAACTCATGCTCATGAGCAGCAATGTCAACAACGCGGCAGCCATGTCGGCCGACGACTATTTCATGACGGCTTCCTATGAAGGGAAAATCTATAAAACCGTCAACCTCCAAGACCGCCTGCTCGCCAACTATTGCCACTCCGATGAGGAACTGGCCAAGGAACAGCGACGCATCGACAAGGAGATGAAGGACTTCCAAGACCGTGTGTTTGGACACGATTCCGTGGCAGAAGCCAAGGCCGCTGCTGCCAAGGCAATGGCCGACAGCATCGCTGCTGCCGAGAAAGCTTCGAAACGCACTGTTTCCAGACGCCCGACAACGGGACGACGCACCACGGTGAGCAAGACCTCCAGCGCCAAATCTGCCTCAAGGCCGAAGAAGACGAAGACCCCGAAGGTCAAAGCCTCTTCTTCCTCACGCTCTCGCAGCGCAGGATATAGTGTGCGCCGCCAAAGACATTGAAAAAGCATTCAATAGATATAAGACATATCTCCGTTAAAAGGGATATGTCTTTTTTTAGCCCCTATCCTAAATATGAGCCCCTTTTAGGTAGGGCGTTCAAAATTGAAATATCAAAGGTTAGCGGTAGCGTCCTCGCAGCGGAGATTTGCATGGCCCGCATAATCGTCTGTTGCGGCGCCAGCATTGTAGCTCACTTTGTTCGCAAAGTGAGGGCCACGAACACGTAGCGAACATGGCCAACGCTCTGGGGCATAACTTTGTTGGATTTTCAGCCCGTGCTTGGTCATCACAATATTCGCCCCCCTCACTTTGCGAGCAAAGTGAGCTATAGTGCTTCGCCCCAGGCCTCCGCCAAATGTCCGCGCGGTGCCCCTTGCTGCTATGTCGTACCCGCCATGCTATTTCCTCCAAAAACCGCGCAGAGATTTTTCTGGATATAGAATACCCTAACATACAGGTCAAAATAGGTCAACTTATTCTTTCACCATTACTTAAAAACCTGCGCTTTTTCTTGGGTACTTCCCTGAGCGTGCGTAACTTTGCAATAACAAACCAATCGTCAGAAACTCTTGTGGGGCTGCCATCAGACAGTTCTGCAAATACAAAACAAGACTATGACAAAAATCAAAGAATCCTGGAAAGCCAAAGGCTACATCGATGAGCCAGTGCCAGAAGGCATCGACTTGAAGAAGGAGATACGCCGGTTGTGTGAGGAGAAAAACGCCGTCATCCTCTCGCACTATTACACCGAAGGCGACCTGCAAGACATTGCCGACTTCGTCGGCGACAGTCTCGCCCTGGCGCAGAAGGCGGCGACGACCGATGCCGACATCATCGTGATGTGTGGCGTTCATTTCATGGCCGAAACCGACAAGATTCTTTGTCCGGACAAGAAAGTGCTCATCCCAGACCTCAACGCCACCTGCTCGCTGGCCGAAAGCTGTCCGGCCGACGATTTCGCCCAGTTCGTGAAGGAACATCCCGGCCATAAGGTCATTTCCTATGTCAACACCTCGGCTGCCACCAAGGCCGTGACCGACGTTGTGGTGACGTCGACCAATGCGCGGCAAATCGTTGAGAGCTTCCCAGAAGACCAGCCCCTCATCTTCGGTCCCGACCGCAATTTAGGCGCTTACATCAACAGTGTCACGGGGCGCAGCATGCTGCTCTGGAACGGTGCCTGCCATGTCCACGAGCGCTTTTCCGTTGAAAAGCTCGTGGAACTGAAGAAAGAACATCCTGGTGCCAAAGTGCTTGTGCATCCTGAATGCAAAGGCCCCGTCGTGAAACTGGCCGACGTGGTGGGCTCCACCGCTGCCCTGCTGAAATATGCCGTTGCCAGCGACAACGACACCTTCCTCGTGGTCACAGAAAGCGGCATCCTCCACGAGATGCAGAAACAGGCTCCGGAGAAACGCTTCATCCCCGTTCCGCCCGACGACAGCACCTGCAATTGCAACGAGTGTAACTTCATGCGCTTGATCACCCTCCAGAAGGTCTACAACAGCCTGCGCTACGAATGGCCAACGGTACACGTGTCGGAAGACGTGGCCGAAGCCGCCATCAAGCCCATCCAGCGCATGCTCGACATCTCGGCAAAGCTGGGACTCTGATAAAACGCACAGCGGTAGGTCCAGAAGAAGCGCCTGCCATTTCCAATGACACAACAAAACGCCAACACAGATATGGAACATCAACTTCTTATTTACAATACGCTCACGCGCACCAAGGAACTCTTCAAGCCCATCAATCCCGGCCACGTTGGAATGTATGTTTGCGGCCCAACGGTTTATGGTGACGCCCATTTGGGACACGCCCGTCCCGCCATCACCTTCGACCTCGTATTCCGCTATCTGAAACACCTCGGGTATAAGGTGCGCTACGTGCGCAACATCACCGATGTGGGCCACCTCGAACACGATGCCGACGAAGGTGAAGACAAGATTGCCAAGAAAGCACGTCTCGAACAACTCGAGCCGATGGAGATTGCTCAATACTACACCAACCGCTTCAACGCCGCCATGGCGAAGCTCAACGTGTTGCCGCCCAGCATCGAGCCACACGCAACGGGACACATCATTGAGCAAGAGGAACTCGTTCAGCAGATTCTCGACAACGGTTTTGCCTATGTGTCAAACGGTTCGGTTTATTTCGACGTGGAAAAATACAATGAGAAATACCACTACGGCGTGCTCTCCGGCCGTAACCTCGACGATGTGCGCGACGCCAGCCGCGAGCTCGACGGCGTGGGCGAAAAGCGCCATCAGGTCGACTTCGCGCTCTGGAAGAAAGCCCAGCCCGAACACATCATGCGCTGGCCGTCGCCCTGGAGCGATGGTTTCCCCGGTTGGCACTGCGAATGCACCGCGATGGGCCGTAAATATCTCGGCGCCCACTTCGACATCCACGGTGGCGGCATGGACCTCGTGTTCCCGCACCACGAATGCGAAATCGCGCAGGCTGTGGCTTCGCAAGGCGACCAGATGGTGAAATATTGGATGCACAACAACATGATCACCATCAACGGCAAGAAAATGGGCAAGAGCTACAACAACTTCATCACCCTCGACCAGTTCTTCAACGGCGAGCACGAGCAGTTGGTTCAGCCCTATACGCCGATGACCATCCGTTTCTTCATCCTCCAGGCCCACTACCGCTCAACGGTTGACTTCTCAAACGAGGCGCTCCAGGCCTCCAAGAAGGGTCTCGACCGCCTCATGGATGCCATCACGCAGCTCGAACGCATCGAGGCTGCTGCAAACGGCACGCTCACGGAGGCTTACGCCCAGGAAGTGGAGACAAAATGCTACGAGGCCCTCGACGACGACTTCAATTCGCCCATCGTCATCAGCCACCTCTTCGATGCCTGCCGCACCGTCAACCAGTTGGCCGACAAGAAGCAGACCATTACGCCAGAAGGTCTTGAAGCCTTGAAAAAGGTGTTTCACACGTTCACCTTCGACATCCTCGGCCTTCAAGCAGAGGAAAGCGGCAACGCCGAGCGCGAAAAGAGCTTCGGCCAGGCCATCGACCTCCTGCTCGAACTGCGTGCCAAGGCCAAGGCCGCCAAGGACTGGGCCACGAGCGACCAAATCCGTGACCGCCTGGCCGAATTTGGCTTCGAGGTGAAGGACACGAAGGACGGAGCCACCTGGAAGCTCACGAAATAGCGACGACACCACATAAATCTATAACGCCAAGAGCCGCAATGCGAGACATCGCTTGCGGCTCTTGGCGTTATAGGTGTGGGGTTCAAAATAGAAATATTATAGTTTGGCGGCAGCTCCCTTGCAGCGGAGATTTGTGCTGAGCACAATCGTCTGTTGCGGCGCCAGCATTGTAGCTCACTTTGCTCGCAAAGTGAGGGGCACGAATATATAGCGAACATGGTCAGCGCTCCAGAGTCGGGTGTTCAAAATCCAGAAAAATATCTGCGCGGTTTTGAGCAAAATAGCAAGTGGCAAAGCATGCACACATGATAAACGAACAAAGCGCGAAAAGGAGCGCCCTGAAAGGGCAGTCAGTTCACAGCCCAGGGCAACGCCCTGGGTATCAACGTATAAACGCCTACGCCCTGTAAGGGCAAAAGTATGGGCGAATGGTTGACTTTTACTTTTGCCCTTACAGGACGTAGGGAATGGGAACATGGTACCCAGGGCGTTGCCCTGGGCTCTGGACTTGTTGGGCTTTCAGCCCGCGCAGGGCCGCCGCAATATTCGTCCCCCTCACTTTGCGAGCAAAGTGAGCTACAGTGCTTCGCCCCACACCAATACCGACTGTCAGCGCACGCGGGAGCAGACACAACCGTTGCTGGGAGCAGAGACGAACGCATCTGGGAGCAGAGACGGTCGTCGCTGGGACGGTGTGCAGCTGTGTCTGCTCCTGCGTGCGTTGACGGTCGTTAGGACTGGATTTACGGAGGTTGGATTTTTGTTGATGTTCAACAGACCTATATAAAAGCACAAGGCTGGATTTCCGATGAGAGGAATCCAGCCTTGTGCTATGTTGCGGTATCAGCCTATTTGTTGGCGTTGAGAATATTTTCTTTCATGTTTTCCAGACCGGGCCAGCCAACGATGGTTTGCTTCAGTTGGCCGTTTTTGCCGTAGATGAGATAATGCGGGATGGCGCCTTCATAGCCAGGGATTTGCATCTTTTTCCAGTCATCTTTGGTGAAGATGTAGTGTTCGCCCTTATGCTTGCGCTTCATTTCGAGGAAGCCTTTGGTGGAGGAACTGTTGTCGGTGATGTAGACAAATACCACGCCTTGCGCTTCCAAGTCGGCTTTCACCTTTTCCATTTCCTTGATTCCGAGGTTGCAGGGGCCGCACCATGTGGCCCAGAAATCAACGAACACCACTTTGCCAGGATGACGGGCTACGATTTGGGAGAGGTAAGTGCTGGGGTCGCCCTGCGGTGTCCAAAGCGAGTCGGAGGTGAATTGCGGTGCCAATTCAGCTTGCAGTTCGCGGATGGGCGCCTGATATTCAGCTGGAAGTCGGTTGATCTCCTCTGCGCCGACAGGTTGTGCGGCTTTCGTCCGCGCCACCAGTGCGGCGGCAGTGTCGAGCTCTTCGAGCCATCGGCCAAATGTCGACGACTGCAATCCGTTGGCCTCCAGATATTGTTTGTATCGGTCGCTCAGAGAGAAATAGGCCGTGTGGAGCGTATGCGGAAATTTCATTTGCGCCGCATGAGGGTCGCAGAAGTCCACTTGCTTTTCGGGCGCTGCCATCTGCACCGAGTCGAGAGGATTTGGCTGGCAGGTGTTGATGAAAGGAAAGGAACAGCAGCGGTCGATATACGCTTTCTCGCTGGCCAGCTGCAAGAACTCGCGTTCACCCTCAGAGAGGGGTAGGGCGGCATAGCGAGAGAGACGATTCTGATGGCATTCCCACACGGATTGGCGAAACTCGGCGTAGCTCAGATGGTGGATTTTGGCGATGGAGTCTTTATGAAACGAAACGGTTTCCTCCAGCAGAGCGTCTTTGAGCGAATCGACGTAGAGCAATGGTGTCATTCCGCCGCGTATGTGCAGAGCCTTTCGCTTTTCTGGATGATAGGCGCCGCTGTAATGGGTGTTGGCTGCGCGGTTTAAATCATAATCAATGGTGATGGTGTCGCCAGGGCAAAGCGGAAACGTCAAGGGTTGGTCCGCCACAGAGAATTTCACATAGATGGGGTAGGATAGTTCGTATCTCAAACAGAACTGGCCGCAGGTGTCCGTTATCTCCGGGAAGGTCGTTTGTTTGATGTTGGCGCTGTTGCCCGTCAAGTACGACAGGGCGCTTGCCCCCTCAGGCAGACCGTGAACACGTGCGCGGATGATCGCTGGGGCATAGCGACGGGGCCAATCGGGGAGGGCACCAGTGAAGCGGAGCGGCGACGAGGGCGGCAGAAGTGCAGGGTAAGGGCGGTTGTCGGTGCGGATGCCCAGCATCTTGCCAGAGCCCCACCCTGTGCCGCAAAGGAAGTTGAAGGTGGCGGCGTGGCGCGGCAGGGAAGGGAAAACGAGGCGCAGAGAATCGCCCTCTTGGAAAGCAAAGGTCTCTCCCTTCGCCACTTGGCGGGCCGAGTTTTCATTGTATTTGTGCTTGTAAGCCACGGCAGAGAGCAGCGGCAGACTGTCTCCGGCTGCCTTCAGACAAACGTCTTTGGGGAGCGTTATCTCGCCCTCGTAGGCGCTGAGCGCGAAGACCAAGGCCGTTGTTTTCCGCTTGATTTCAATGCGCTCGAGTTGTGAGTTGCTCAGGCCCGAAGCGCCTGTGAGATAAGACGGATGCCAGATGGATTGCGCCTGGCAGAAGGAAGTGCTGGTGAGGAAGCCCACGAAGAGCACAAGCAATGCTTTGAATTTCATGTGATTTTTAAGGGTTGGGGGGTTAAGTAATGTTGAAAAAATAACTTCCGCAATTTTGCCGTTGGCGTGTCTTACAGCATTTTCTTGCAGAGATAGTGTACTGGTTGCCAGACTGTGGCGAAGCCCACGATGACGACCGTGACGAAGACGAAGAGAACATCTTGCCAGTGGACGCTGACAGGGTAGGCGTCTACGATGAAGTTGCCCTCGCCGTTGCCGAGGCGCAGCCAACCGAAATGCGCCTGCAGGCCGCATAAAAGCAGTCCCAAGGCGATGCCAATGATGGCGCCGATGAGGGTGATGAGGCGGCTCTCGTAGAGAAAGACGCTCGCCACGGCGCGGTGGTCCATTCCCAGCGCGTTGAGCGTTTCAGCGTTGCGGCGCTTGTCGATGATGAGCATGGCCACAGAGCCAATCAGGTTGAAGCAGGCCACGAGGACGATGAACGTGAGGAAGAGATAAGCCATCAGTTTCTCAATCTTCATCACCTTGAAGGTTTCGTCGTGTTGCTCCATGCGGTTTCGCGCTTTGAATTTGGTTCCTGCTGCCGTCTGCACCGCAGCTTTCACCTTTTCAGGGTCGTAGCCCGGTTTAACGGACAGGAGCAGCGACGTGAGTTTGCCGTCTTGCTCGAAGAGCTCTTGTGCGAAGTTGAGCGACGTCAGCAAGTAGGCGTCGTCATAGCGTTTTTGGTTCACTTGGAAGAACGTGCCCGAGGAGAAGAGGTCGTCGACATTGAAGCTCTCCGAGGGGTTCACCATATTGATTTGTGCGCCCCTTCGCGGTGCGCAAATTTCAATCTGTCCGAAGTTGATGCCCATGCGCACAGCCAGTCCGTATCCCGGCACGGCATAGTTGATGCCAGCCGCCGAGAGGGCGGGGAAGTGTTCGCGTATGTTGTTGGTGTTGAAGACGATGCTGTCGATGCCCGTCACCTTTCCGAAGTCTTCGTCCACCCCTTTGAGCGTCACCACGAGCGGGTTGCCCCGATAGAGAATCAGGGCGTTTTCTTCAAAGCTCGCCGAAGCGTTCGCCACGCCGTCCACCCCCTTTGCCCGCAGGAGAGCGGGGTCGTTGGCATCGGCATATTTGCCCTGAAGAGGCACGAGCTCGATTTCTGGGTCGAAGGCCGAATAGAGTCCCGCAATGAGTTCGCGGAACCCATTGAACACAGAAAGCACGCACACCAGGGCCATTGTGCTCACGGCGATGCCGAGTGCCGACACCCCCGAAATGATGTTGATGGCGCTATGGCTTTTGCGCGAGAAGAGGTATCGGCGTGCGAAGAAGAGGGATAGGTTCATTGTTGAGCTGGGTTATTTCTTGAGCAGTTCGTCGATATGTTCGATATAGTCGAGCGAATCGTCGATGAAGAACTTCAGTTCGGGAATGATGCGGAGCTGATGGCGCACGCGCGTTCCGAGTTCATAGCGCAGTTCGCGCATGTTGTTGTTCACGTTGTCAACGATTTCCTGGCTGCGTTCCGAGGGGAACACGCTCAGGTAGGCGCGGCAGACGCTCATGTCGGGGCTAATGCGAACGGCGCTCACTGAAACCAGTACGCCGTGCATGGCCTGTGTCTGTTTTTGGAAAATGTCGCCCAGTTCCTTCTGGATGAGGCGTGATATTTTCTGTTGTCTGGTTGTTTCCATAAGTGTTTTTTTAGAGATGTTTTATTAATGGTGAACAGGTGTTTGGCAAAGGTCGGCAGGCCGCTGTGCCAGGGAGAGAGCCTGCAAATCAAGAATACAATGCTTCAAGCGTGTAGGTCTCAATGTTTCAGGCCGCCTGCTGCTTAGGGATGTGTGTATTCCCTTATGGTAGGGTGTTCAAAATCTTGAAAAATCAAGGTCGGTAAAGAGGCGACAGCGCCCCTGTGCCAAAGCCCTATCTGCGGCCCTGTGCGGGCTGAAAGCCCAGTAAGTTCATAGCCCGGGGCAACGCCCCGGGTGCCGTGTTCCCCGTTCCTGCGCCCTGTAAGGGCAAAAGTAAAAGTCAACCATTCGCCCATACTTTTGCCCTTACAGGGCGTAGGCGTTTATATGCTGATACCCAGGGTGTTGCCCTGGGCTATGAACTGGCTGCCCTTTCAGGGCGCTCCTTTTCGCGCTTTGTTCGTTTATCATGTGCGCATGCTTCGCCACTTGCTATTGGACTCAAAAGCGTGCGGGATTTTTTCTGGATTTTGAACACCCTACCTGTAAGGGGCGCATATCGTTGGCGGGGCTTGCCCCGCAATAAGATTCGAGATA
>ERZ1034710.169-NODE-169-length-26273-cov-3.465024_pt1 | contig 26273 bp, 22 predicted proteins | sample MGYA00520597_ERZ1034710 | MGnify/ENA primary metagenome ERZ1034710 (study PRJEB33766, sample SAMN09781714) | gut metagenome | biome: gut microbiome | host: Homo sapiens | place: Madagascar | study: EMG produced TPA metagenomics assembly of the PRJNA485056 data set... | reverse complement strand
CCGTGTATCTGCGTGCCGACAAAAAAGAGCTGCCGGCAACGGCCGATACGGCCGAGATTGCTTACTCCGTCTACACAATTCCCATCCGAAAGGGCATCTTGTTTGCTCCGCATCCGGCCTTTGCCAAGGATGAAGACGGGGAACCTCTGTGTCTTACGCTCGAACCCGAACGGGCCCGTGCGCTTTCGAGTCCCTTGGAGCTGCCCGAGCGCGGTACGCGCGAACTGACCGCTCACGACTACGTATACGGCATCAAGCGCATTGCTTCGCCTGCGGTTGTGAGCCCCGCTTTCGGTATTTTGCGCGCTTACATTGTCGGTTTCGACAAACTTGCCTCCGATATTGCCGAGGTCTTGGAAAAAAAGAAAAAAGAGGGGGCACGTTTTGAGCGCTTGGACTTGACGCAGTTTGACTGCGAAGGCGTACGGGCGCTGGACGACCATACGCTGCAGATCACGATCCGAGGCAAGTATCCGCAGTTCGACAACTGGATGGCGATGGCATTTTTTGCTCCCATGCCTTGGGAGGCGGAAGCCTTCTACGCCAATCCGGGGTTTGCGGAAAACAATATTTCGCTCGATACCTGGCCTGTGGGAACGGGGCCCTACATGCTCACCGTTTCCAAGCAAAACCGCGAACATATTCTTGAGCGCAACCCCAATTACCGGGGACTTGTTTATCCCTGTGAAGGAAGCGAGGCCGACCGACGCAGCGGTTTTCTTGTCGACTGCGGCAAGAAGACGCCGTTTATCGATCGCATCGTCATGACGATGGAAAAAGAGGCGGTTCCGACGCAGTCCAAATTCCTGCAGGGCTACTATGACAGCCCGCAAATTACCCGGCTTGACGTGGGACAGGGCTTCATCGTGGCCATGGGCGACGATCCCGACAAGGAAAAGCTATACAAAGAAAAGCGCCTGCAGTTTCCGACGGCTGTGGAAGCCAATCTTTGGTACATCGGTTTCAATTGGCTCGATCCCGTTGTAGGAGCGGGTAAAACGCCCGAAGAGGCACGCCGCAATCGACTGTTGCGACAGGCGATTTCAATAGCTCTGGATTGGGAGGAACAGATCGCGATTTTTGAAAAGGGACAGGGGCAGACTGCTCACGGACCTTTGCCTCCGGGGCTTTTCGGGTGGCGCGACGACGGTCCCTCGGCTTTTAACCCTGTGGTTTTTAAGCGCGACGAAGACGGACGCGTAAAGCGGCGCTCCATTGAAGAAGCAAAAAAACTCATGGTTGAAGCCGGTTACCCCGACGGACGCGATGCCGAAACCGGAAGACCTTTGGTGCTCAATTTCGATTGGCAGGGAACAAGCGCGGGATCCAAGTCGTTTTTGGACTGGACGGCTCGACAGTTTGCCAAGATCGGCATTCAGCTTGAAATCCGCGCAACCGATTACAACCGCTTCCAGGACAAGATGACCAAGGGCTCGGCTCAGATTTATTACTGGGGGTGGCTGGCGGATTATCCGGACGCCGAGAATTTCTTTACGCTTTTGTACGGCCCCAACAGCAAGGCTGTCAACGGTGCGGGCGAAAACGCGAGCAACTACCGAAATGAGCGTTTCGACAGGCTTTTCGAATCGCTGAGAAATCTAGAAAACGGCCCCGAGAAGGCAAGAGTGATCGATGAAATGATCCGCATTGTTCAAAAGGATGCCCCCTGGAGCTTCGGTTACTTTCCGACCTCGGCAGCGGCTTTGCATCATTGGGTGAAAAACGCCAAGCCCACGCAGATGATTCGAAACAATATTCAGTACATGAGAATCGATGCCGACGAACGCATTGAGCAAATCCGCGCTTGGAATGCTCCCATCGTCTGGCCGCTGGTTTTAATAGCGGCTGCAGCGGCTGCGCTCGTCTGGCTTGTACGAAGTCATATGCGCAAAAGCCGCATGAAGACGGCCGTTGAGGGAGGCGGGCAATGATCGGCTACATTGTGCGGCGCATCGCTTACGGATTTCTGATTCTGCTCGGCGTCAACGCCATTACGTTCGCTCTCTTTTTTGCGGTCAATACGCCCGACGATATGGCGCGGCTGGCGATCGGCGGACGCTACGTGACGGCCGAAGCAATCGAAAACTGGAAGGCCGCGCACGGCTATGACCTGCCGCTTGTCTTTAACGAGCAGGCGCAGGGCATCGAGAAAATCACCAAGACCGTGTTCTATGAGCGTTCCGTTCCGCTTTTGAAGGGAGATTTGGGGCTTTCGGATGCAGGACGAAGCATCAACCGGGAAATATCGGAACGTGTGGGTCCTTCACTGGCGCTTGCGCTTCCGACTTTTATTCTGGGCGTTTTTGTGATGCTCGTCTTTTCGCTCATGGTGGTGCTCGTGCGGCGCACGAAGCTCGAATGGGCGGCGGTGGCTTTTGCCGTGACGGTGATGAGTGTTTCAAGCCTTTTCTACATCATTCTCGGGCAGTGGCTTTTTGCCAAGACGCTGCGGCTTGTGCCGGTCTCGGGCTATATGGACGGCTGGCGCATGGCGGTCTTTCTGATTCTGCCTGTGGCAATCGGCATCTTTTCTCGCTTGGGCAGCGACACGCTTTTGTATCGCGCGATGTTCCTCGAGGAAATCGGCAAGGACTATGTGCGCACGGCTCGAGCCAAGGGTGCCTCGGAAGCGCGCGTGATGTTCGTGCACGTGCTGCGAAATGCGCTGCTGCCGATTCTCACAAGCACCGTGGCCGTCTTTCCGATGCTTTTTATGGGAAGCCTCATCATGGAGAGCTTCTTCGGAATCCCTGGACTCGGCTCCTACACGATCGACGCCATCAACGCGCAGGACTTCTCGATCGTACGCGCCATGGTGTTTCTCGGGACTGCCGCTTATGTTTTGGGGCTGATTCTGACCGATGTTGCCTATACGATTGCCGATCCGCGCATTCGTTTGAAATAAGGAATGGCTGAGATGGGCGTGAAGTTTGTGTTTCTTTGGACGGATGCGGTGCTCTGGCTTTTGGTGCTGGGGTTGGCGTTGTACGTTCGCTACGTATTCAAAACCGAGGAACTGGCCCGCAAGTGGCGAGCCGTGCTCAACAATAAAACGGCGGTCGCCGCGGCGGCCGTGCTTTCGGTGTTTTTCAGTCTTGCCCTTGCCGACAGCGTGCACTACCGCCGAGCGCTGCCTGCGGCGGGCGAGTCGGCTGCGGCGGCGTGGGACACCAAAACGGTATCGCTTCTCGACGCTCTTGTCGGCGAAAAGATTGCCGGTCGCGAACGCAGCTATTCGGCGCCATTTGCGCTGCGCGATTTCGATAAAACGACGGTTGTTACCGACGAAGGCCCCAGACGCATCCATGCAAAACTCAAAGGCGCCGGTACGGGTGTCAATGAGGATAAGCCGATGCTGTCGCTTTTCCGCAAAGTCGAAATGGGCGTGATGACGGGAGCAGTGGGTGTGCTGGCCGGATGGCTTGCGATTGCCGCGGTGGCTGCAGCGATCGGACGCAGAGGCTTTCGGACGGCCCTCGTTTCCGTTACCTCCCGCGACAATCCCTGGCGTCCGGCGGTGTTGGTGTGGCTCTTTACGCTATTTGCGGGCTGCGTTCTGGCGTTTGTTTGGCCCGTATGGCATCCGTTCGGCACCGATGCCACCGGCAACGATGTGCTCTACAGCGCCATAAAGAGCATTCGCACGGCTTTTGCAATCGGACTGCTGGCCACGTTTTCGACGCTGCCTTTTGCCGTGACGCTCGGCATTGCCGCAGGTTATTTCAAGGGCAAGGTCGATGACGCGATTCAGTATGTCTACACGACGATTTCCTCCATTCCTTCGGTGCTTCTGATTGCCGCATCCGTATTGATGATTCAGGTGTTCATCGATAAGCACCCGGAGATGTACGCAACCGGGCTCGAGCGAGCCGACGTGCGGCTTTTCTTGCTGGCGGTGATCATCGGTCTCACAAGTTGGGCGGGACTGGCAAGACTTTTGCGTGCCGAAACGATGAAGGTTTCAGCAATGGACTTCGTAACGGCCGCCAAGGCTTTCGGCGTGTCGTCGGCATCCATTATGGCGAGGCATGTCTTTCCCAACGTCGCGCACATCGTGCTCATCGTGGCGGTGCTCGATTTTTCCGGAATCGTTCTCTACGAAGCGGTTTTAAGCTACGTGGGCGTGGGCGTTGATCCGGTGACCGAATCCTTCGGCTCGATGATCAATGCGGCAGCTTCCGAAATGAGCCGCTCGCCGGTGATCTGGTGGAATCTGGCGGCAAGCTTCGTCTTCATGGTGACGTTGGTGCTTTCGGCCAACCTTTTTGCTTCTGGCGTGCGGGATGCGTTTGATCCGAGAAGCGTCGGCCGCGGGTCGTGAGGCAGCCATGACGGAAGTTCTGAACGTTAAAAATCTGAATGTGCGCATCGGCACTCGCAAGCCTCTGACGGCTGTCGCCGACATGTCTTTCTCCGTTCGATCGGGCGAATGCTTTGCGTTGGTGGGAGAGTCGGGCTGCGGCAAGTCTCTGACGGCGCTTTCGCTTATGCGACTGTTGCCCGAGGGGCTGCACATTGCGGGTGGCGAGGTGCTCTTTAAGGGACGCGACCTGCTGCGCATCACCGAAGCGCAAATGCAAAGCGTACGCGGAGCTCGCCTGGCGATGATTTTTCAGGAGCCGGCAACGAGCCTCAATCCCGTCATGACCGTGGGCGAGCAAATCATTGAGGCTGTGCGATTGCATGAATCGGTTTCCAAGGCCGAGGCTCGAGAACGGGCGCTGCAGTGGCTTGCACGCGTTGGGCTCGACAATCCCGAAAGACGGATCGAAGCGTTTGCGCATGAACTCTCGGGCGGACAAAAGCAGCGCGTAATGATCGCGATGGCGCTTGCCTGCAATCCGGATGTTGTGATTGCCGACGAGCCGACAACGGCGCTTGACGTCACGCGGCAGGCGCAGATTCTCGATTTGCTCAAGGATTTGCAGAAGGAGCGCGGCATTGCGCTTTTGCTCATCACGCACGATCTGGCGTTGGTGCGCCGTTATGCCGACCGCGTGGCATTGATGTATGCAGGACAAATTGTCGAAACGAGTACGGTGCAGGAATTCTTTTCCGCTCCCTGTCACCCTTACGCTCGGCTTTTGTTGAGCGCTGTGCCGAGCGCTGAAAAAAGTGAACGAACACTTACCGGTATTGTCGGGACGGTTCCGGAACTCAATGAAATGCCGCAGGGGTGTCGCTTCGCTCCAAGATGCCCGGCAGCGAAGGATCACTGCCTCAATCGATGTCCTGCACTGCGGGAAATAGGTTCGGGACGATCGGTGCGCTGCTTTTATCCCGAGGCGGCAATTCGGCAGACAAGCGGACAGGCACTGCAGTCTGTCGAGTCTCGCGAAACGGTTCTGCGTCTTGATGACGTCTCGGTCAGCTACGGTTCGCGCGGCGGATTGTTCAGCCGCAAGAAACCCTTTGAAGCCGTACAGCACGCCACGCTTGAACTGGCTCGCGGGAGAACGCTTGCGTTGGTCGGGGAGTCCGGTTCGGGCAAGACGACGCTCGGCAAGGCGGCGCTGGGACTTTTGGAAAATGCGCAGGTCACGGGCCGCATCGAAATCGACGGCATGGAGGCGTTCGACGCCAAGGGACGGTTTAGACGGGAACTCAGAAGCTGCGCGCAGATCGTCTTTCAGGATCCCTTTGCATCGCTTGATCCGCGCATGAGCGTGGGCGAGTTGGTCGCCGAAGGAATTCTGGCGTTGAGGCCCGGCATTTCCAAATCCGAGGCCGACGATGAGGTCAAGAGGCTTCTGTCCCGCGTGGGCTTGCCCGAAGGTGCTGCGCTGCGTCTGGCGCACGAATTTTCCGGCGGCCAACGTCAACGCATTGCGATCGCCCGCGCTTTGGCCGTGCGCCCGAAGCTCATTGTCTGCGATGAACCTACGTCGGCTCTGGACGTGTCGGTGCAGGCTCAAATTCTCAATTTGCTCAGAGAGATTCAGGCTGCCGACGGCGTTTCGTATCTTTTCATCACGCACAACTTTGCCGTGGTGGAATTCATGGCTCACGAAGTGGCGGTGATGCAGCAGGGGCGTATTGTGGAGGCGGGGCCTGCTCGGAATGTTCTTGCCAGCCCGCAGCATCCGTACACGAAGTCGCTTCTTGCGGCGGTGCCGCGCTTATAGCAGCGAACGCACACAGCAAAACGCCTCCGGGCATCGAGTCCGCGGAGGCGCTTTTGCGAGAAAAAGTCGAGTCGACCGAATCAACGGGCGTCGCTAGCCTTGAACTTCTTTTCCAGTCGAGAAACGAGCTGAGTGATCGTAAGCGTCATCACCAGATAGATGATGGCCACAGCAGACCAGATTTCGAGCGAACCGTAGGTTTCCGCAATGATGAGCTGGCCGGTGCGGGTGAGTTCTTCAAAGCCGATGACGGACACGAGCGAGGAGTCCTTGAGCATGGCGATGAATTCGTTGCCGAGCGGCGGAATGATGCGCTTGAAGGCCTGCGGCAGGATGATGTAGCGCATCGTCTGGCCCCAAGTCATGCCCAAGGAGAGGCCTGCGCGCATTTGACCGAGTTCGATCGACTGGATGCCTGCACGGAAGATTTCGGCCACATAGGCGCCCGAGTTGATCGAGCAGGCGGCAACGGCGGCTACGAACGGATCGATGCGCTGCCCGATGATTGCCGGCAGAGCAAAGTAGATGATAAAGATCTGCACGAGCAGCGGGGTGCCTCGGATGAAGTCGACGTAGATCTTCGCAAGAAGACGCAGCGGAGCAAATTTGGAGAGCTGCGCAAGGGCGGCGATCAGACCGAAAACCAAGCCCAGACCGACGGCCATTGCCGTAATTTCAAGGGTCACCAGAGCGCCCTGCAGCAGCAGAGGCAGAGAACCGGAGACCAGCGACAAATCAAATTCCATGGCGAACCTATTCCTTATGACGAGGGTTGCGCAAGGCGCGCAAAAACCCCGCATCCCGGCATGTGCCGGCCGCGCAGTTTTGCGCATTGTACCGAAGCGCCGGGCCGATCGCACCTATTGCTTGAAAATGCTTCTTAACGCGAGGACTATATGCACGAAAAGGGCGGCGGATTATGGGCGCAAATAACCATATTTAAAAGTTGGCTATTTTTCATTAATATTCTTGACCTGCAAACTAGGTTATTGGAGGAAAAGCACCGAAGTTCGGCGCTTTGAGCCTAATCGGCGAACCTCCGAACAGTATCTGAAGAAAGATTGTGAAACTGACGACCCGAGGCCGCTTTGCGGTGACCAGCATGATCGACCTGTCGCTTTACGGCGAAAACGGTCCCGTGCGCTTGGCCGATATTGCCAAGCGCCAGAAGATGTCGTTGCCGTATCTCGAGCAGATTTTCGGTCGCCTGCGCCGCGCCAAACTTGTCAAAAGCGTGCGCGGCCCCGGCGGCGGCTATCAGCTCGGGCGCGACGCTTCCGAAATCAGTGCGGGCGAAATTGTCGAAGCTGTCGAGGGCGCCATGGATGCCTCTCAGTGTCAGGGCGGTGCGGCTTGCCGCGGCGGTGCGCAGTGCTTGGCTCATGGTCTCTGGTCGGATCTCAACGCCAAGATGGCCGAATTTCTGAATGCGCAGACGCTGCAGTCCATCCGAGACCGGAGCCTCAAGGACCAAGCCGAGCGGCAGAAGGTGCGCGAGCAACCCATCATCGTGCACATCACCGAGCCCAAAAGCTGAGGGGTAACGAAAAGAATTAAAAAGAGCGTCGGTCTTTCGTAGGCGGACGCAGCAACAGGAAAGAGAAGCAAAAAAAATGCAGAATCACGTTGTTTATCTTGACTACTCGGCGACGACGCCTGTGGATCCCCGCGTTGCCGAAAAGATGATTCCCTATCTGTGCGAAAAGTTCGGCAATCCGGCCAGCCGCTCGCACGCTTACGGTTGGGAAGCCGAAAAGGCTGTTGAGGAGGCGCGCGGACACATTGCCGCCTATATCAACGCCGATCCCCGCGAAATTGTCTTTACGTCGGGCGCCACCGAATCCGACAATCTCGCCATCAAGGGCGCAGCGCACTTTTATCGCGACAAGGGCAAGCATCTCATCACCGTCAAGACCGAACACAAGGCCGTTTTGGACAGCATGCGCCACCTTGAAACCGAAGGCTTCGAAGTGACGTATCTCGATGTTCAGGAAAACGGCCTCATTGACCTGGAAGCGCTCAAGGCCGCGATTCGTCCAGATACGACGCTCGTTTCGATCATGGCCGTCAACAACGAGATCGGCGTTGTGCAGGATCTGGAAGCCATCGGCAACATCTGCCGCGAACACGGCGTGCTCTACCATTGCGATGCTACGCAGGCGCCGGGCAAGCTCATGATCGATACGCAAAAGCTCAAGATCGACTTGATGAGCCTTTCCTCGCATAAGGTTTACGGCCCCAAGGGGATCGGTGCGCTCTACGTGCGCCGCAAGCCGCGCGTGCGCATCGAGCCGCAGATTCACGGCGGCGGACACGAACGCGGCATGCGCTCGGGTACGCTTGCCACGCACCAGATCGTTGGCATGGGTGAAGCCTATCGTTTGGCGCTCGTGGAGGCAGATAAGGATCGCGAACACGCCGAAAAGCTCTCCAAGCTTCTGCTCGACGGCATCCTCAAGAACATTCCCGATGTGTATGTGAACGGCGACCTGGAGCACCGCGTTCCGACCAACCTCAACATCTCTTTTGCCTACATCGAAGGCGAAAGCCTCATGATGGCTTTGAAGGATATTGCGGTGAGCTCGGGCTCGGCCTGCACGTCGGCTTCGCTTGAGCCGAGCTATGTGCTGCGCGCCATCGGCCGCAACGACGAACTGGCGCACAGCTCGATTCGCTTTACGCTCGGACGCTTTACGACCGAAGAGGACATCGACTTTACGGTGAAGCTTCTGACCGAAAAGGTTGCCAAACTGCGCGAAATGTCGCCGCTTTGGGAAATGCACAAGGAAGGCATCGATCTGGCGGACGTCAAGTGGTCTGCGCACTGAGTACGAACCGAATTTGAATTTGCTTACGAAGGACGCAAACAATGCCCTACAGCGAAAAATTGATGGATCACTACGAGCATCCCCGCAACGTCGGCACGCTCGATAAAAACGACGAGTCGGTCGGCACCGGCATGGTGGGGGCTCCCGCCTGCGGCGACGTGATGCGCCTGCAGATCAAGGTCAACGACGCGGGTGTCATTGAAGACGCCAAGTTCAAGACGTACGGCTGCGGCTCGGCGATTGCCTCGAGTTCGCTCGTTTCCGAGTGGGTGAAGGGCAAGACGCTCGAAGAAGCGGCCAAAATTTCCAACGCCGAAATTGCAGAGGAACTCGCGCTGCCGCCGGTGAAGATTCACTGCTCGATTCTTGCCGAAGACGCCGTGAAGGCCGCCATCGACGACTACAAGGCCAAGCACGCCAAGTAACCGCTTACAACGAGGATACAGAACTATGTCAGTCACTCTTACGGAGGCGGCTGCCCGCCACGTTTCCGCTTTTTTGACCAAGCGCGGCAAGGGCATCGGCCTGCGTCTGGGCGTCAAGACGAGCGGCTGCTCGGGCATGGCTTACAAGCTTGAGTTCGCCGATGTCGTCAACGACGACGATCAGGTCTGGGAAAGCCACGGCGTCAAGGTGATCGTAGACGCCAAGAGCCTGCCTTACATCGACGGCACGGAACTTGATTACGTGCGCGAAGGCCTGCAGGAAGGCTTCAAATACAACAACCCGCAGGAAAAGGAACGCTGCGGCTGCGGCAAGTCCTTCCACGTCTAAGGCGCGCCGATGTCTCAGAACGCTTTTACGCTGCTTTCGCTGCCCGCCGTATTCGCTTTGCCCGAAGACAAAGTTGAAGAAGCTTGGCGGCGGGCGATTGCGCTTGTGCATCCGGATAAGTTTGCCGGGCGCCCTGCCGCCGAACGGCGCGTTGCCGAACAGTGGGCGGGACGCATCAACGAAGCGCGCGACGCACTTCTCGATCCTGTTGCGCGCGCCTCACTTCTGCTGCAGGCCGCGGGCATCGATGTCGGCCGCGAAACCGATACGAAGATGCCCGCAGATTTTCTGATGCAGCAGATGATGTGGAGGGAAGCGCTTGAAGACGCACAGGGCAATAAGGCGGCCGTGGACGCACTTTCGACTGAGGTCGGTCGTGTTCGCGAGTCGCTTTTGGCCGATCTTTCTCGTTCACTTGATGTCGACAAGGACTATGAGAGCGCCCGCGGCCAAGTGCGGCGCCTGATGTTTGTCGAAAAGCTTCTTAAAGAAATTCATTGCTCGGGAACGGACGCTCCCGCAGCGCTTTAACCGAATACAAAATCACGCAAAATGCTGGGATTACTGCAGATCGCCGAGCCGGGCATGTCGACGGCGCCGCATGAAGAGCGCTTTGCCGCAGGCATCGATTTGGGAACCACCAATTCGTTGGTGGCTCTTGTTTTAAACGGCGCGCCCGAGGTGCTGCCCGACAATGAGGGGCGTTATCTGCTGCCGTCCGTCGTGCGTTATCTTCCCGAGGGCGGCGTGTGCGTCGGATGGGATGCCGTACCCAAACAGGCCGAAGACCCGCTCAACACCATCAGTTCGGTAAAGCGTTTGATGGGACGCGGCATGAAGGATGTCGCCGGAAGCGTCATCGTTCCGTACCGTTTTGAAGATGCGCCGGGTATGGTGCGCATCCAGACGCGCCAGGGCGTGAAGAGCCCGGTGGAGGTGTCGGCCGAAATTCTCAAGGTGCTGCGCGAGCGCGCACAGGAGCGCGTCGGCGCCGAACTCGTCGGCGCCGTCATTACGGTGCCCGCGTATTTCGACGATGCGCAGCGTCAAGCAACCAAGGATGCTGCCAAGATTGCGGGACTCACCGTGCTGCGTCTTTTAAACGAACCGACGGCGGCGGCGCTGGCCTACGGACTCGACAACGCCGCTGAAGGCAAGTACCTTGTTTACGATCTGGGCGGCGGCACGTTCGACGTTTCTTTGCTCAATCTCACCAAGGGCGTTTTCGAGGTGCTCGCGACGGGCGGCAATTCGGCCTTGGGCGGGGACGATTTCGATCATCGTCTCGTGTGTTGGGCCATTGAAAAGTTGGGAGCGGGTGTGCATGCCGATATTCTCACCGCCTCCGACAAGAAGCGCCTTACCATGACCGTCAAGGCCGCTCGCGAAGCGCTCACCGGTGCCGACCAAACGCGCGTGCATGCGGAGCTCTCCGACGGCCGTGTGCTTGACGAAGTGCTCACGCGCAAAGAGTTCGACGCCATGACGGCGCACCTTGTGCAAAAGACGATCGATGCGGTGAAAAACGTTCTTTCGGACGCACAGCTTGCCGCCGACGAAGTCAAGGGTGTGGTTCTGGTGGGCGGTTCAACCCGCATGCCCTGCGTGCGCCAAGCCGTGCGCGACTTTTTCGGCCGCGAACCCTTCTGCGACATCGATCCGGACAAGGTGGTTGCAATCGGAGCCTCGATGCAGGCCAATAAACTCGCCGGCAACACGGCCGAAGGCGACGACTGGCTGCTTTTGGACGTGACGCCGCTTTCGCTCGGGCTTGAAACCATGGGCGGACTCGTCGAAAAGGTGATTCCGCGCAACACCGCCATTCCGACGGCAATGGCCCAGGACTTCACGACTTTCAAGGACGGGCAGACCGCCATGGCCATTCACGTCGTGCAGGGTGAGCGCGAAGTGGTCGACAAGTGCCGCTCGCTTGCGCGATTTGAGCTTCGCGGCATCCCGCCGATGGCCGCGGGTGCTGCCCGTATTCGCGTGACCTTCCAGATCGATGCCGACGGGCTTTTGTCCGTCTCGGCTCGCGAAATGACTTCGGGCGTTGAAAGCTCGATTATGGTGAAGCCTAGCTACGGTCTTTCCGATGAAGATGTCATTCGCATGCTTCAGGAAGGAAACAGTGCGGCCGAAGAGGATATGCACGAGCGTGAGCTGCGAGAACAAAAGGTCGAAGCGATGCGCATCATCGAGTCGACCCATTCGGCTTTGGAGGCCGATGCGGATCTCCTCAGCGACGAAGAGCGAAAAGTTGTCGACGAGGCGCTCAATCACCTCAACGCCGTGCGCGAGGGCACGAACTCCGATGCGATCAAGGCGGCAATCGACAATGTCGCTAAGGCCACGGAAGAATTTGCCGCGCGCCGTATGGATCGCTCGATTCGCCAAGCGCTCGAAGGCAAGTCCGTCGACGACGTGCTCGGCGCATAAACAAACCAACCGGAAAAGAAGAAATGCCGATAGTTACCGTTTTGCCCAACGAAACCCTTTGCCCCGAAGGCGCTCAGATTGAAGTGAAGACGGGCACCAAGCTTGCTCAGGCGCTCAACGCCGCCGGCATCAAGATTCCGCATGCATGCGAATACAACTGCGCTTGCGCAACTTGCCACATCATCGTCAGGAAGGGATTCGACTCTTTGAACGAACCCGATGACGACGAGTACGACCAGCTCGATAACGCTTTCGGCAGCACGCCGCTTTCGCGTCTTTCCTGCCAGACCGTCATGGGCGAAGAGGACATTACGATCGAGATTCCGAAAAACAACCGCAATCTCGTGCACGAGGACTAAGCGCCATGACTCTCAAGTGGACCGATGCACAGCGCATTGCCGAAGAGCTCTACGACAACGAACCCGATCTGGATCCCACGACGCTTCGCTTGAGCGAACTGCGCGAGCGCGTTCTGGCATTGCCGGATTTTTCCGACGATCCTGAAAAGAGCAACGAGCCGATTCTCGAAGCGATCCTTCAGTGCTGGATCGACGAACAGTAGGCTGAGGCGACGAGGCCTCACAGCGGTTCGTGCATGTTTTCCGGGAAAAGCCCGACGTAGGACTGAGAGTACTCGGCAAACTTGCGGTGCTTTTCCAGAAAGGCTGCAGCCTTGAGGCGCAGCTTTATTTCGTCGTACTTGTCGGCGTTTAGCTTAGCTTCCCCGAAAACGATTCGGTGATCCTCGTCGTTGATTGCTACGAGGTCAAGTTCATTGCTGCCTTTGGCGTCCCACCATGCTCCGACCGGAGACCAACGGCCGCTTTCCAGATACACGGCGCGGTGCCATTGCTCCAAAGTCCTACCCAGAAACTGAGGCAGATTCGCTTCGCAGAGCCGCACGAGTTCGTCCCAGCGGTGGAAGGCCGCAAGGTCCGTCATGCGAATCGGATCAACGAACGTGAACCAGAAGCGAAGGTACGGATCGGCGATTCGGTAGCGGGATCTACGAGGGGCTGCCTTTTCCAAAATAGGAAAGTGACGTTCGATCAGTCGGAAGGTTTCCAGTCGATCGAGGTAGGTCGGAATTTTTTCTTCGATGCGATCCTGAATTTCCGACCATTTGGTGCGGCCGTCGGCTATAGCGTGCAGAATTTCCTTGTACGTCGACGTTTTTCGCTGAAATTCGTTGGCCAGATAGACATTGCCTTCGGCTCTCAGCCAGCCGCCTTCGATGGAAAACAAGAATCGAACGGCTCTTTTTGCCGTGAGTGCTTTCTGAGCGGCAAGCAGTTCCAAGTAGGCGGCAACGCCTCCGGTCATTGCAAAGATTGTCAATAAGTCCAGAGGTTGATGGCCCGGCTCTTCGTCAAGCATGATTTCATGCATGACGGACGGCGCAAAAGGCATTACTTCGATACGGCAGGAGGCACGGCCGTACATCGGTTTGCTCGCGTCGCCGAAAATTTCTTCCATTGCCGAGATGATGGAGCCGCTCATCACCAACAGCATGCGGGAAGTGCTTTTCTTTTTGTCCCAGATCGCCTGCAGGCGACTCCAGAACCCAGGACTGATGCGTTCGATGTCCTGACACTCGTCAATGACGAAGACGCAGGGCCTTTGTTGAGCGAGCGTCATCGCAAAAGAAATAACCGAAGGAAGGTCATGCACTTCCGGCACAAATTCCGGGTGATAGACGCGGCACAGCTCATCCAGCCATGCTTTGGCCGTTGCCTCTTCAGCGCGCTCTTGAACAGTAAAAGAAAACACAGGGACGTCGATGTTCTCGAAGGCCTTTGCAATTAAAGTGGTTTTGCCGACCCGACGGCGTCCCATGACGTTCACAAGCTGCGCGGTGCCTGTGCTTTTCGTTGTGTCCAGGAAATGCCTCAGCGCTCGGATTTCCTCTGTTCGTCCGTAGAACCGCATTCCATCGTTCCTTGTTCGATTTAGTCAATTGAAAGATTAGTCTATTTCAGATTGACTAAATTGGCAAATTAGTCAATTCCTAATTGACTAATTAATGCGCGCTTGAATCAACCGATCGTAGACGACGTCGATAACCTGCTGCAGGATGGCGTCGCGCTGAGCCGGCGTGGCGTCGGCCTTCGCTTTCAGGTGAAGTGCGGCGTAGTAACGCTTGCCTTGGTCGGTGACCAGAATGGCGTGGACGGCACGGCTGGTTCCATAGGCGTCTGACCCGGAGCCCGAGCGGTCGTGGATGGTCCAGCCTTCGGGCAAGGTTCGGCGAAACAGCTGATCGGCCATGCGGTTGGAGGCAAGCTCGGAGAGCCACTGTGAGCGGGCTGCTGCGGGCAGTTCCCTATCAAGCCGCTGCCAGTTTAGGGATGCGTTGCTCGGTGTTGTCGTGTCCCGATACTCGCCGGGGCCCGATAAGTTCAGGTCGGTTTCGATGCGGTCGCTGCGAGTCGTCGTGTCGCCCTTGCTGCGCAGCCATGCCGTAAGGGCTTTCGGGCCTCCTGTCAGGCTGAAGATGAAGTTTGTCGCGCGGTTGTCGCTTTGCGTCAAAGCGGCGTGGCAGGCTTCGCCGAGCGTCACGACTGTTTTCGGATCGGCCTTGCCGTAGACCGGGGAGTGACTGACGACGGCCACCGAGCCGATTTCTGCCGATTTGTTCTGCAGCCCCGCTTCGTAGACGCGGGCGCACAGCAGCGCTTTGACGGTGCTGGCCATCGGGAAACGCTCGCGGCTGCGCCACTCCAAAAGCACTTTGCCGCTTTCGTCTCGAAGCGAGACGCCGACGGCAGCTTCGTGCTGCCGTTCGATGGCAACAATGGCTTTCTGCGCGTCGGCTGATGAGACAGCGGCCGGGGTGGTGCCGCAGCCGGAAAGTGCGGCGGCGAAGAGTGCACCGGTCAGGATAAATGTGTACGAGCGATAAAGCATGATTAGAGGATCTCCGCAACGACAGGGGCATGATCGCTGGGTTTGTCCCAGCCGCGGGGCTCGATGTCGACAAGCACATCCGTGATGCGGTCAGCAACCGCAGATGAGGCCAGAATGTGATCGATGCGCAGCCCGTGGTTCTTCTCAAACCCGGCCTGTCGATAGTCCCACCAGCTATAGGTGTCGGGAGCGTGCAGTCCCAAGGACCAGGTGTCGACCAAACCGGCTTTCAAAAGCCGCTGAAAGGCGTCCCGCTCGGGTTCGGACACCAAAAGATTGCCCTTCCATTCTTCCGGATTCCAAACGTCGGCATCGGTCGGAGCGACATTAAAGTCGCCGGCGAGCACCAACGGAACATTTGTTTGAATGCATTCCTGCACCCAAAGCGAAAGAGCGCTCATCCAGTCGAGCTTGTAGAGGTAGCGGGGGCCGCCAAGTTCCGTGCCGTTGGGAACGTAGACGCCGGCAAAGCGCAGCTTTACGCCGGATACATGCTCGATATCGGCGGCGATCATGCGTTTTTGTTCGTCCGGATAGCCGGGTATGTTGTAGACAACATTCTCGACTGTTTTAACGGTGCTCTTGCGTGTGACCAACGCTACGCCATTGTAGGTTTTCTGGCCCAGAAACACGGCGTCGAACCCGGCAGCCTGCAGTTGAGCCAGAGGGAAGAGTTCATCGACGGTCTTGGTTTCCTGAATGACGACGGCGTCGATGCTTCGCAGCTCGAGCCACTTGATCAGATGCTCAAGGCGTACTTTGATGCTGTTGACGTTCCAGGTGGCGATCTTCACGACGGATTTTCCTCAAACAACAGGGTCAAAAAAACAAGAGCGGTATCGACGGGGCATTGCCCCGACTCAATCATCGCAAATAATTCGTCTTTGTGAAGGCAGCGGATTTCCTCGACTTCGCCGTCTGCGTTTGCGGGTTCAACCTCATCGGAAACAATCACGAGGCAAGCGTAGGCGTCTTCTGCCATCCAGCCTTCGGGCACCGTACGCCGCACGCAAAGACGCCGCCAAGCGGGTTCAATCGTGTATCCCGAATGAAGCCCTGCTTCCTCGGCGATTTCACGCGGCAGTGCCGTCAGGGGCGATTCGCCTTCAGAGATCATGCCTGCGGCCAGAGCGTCCCACAATCCCGGATCAACCTGTTTGGTGCGGCTTCGAAGGCTCACAAAGACGCGTCCGTCCGTGCGCACGCCTACGCCGTAGACCGATGACGTAAGCATGCCGAAAAAACGAAAGAGGCCGCGTTCGGCATGCGCAATGCATTCGCCCGTATCGAGATCGTCAACGTCCAAGAGTTCATCGCGCCACTGCAAGAAGTAGCCGGCGTCGTGCAGAGGGCGCGCGACGCGCGCAAAGTCAGCCTCAAGCGAATCCGATGACTGAGGAAACACGACAAGAGCATCTTCGGTCAATTGAAAGTCGTCGCAAAAGCGAGCGTCGGTCGCAAGTTTTTGAGCTCTTTTGGAGTGCATCAGTCCGATGCGTCGGCCGTCTGCGGTTCGGACGGCAACGGCATCCTTCGGTGGCTCTTCGAAGAGTTCTCGCTGCAGTTGGGCTTCAAGAGCAGTAATTTGCGTGAAATCGGGCACGTTTTTTCTCCGGCTGAAAAAAGACGGCAGGCACGGCGAAAACCGAGGCCTGCCGTCGGCAGTTTTGCGCGGACTGTTCCCGAAAAAGGGAACAGTTCGACGATGAATCGACTTAGCAGCCGCAGCCTTCCGGACGCATGGCCGGGAAGAGCAGCACTTCGCGGATCGTGGAAGCGTTCGTGAGCAGCATCACGAAGCGGTCGATGCCGATGCCGCAGCCGGCCGTCGGGGGCAGGCCGTATTCCAGAGCGCGGATGTAGTCGGCGTCGTAGAACATGGCTTCGTCGTCGCCGTGAGCTTTGGCTTCGGCCTGGGCGAGGAAGCGGCGGGCCTGATCTTCGGGATCGTTCAATTCGGAGAAGCCGTTGGCGGTTTCGCGGCCGAAGATGAAGAGCTCGAAGCGTTCGGTCATCGTCGGATCGGTGTCGGAAGCGCGAGCGAGCGGGCTGATTTCCACCGGGTAGTCGACGATGAACGTGGGCTGAATGAGCTTGCTTTCGGCAGTCTCTTCAAACAGAGCCATCACCAGAGCGCCGATGCCGACATCGTCGCGCTGCGGAGCACCCAGGCGGGCAAGTTCTTTTCTCAGGAACGCTTCGTCCTTGAGGTTTTCTTCGGTGTACTGCGGGGCGTACTTCAGAATAGCCTGCACCGGGGTGAGCTGATCGAAGGGCTTGGAAAGATCGATTTCGGTGCCCTGATAGGTGATCACTTCGCTGCCGGTGGCTTCACGCGCAACGTAGCGCAGCAGGTTTTCCGTGAATTCGATCTGATCGCGGTACGTCCAGTAGGTGGCGTAGAACTCGATCGTGGTGAATTCGGGGTTGTGACGCGTATCGATGCCTTCGTTGCGGAAGCAGCGGTTGAGTTCGAAGACGCGTTCGAAACCGCCCACCACCAGACGCTTGAGATAGAGCTCCGGCGCGATGCGCAGATACTGATCGATGTCGAGCGCATTATGGTGCGTGATGAAGGGCTTGGCGTTGGCGCCGCCCGGAATCGGGTTGAGCATCGGCGTTTCGACTTCAACGAAGCGGTGATTCTCCATGAAGCGGCGCACGGCGCTCACGGCCTTAAAGCGCGTGGCAAAGCGGCGGCGGCTTTCTTCGTTGATGATGAGGTCGGTGTAGCGCTGACGGCAGCAAGCTTCAACGTCGGTAAGGCCCTTGTGCTTGTCGGGCAGAGGACGAATCGACTTCGTCATCAGGCGAAGCTTTTTCACGCGCACCGAAAGTTCGCCCTTGTTGGTGCGGAAAAGCACGCCTTCGGCGGCGACGATGTCGCCCAGGTCAAGGCTCTTGAAAAGCGCATAGGCTTCGTCGCCCACGTCGGCGGGCGTCACGAAGTACTGCATTTCACCCGTGAAGTCGCGAACGGTGGCAAAAGCGGCTTTGCCCATCACGCGCTTGAGCATCATGCGGCCCGAGACGGCCACTTCGATGGCGGCTTCGTCGAGCGCTTCGCGCGTCTTTTCGCCGTGTTCGGCGCGCAGGTCGCCGAAGAGATCCTTGCGCACGAAGTCGTTGGGGTAAGCGACGCCTTCTTCGCGCAGCTTGGCGAGCTTGGCGCGGCGCTCGGCGATGATGTGGTTTTCGTCGTCGGCAGCGGCCGCCGTCGTCTGCTTGATTTCCTTTTCGCTCATTTTTTGTTCCTTGTAGCGATGGGTCAGATGCCCATCTTGAGGCTTGCCTCAATGAATTGATCAAGGTCGCCGTCGAGCACGGCGCCGGTGTTGCCGGTTTCCACGTTGGTGCGAAGATCCTTTACGCGGCTCTGATCGAGCACGTAGCTGCGGATCTGATGGCCCCAGCCGATGTCGCTCTTGCTTTCTTCGAGCTTTTCCTGCTCGGCCATGCGTTTTCTGAGCTCAAGCTCGTAGAGCTTGGCTTTGAGCTGGCGCATGGCTTGCTCGCGGTTGTTGTGCTGGCTGCGGTCGTCCTGACAGACGGTGACCACGCCCGTGGGAATGTGGGTGATTCGAACGGCCGATTCCGTTTTCTGCACGTGCTGGCCGCCTGCACCCGAAGCGCGGAAGACGTCCACGCGAAGGTCGGCCGGATTGATCGTGATTTCGATCGAATCATCGACTTCCGGGTAGATGTACACGGAGGCAAACGAGGTGTGGCGGCGTGCGTTGGCGTCAAACGGGCTCTTGCGCACCAGGCGGTGAATGCCCGTTTCGGTGCGCAGCGTGCCGTAGGCCCATTGGCCCTGCACGTAGATCGTGCAGCCCTTGATGCCGGCCACGTCGCCTTCGGTTTCTTCGGTGAGCTTGGCGGTGAAGCCCGCGCGTTCGGCATAGCGCAAATACATGCGCTCGAGCATGCTCGCCCAGTCCTGCGCTTCGGTTCCGCCGGCACCGGCCTGAATTTCGATGTAGCAGTTGGCGCTGTCCTGCGGACGGTTGAACATGCGCTTGAATTCGAGCTTTTCGACGTCGTGCCCGTAGGCCTCGACTTCTTCGGCTACGACTTCGGCGCCGTCGAAATCTTCTTCGGCCACGGCCATGTTGAAGAGTTCCTTGGCGTCTGCAATGCCCGAACTGAGTCGCTTGAAGCTTCCCACCAGATCTTCGAGAAGCTTTTGTTCCTTGCTGATTTCCTGTGCTCGCTTGGGATCGTCCCAGAGCGCCGGATTTTCAACCTCGCGGTTGACTTCTTCTAAACGTCGTTCCTTGCGGTCGACGTCAAAGATACCCCCTAAGCTCAGCAAGACGGTGAGCAAGGTCGTCGCACAGATTGTTGATTTGATTGATGCGTTCGGCTTCCATTTTGAAAGTCTGAAGTGTGTGGCGCAAAGCGTTTCCGAAACCCGTGCGAAGAGGGGCTGCGAGCGCTCAGACGCCGTCGTCGATTAGAAAACTCGTAATTGTACCTTGCGTTTGCCTTGCTGTGCCAGAGATTTTCCCGACAAATCAAGGCTTCGGACGAAAGACTGCACGTCGGTCGTCAGCGGCTTTCCACCGCTTCGATCACCAGCTGAATGGAGCGGCGTCCGAGGTATTCGTTGATCTCCGGCCGATAGGCGAGTTTGGCTTGTGCGGCAAGCGGTTCGCTGCGACGAAAGAAGATGCCTTCGAACCGATTTCCGGCCATGTCGAGCACAAGCTTCAGATGCGTTTCCTTGAGCACGCGTTGCGACAGAATCGTGAAGTCGTTTGCAAAAATCGGCCGCTCGAACCCTTGCCCCCAAATGCGGGAGGACAGGGCGTCGACCAGTCCGAACGTGATTTCTTCGGGTGCAAGGGCGCCGTCCGTGTACACAACGCGATCGAACGTTTCGGGCGAAGCGCATTGCGACACGGCTTTTTCAAAGAGTTCGGAGAAAAGCGCAAGATTTTCCCGTCGAATCGTGAGACCCGCGGCCATTGCGTGGCCGCCGAAGCGTTCGATGAGATCCGGTCGCCATTTGCTTACGTGATCGAGTGCGTCGCGCAGATGCACGCCTTCGATCGAGCGGCCGGATCCTTTCAAAAATCCGTCTTCGTCGTCGGGCGCAAAAGCGATGACCGGGCGATTGATCTTTTCCTTGACGCGGCTTGCGACAAGCCCCACGACGCCCTGATGCCAGTCCGGTTCAAAAAGAGTAACGGTGGCGCGATGCTCCCAGTCCATGTGGCTGACGAGCGCATTGGCATCGAGCTGCATGGTGCCTTCGAGCTCGCGGCGCTCGCGGTTGAGCGAATCGAGTTCGAGCGCAAGCGACTGCGCTTCGTCAAAGCTTTCGGTGAGCAAACATTGAATGCCGACGCCCATCTCGGTCAGACGCCCGGCCGCGTTGATGCGCGGCGCAATGCCGAAGGCGAAGTCGCGCGCCGTGGCGGCCGCCGGATCGCGTCCTGCGACTGCAAAGAGCGCATTGATGCCCGGACAGGCAAGGCCTCGGCGAATGCGGTTTAGGCCCTGCGCAACGAGCACTCGATTGTTGTGATCGAGCTTGACGACGTCGGCAACGGTGCCCAGGGCGACCAGATCGCTTAGTTTGTCCAAACGCGGCTGAGTGGCGCGGTCGAACACGCCGCGATTTCTCAATTCCGTGCGCAGCGCCATCAGCACGTAGAACATTACGCCGCAGCCCGCAAGCGACTTGCTCTGAAATGTGCTTTCACCCATATTGGGGTTGACGATGCAGGCGGCTTCGGGAAGCGAGTCGCCGGGCAGATGGTGGTCCGTGATGATGACGTCGATGCCGAGCTCGCGGGCGCGCGCAACGCCTTCGACGCTGGCGATGCCGTTGTCGACAGTGATGATCACGTCGGGCTTGTGGGTGTGTGCGGCGGCTTCCACAATGGCGGGCGTCAGTCCGTAGCCGAGCTTGAAGCGGTCGGGCACAATGAATTGCGCTTGGGCCCCCATCATGGCCAGCCCGCGCACGGCGATCGCGCAGGCCGTCGCGCCGTCGCAGTCGTAGTCGGCGACGACGGTGATGCGCTTGTTGTTTTGGATGGCGTCGGCAAGCAGTTCGGCAGCAAGCTGCGTTCCCTCGAGCGAGGCCGGAGGCAGCAGTGCCGTCCAGTCTTCAATCAGGTCGTCGGAAGACGTGACGCCGCGCGCGGAAAGCGCTCGAGCAATCGGGCGCAGAATGCCGGCATGCTCGAGCTTTTCGCTTACGAGTTTGTCGTAGGGACGCAGGCAAAAGCGCGTATTCACTTAAGAGATCTCCGCAAAAAGAATGCTGGCCGGATCGACTTCGGTGCCGGTAAAGCGAGCCAGAAGCGAACGAGCGCTCGAAAGATGTTTGGTGCAGGAAACGGCAAAGCCTTCGCCGGTTCCCACGATCAGGGCTGTGTCGCATCCTTTCGTTTTCTTTGCGGCCGCACTCAGTGCGTCGATGCGATCGCAAACGTCGGGCACGGCCTGCTCCCAGCGGCTCCAATCGCGGGTGAGCCAAGGCTCGTATAAGTCTTCGATCAAAGCAATGCATTCGCCCTGCGGCGCATCCTCAATCCAGTTTTGTGCGCCGCCGATGCGTCCGATGCGCTGAAGCAAAATGCCCGCTGCGAGGGCCCAGCCTTTGACGGCTTCGTTGTCGGTGAGTACCGAACGGATTTTGGTGGGTGGGTAGACATAGTCGAAGGCGCCGCCTCCGCCCGAAATCCAAACGGTCTGCACGGGGCTTGCGATAGCGGCAAGTGCATGTTCGCAGGCTGACAGAAGTTCGAGTGCCGCCGGCCTGTCGTCGCCTTCGATCCAGTCGCAGGCATTGCCTGCCTGCGTGCGCACGATTTCGAAAGGGGCCGCGGCTGCCTTGAAATGCTGCTTTCGGGTGAGATAAAGATGCGGATCCCAACGCTGCAGCACAAAGCCTTTTTCAAGCAGCACGGGCGTCAGTGCTGCGCAGGCCGCTTCGGTTTCGTCGCGGGTGAGCTCGGCGCGATTGAGCGAGCCGTCGGCATTGCGCACGCAAAGCTCGATGGCACTGATGTCGCCCGAGAGCATCGGACCGTTCTGAACAGCCCAGGCGTAAGGGGCCGTGGTAAAGGGAAGAGCGCGGCGGGTGAGCACCGACCAAAGCCAGCTCAAGTGAACGCTTTTTGCAAACGCGGGGGTTCCCAACGGCTGCGCAACGGGATCGTCCGTAAGACGACCGAGCGTCTTTTTGATGCGCTCGAGCGAGGCGGCGGAAATTTTGTTCTTTGCTTCGGGGCCGGCAATCAGACCGGGAATCAAAAAATAGACTTGTGCCATTGTTTGCAGTTTGCGCGCACGGACCTAGAGTTTCTCGAACAGGGAAGCGCGTATGGCTGCGGACAAACAAACGCCTGCATACGGATGAAACCCGTTGATGCAGGCGCAGTCATCGACTTGTGCGCTTCGGTACGGCGGCATTTTAGCAAGCCGTATCCGAGGCGCATGTGCGATGAGGCATGAGTAAACCGATCAGTAATCCTGCTTGGTCTCGGTTTGGGCGCCGAGCACCACACGCATCAGATCGGCCACCGTGCCCGAATTGGTTTTGTCCATAATCGAGGCTCGGTGTGCTTCCACGGTCTTGATCGAGATGCCGAGGTCGTCGGCGATCTGCTTGTTGAGGCGTCCCGCAGTGATGCGCTCGAGCACCTGCTGCTCGCGTGTGGTGAGCTTGCGCAGCAGGGCCGTGTTGAGGTTTTTCTGTTCGGTGGCGCGGCGGCGGCCGTGTGCTTCCTTGAGCATGCGCTCGACGAGCTGCTTTAAGGCGGCCGGATCGAACGGCTTTTCGATGAAGTCGACGGCGCCTTTCTTGAGCGCATTGACGGCCATCGGCACGTCGCCGTGGCCGGTGATGAAGATGATCGGAATGTCGGCGCGGCGGGCAAGCAGATGCTCCTGCACTTCCAGACCGCTCATGCCGCTCATGCGTACGTCAAGCAGCAGGACTGCAATTTCGCGCGGATCGTACTTCGCGATAAAGCTCTCGCCGCTGTCGTAGAGTTCAACACGGTAGTCGCTTGCTTCCAAAAGCCAGCGAATGGAGTCGCGCACGGCCTCATCGTCGTCGACGACATATACGGTTCCCAGACTCTGCAGGGCTTCGGGCGGATACGGAGAATAGGCCATATTGTTTTTCTATTCCGGTTACTTTGACTGGGTTGACGGGCAAGGTCCCTTAAGGACGAATGCTATCAGCGATGCGATCGCCTTGGCTGCTGTGCAGGGCTTTTGCATCGGTGCTTTGCGGTTCTTCCTCTGTGGTCGGCGGGAAGCTCGAATTCGGCAGAAGCACGCGAATGATTGTACCGCCGCCTTGGTTGGCGGAGACGAGAATTCGTCCCCGATGGCTTTCGACGACCGAGCGGCAGATGTTGAGTCCGATGCCCATTCCGTTTGATTTGGTTGTGAAAAACGGGGTGAAAACCTTATCGGACTCCACGGGCATCCCGCAGCCGCGGTCGGCCACTTCAAAAATCGTGTGCTTATCCGTACAAGTGACGGATAAGTCGACCGAATCGGAATCGGTCGTCTGACTGGCTTCCATGGCGTTTTTGAGAAGGTTCAGAAGGACCTGCTCGATCATCACGACGTCGCAGACGATTTCATGCTCGGGCTTTTCGATGTGCACGTTGATTTTCATGCCGAAGTGCTGGGCCTGCAGCAGCGCGAGCTCCATTGCGCCCGAAACGATTTTTTCGACGGATGCCGAAGTGATGTTGGCTTCGCCGCCCTTGGCTTTGGCAAAGCTGCGGATGCGGCGAATGATGTAGGCCGCTCGCTGCGTCTGATTGATGATCTTGTTGAGCGCTTCGACGACGCGTGCTTCGCTAAGGCCCTTTTTCATCATCGTGAGCGTGGCCGAAGCATAGTTCTGTACGGCGGCAAGCGGTTGATTGAGTTCGTGGGCCAGAGAGCTTGCCATTTCGCCCATTGTGATGAGGTGCGAAGCGCTTTCTGCGGCCTTGGCCTGCACCTGCATCATTGCTTCGACTTCCTTGCGGTCGGTGATGTCGGTGACGGCGAGCATTTCCGAGAGTCCCTTGCCCGGCCACGGCAAAACGCTGCGCGTGACGGAAAGCCAGCGGCTGTTTTTCTTATCGTAGATTTCGGCCGAATGGCCGGTGCCGGAGGCTTGATCGAAAAGCTCGCGAACATGCACGTGACCTTGAACCGTTTGCCCCCAACTCTTGCAGTAAAGCGCGTTGGCGTACAAAAGCTCATTGGCGTTGTGCTCGAGATGAACGACGCTGACCGCGGCATTCATCGATTCGAGCATCAGCACGGTGCGTTCGTGCTCGGTTGCAAGCGCAAGACGCGCACGCGTTTGTTCAGTGATGTCGCGCAAGCTTACGAGCCATCCCATCGATCGGCTGCTGCCTTCGACGGGCTTCAAAGGCGTCACGGACACCTGGCAGTCGAATTCGGAGCCGTCCCGTCTCCTCGCCTTGCATTCCAGCTCGACGACTTTTCCCGCGTGGAATCGTTCGGGTTTGGCGATTTCGACCGAAATGCCGATGGCTTCGTTTGCGGGCATTCCGACGGGGCTGTCGTCGACATAGCCGAAAAGTCGATCGAAGGCTGTGTTGGAAAACAGAACGCGAGAGGACAGTCCCACCACCAGAAGACCGTCGGTGATCGAATCGTTGAAGGTTTTTTGTACGGCCACTCGTGCACGCAGTTCTTTTTCGGAATGGATCTGCCGGATTTGGTAGCGCAGCAAAATAGAAAGCGTCAGCACCAAACCGACAGCCAGAAAGAGGATCGTTCGGGCGGGAGTCGAATTCAGCAGAAAGCTTTTCGAAGCGGTATTGGTGGTAACGAACGAGACGTTGTAGGGCAGGGGTGTGAGCGCCGTTTCCACCGAGACGACGTCGCTCGGCAGCGGGGCGTACATGTTGGGCGGAAAAGATTGACCGTTGATGAGCAGGTCAAGGCGGTACTGCCCCAGCACGACGCTTTCGTCGATGATGTCGCGGATGAGTCGGGTGAGCGAAATGGAGGCAATCACCACTTCGCCCTTGGGCTGAGGAATCACAAGATCGACATAGGTGCTCGGGCGATGCTGCCGCAGATAGGGTTCGGAAAAAACAGGGTGTTCGCTCATGAGAGCAAAGGACACGGCCTCAAGAGTCGCGCTCTGTTCGGAGATGCTCATGCCGGTCGTGCGCGGCGTCATTTCGGAGTAGAGATGCCCGCGGCAAGCCGCACGGATCGAAGCGTCGGACTGAACGAGCACCACTTCGCGAAGCGTCGGATAAAGCGCAAAGACCACGGAAAACACGTCGCAGTCTTCATTGAGGTAAAAGTCTTTTGCGGGGGCGTCCAGACTGTGAGCGAGGTTGAGCGATCTTTCTTCGAATTGTCGTGCAATCGATTGGTTGACTGCGGTTTGCGCCGACATTTCGAGTTTTTTGGCGTCGTCGTCGATGAACCAGAGGCTTGCCGCACACAAAAGCAAAATGAAGACGATGGCCGAAATGGTGACGTACAGCCCGAAGCGATTGACGGGCAATGCATCGGCGCCGATCAATTCGAGCAGTTTGTCGTCGACCTTGGCTTTGCTGTTCTTAAGCATGGACGGTGTCGGGCTACCGGATGGGAAATTCTTAGAAGAAGCGCTTGTGCGCAGTCGATGGACACGACGCGCATTCGCTAATTCTATCGATTCGCGCAAGCGCGGAAATTTGCATTCCTGCTACTATCCGAGCCGAGAGACGGGTGCCGACGGCAGCCCGAAGCAGGTTACAACTACGGAGCAACGCTCATGGATCAGAACGAACTCAAGCGCCTTGTCGGAAAGGCGGCGCTCAACTATGTCAAGGACGGTGAAGTTCTCGGCGTCGGAACAGGCTCGACGGTCGACTGCTTTATCGACGCTCTTGCCGCAAGCGGCATTCGACCGAGTGCGTGCGTTTCGAGTTCGGTGCGCTCCACCAAGAAGCTCACCGAACTCGGCTTCAACGTGATCGATCTCTCGGAAGTCGAAGAAATCGGCGTTTACGTCGACGGCGCCGACGAAATCAACGGCGACTTCGAAATGATCAAGGGCGGCGGCGGGGCGCTCACCCGCGAAAAGATCGTGGCGTCGGTCGCCAGAAAATTCGTCTGCATTGCCGACGAATCGAAGCTTGTCAAGACATTGGGCAAATTCCCGCTGCCCGTCGAGGTGATTCCGATGGCTTTGACG
>ERZ1034710.166-NODE-166-length-26536-cov-73.850308_pt1 | contig 26536 bp, 25 predicted proteins | sample MGYA00520597_ERZ1034710 | MGnify/ENA primary metagenome ERZ1034710 (study PRJEB33766, sample SAMN09781714) | gut metagenome | biome: gut microbiome | host: Homo sapiens | place: Madagascar | study: EMG produced TPA metagenomics assembly of the PRJNA485056 data... | reverse complement strand
TTTTTATTCAATTTTTATCATATTATTTGTTTAATTATAGGATCGATTATAGTTTAGCTACAGGTGGTATTGGTACTCGTAACGATTATGGCTCATTGTATAGAGCATCTGGTATCTTTAATGAACCAGCTGAGTATTCATCAGCAATAACTGTTCTTGTTGTTTCAAGTTATTTAATAAACAGAAAATTATCACTATTAAATATCATAGCCCTTATAAGCACAATGTTATCTTTTTCATTTGTGGGAATTATTCAGTCTTTCTTTGTCATATATATTGTTTTATTCCGAAATCTTTGTAGGAAACCGGTATATATTTTTTTAATTATCGGTATTGTTATTTTGGTTTGGATTTCTTTTTTTGATTTATTTATTGACAGATATGAGGCATTTATTAATGGAAGTGATGGTAGCAATAATACAAAACTAGATACGTTAAATTTCTTTTTAACGCATACAGAATACCTTTTGGGGGGGGCTGGCTTAATTGGATACGATCCAGAAACGATGCCATTATTTATGCAAGGATTATATGATCTAACATTCTTTGGCTCGTGTATCAGTATTTTTGGTATTGTTATTGGTTCATTTATTGCCATAGCGGTGACTGTTTATATTATATATAATTATACTATTTCTGATATGACACTAATTTTTATATGTTTGTTAAAAATTAATGTAATGATATATGCAGTATACTGGTTTTTTATAATATTAATTATAATTCTGCCTAACTACATACAAAAAACGAAGGTACATGTGTGAAAATTCATTTATTAATGCCTACGATAGGGCGGGCTGAAGAAATTGAAAAATTCATATCATCAGTAAATAAGAATAATGCATCAGTGCAATTGCTTATCGCTGATCAAAATGAAGTAGGATTTCTTGAACCTAAAAAATTATATGAATGCGCTAAGAATCAGAATATTGACATGCATTATTTTCATAGTGAACAAAAAGGATTGTCTCGTAACAGAAACTTTTTACTTTCAAAATTAGATGCCCATGAAGGTATTATAGCATTCCCTGATGATGACTGCCTATATTATGAAGATACTTTAGATTTGGTAATGTCATTTTTTGAAAATAATCCGAGTGTTGATGTTTTATTGGGATGTATATACGATAGGGAATATGACAGATATTTATTTAAAAAGTGGCCGAGAAAAAGTGTTGTGGTTAATTATTTAAATGTATATTTTATGTCTTCCTCTATAACAATTTTTGTTCGGAAACCGAATCAGCAAAAATTCGATCAAGCACTTGGAGCAGGGGCTGTATACGGGTCATGTGAAGATCCAGATTATCTTTATAGTTTACTAAAAAAAGGATGCAAAATAGTATATGAACCCTCCATCCAAGTTTGGCATCCTGCTCCTGATTATCATCAAATATCCTTGAGTAAGGTATATTCCTATGCTAAAGGATTCGGATATTTTATACGTAAAGATATTGACGTTTATAAATCTATATTGTTAGTATTGTTAATTTCTAAAAAACTGTTTCAATTGATATTTAGATTTAAACATTTTCCGATAAAATATTTCAGAGCGTATTTTTCAGGTTTAATTAGTGGACTATTGAGAAAGCAAACATGAATCTTGTCAAGAGAGTTGCTGTTTTATTAGCAGCATATAATGGAGTTAAGTGGATTGAAGAACAAATTCAATCAATACTTAATCAGAAAAGTATTGATGTGACAATATTTATAAGCGTTGATAAATCTACTGACGGTACAGAGGCTTTGGTTAAAAAAATTAGCCACAAATATAGTAATGTAAAATATTTACCCTTCGGTTTTAAATTCGGAGGTGCAGCTAAAAATTTTTATAGGCTCATAAAAGAGGTTGATTTTGAGCTATTTGACTTTGTATCTCTGTCAGATCAAGATGATATTTGGTACCCTAATAAATTGATTACAGCTGTTAATAAGATCAACACCGGTTACGATTTTTACTCAAGTAACGTTGTGGCTTTTTGGAAAAATGGTAAAAGAATAATTATTAACAAAGCGCAAAAACAACTACCGTATGATTATTTTTTTGAAGCCGCTGGTCCTGGATGTACATATGTTTTTAAATCTTTTCAAGCTATCAAGCTGAAAGAATTTATTATTTCTAATTATAAATCTGTATCAGAAATTGCACTTCATGATTGGTTAATTTATGCCTTTGCACGAAATTACAACTATAAATGGTATATTGATGAATGGCCATCCATGGATTATCGACAACATGAAAATAACCAGGTTGGTGCTAATGTAACCATATATGGTGTAATAAAACGCGTAAGACTAGTAAGACAAAAGTGGTACCGAAATGAAATTATAAAAATAGCAAAATTATTACAGGTATCAAATAATCATTTTATCTCAAAATGTTTACAAGAAAGATACTTGAGTAACTTTTACATGATCATGAATATGCATAAAATCCGACGTAGAAGAAGAGATAGGGTTATGTTATTCCTGCTGTGTGTGATTAATTGGTTTTAATTTCATACATAATTCGATTGTATTCAGCTATATTTATGGTGTTTTCCATTGGATTCCATTTAATAATAAATAGGAGGTAACGTTGACAATTCTGATTACTGGCGGAGCAGGATACATTGGTTCTCATACAGTGTTGGCTCTTTTGTGCAATGAATATGATGTCATTGTTCTGGATAACGAATGCAATTCTTCTATTGAATCGTTATCTCGTGTTAAGTCAATCACCGGAAAGGAATTTTTATATGTTAATGGTGATGTAAGAGATCGTGGAAAGTTACGTACTATTTTTAAACAACATGAAATTACTGATATTATACATTTTGCAGGGTTGAAATCTGTCGGTGAATCTATTAAAGCACCTTTACAATACTACAATAATAATGTTATGGGTGCAATTGTTCTTTTAGAGGAAATGATTAGTTTTAATATTCCTCATATTATATTTAGTTCTTCGGCAACAGTTTATGGCGAACCTACTGAAATACCTGTAACTGAAAGATCGAAAATAGGAGGAACAACTAATCCATATGGTACTTCAAAACTTATGGTTGAGCAGATCTTAGAGGACGTTACTCGTACTAATCCTGAATTTAGAGCAACTATACTACGTTATTTCAACCCTGTTGGTGCTCATCCTTCAGGTCACATAGGTGAAGATCCTAACGGTACTCCTAACAATCTAGTTCCTTATGTTTGCCAAGTTGCTATCGGAAAATATAAACAGGTTTCAATATATGGCAATGATTATCCAACTAAAGATGGTACAGGTGTTCGTGATTTCATTCATGTCATGGATCTTGCTGACGGTCATGTTGCAGCAGTACAACACCGGAATGAAGGGAAGAATCATAAAATATATAACCTTGGAACAGGTGTAGGACACTCAGTTTTAGATATTTTGAAAACCTTTAAACGTGTTGCGTCAATTAATATTCCATATTCTTTTAATAATAGACGTCCGGGGGATATTGCTGAGTGTTGGTCCGATCCTACCAAGGCATTAAATGAATTAGGGTGGAAAGCAAAATATGATTTAGATGAAATGGTTCGAGATGCTTGGAATTGGCAGAGAAAAAATCCTAATGGTTATAGTAAACCTTAATTAATTTCTATCTATGTTTATATTCTCTGCGGTCAAAAAATTTTAATGGTTTCATTACAAATTAATTCCCCTGACAGGAGTAAACAATGTCAAAGCAACAGATCGGCGTCGTCGGTATGGCAGTGATGGGGCGCAACCTTGCGCTCAACATCGAAAGCCGTGGTTATACCGTCTCTATTTTCAACCGTTCCCGTGAAAAGACGGAAGAAGTGATTGCCGAAAATCCGGGCAAGAAGCTGGTTCCTTACTATACGGTGAAAGAGTTTGTTGAATCTCTGGAAACGCCTCGTCGCATCCTGTTAATGGTGAAAGCAGGTGCTGGCACGGATGCTGCTATTGATTCCCTCAAGCCATACCTCGATAAAGGTGACATCATCATTGATGGTGGTAATACCTTCTTCCAGGACACCATTCGCCGTAACCGTGAGCTTTCTGCCGAAGGCTTTAACTTCATCGGTACCGGTGTTTCCGGCGGTGAAGAGGGCGCGCTGAAAGGTCCTTCCATTATGCCTGGTGGCCAGAAAGAAGCCTATGAACTGGTTGCTCCGATCCTGACCAAAATCGCCGCCGTTGCTGAAGATGGGGAGCCATGTGTTACCTATATTGGTGCCGATGGCGCGGGTCACTATGTAAAAATGGTTCACAACGGTATTGAATACGGTGATATGCAGCTGATTGCTGAAGCCTATTCTCTCCTGAAAGGCGGCCTGAATCTCTCTAACGAAGAACTGGCGCAGACCTTTACCGAGTGGAATAACGGTGAACTGAGCAGCTACCTGATCGACATCACCAAAGATATCTTCACTAAAAAAGATGAAGACGGTAACTACCTGGTTGATGTGATCCTGGATGAAGCGGCTAACAAAGGTACCGGTAAATGGACCAGCCAGAGCGCGCTGGATCTCGGCGAACCGCTGTCGCTGATTACCGAGTCTGTGTTTGCACGTTATATCTCTTCTCTGAAAGAGCAGCGTGTTGCCGCATCTAAAGTTCTCTCTGGCCCGCAAGCGCAGCCAGCTGGCGACAAAGGTGAGTTCATCGAAAAAGTTCGTCGTGCTCTGTATCTGGGCAAAATCGTTTCTTACGCTCAGGGCTTCTCTCAGCTGCGTGCGGCGTCTGAAGAGTACAACTGGGATCTGAACTACGGCGAAATCGCGAAAATTTTCCGTGCTGGCTGCATCATCCGTGCGCAGTTCCTGCAGAAAATCACCGATGCTTATGCCGAAAATCCGCAGATCGCTAACCTGCTGCTGGCTCCGTACTTCAAGCAAATTGCCGATGACTACCAGCAGGCGCTGCGTGATGTCGTTGCTTATGCAGTACAGAACGGTATCCCGGTTCCGACCTTCGCTGCTGCGGTTGCCTATTACGATAGCTACCGTGCCGCTGTTCTGCCTGCGAACCTGATCCAAGCACAGCGTGACTATTTCGGTGCGCATACTTATAAGCGCATTGATAAAGAAGGTGTGTTCCATACTGAATGGCTGGATTAATCTGATTTAACCAACAATAAAATTGAGGCCCGGCGTATATTGCACCGGGCTTTTTTTTTGCCAATTATCTTATAGACTAAATTTCACTGCTTAATATTAACTTAATAAATATCAGCTATTCTTATAAAGAAAATCTGAATTGTTTTTCGTTGCGTTGACCATTTGACAACGTAGCGTTAAAACTTTTAGCTCTTATCAGGATGCTAAAAACATCATGATTCACAGTTAAGTTAATTCTGAGAGCATGAAATGAAAATCACCATTTCCGGTACTGGCTATGTAGGCTTGTCAAACGGGCTTCTAATCGCTCAAAATCATGAGGTTGTGGCATTAGATATTTTACCGTCACGCGTTGCTATGCTGAATGATCGGATATCTCCTATTGTTGATAAGGAAATTCAGCAGTTTTTGCAATCAGATAAAATACACTTTAATGCCACATTAGATAAAAATGAAGCCTACCGGGATGCTGATTATGTCATCATCGCCACTCCAACCGACTATGATCCTAAAACTAATTATTTCAATACATCCAGTGTAGAATCAGTAATTAAAGACGTAGTTGAGATAAATCCTTATGCGGTTATGGTCATCAAATCAACGGTTCCCGTTGGTTTTACCGAAGCGATGCATAAGAAATATCGTACTGAAAATATTATTTTCTCCCCCGAATTCCTCCGCGAAGGTAAAGCTCTTTACGATAACCTTCATCCTTCACGTATTGTCATCGGTGAGCGTTCAGAACGCGCAGAACGTTTTGCTGCGTTGTTACAGGAAGGGGCGATTAAGCAAAATATCCCTACATTGTTTACCGACTCCACTGAAGCAGAAGCGATTAAACTTTTCGCTAATACCTATCTGGCGATGCGCGTAGCATACTTTAATGAACTGGATAGCTATGCAGAAAGTTTAGGGCTGAATACTCGCCAGATTATCGAAGGCGTTTGTCTCGATCCGCGTATTGGCAACCATTACAACAATCCTTCGTTTGGTTATGGTGGTTATTGTCTGCCGAAAGATACCAAGCAGTTACTGGCGAACTACCAGTCTGTGCCGAATAACCTGATTTCGGCAATTGTCGATGCTAACCGCACGCGTAAAGACTTTATTGCCGATGCCATTTTGTCACGCAAGCCGCAAGTGGTGGGTATTTATCGTCTGATTATGAAGAGCGGGTCAGATAACTTCCGTGCGTCTTCCATTCAGGGGATTATGAAACGTATCAAGGCGAAAGGCGTTGAAGTGATCATCTACGAACCGGTGATGAAAGAAGACTCATTCTTCAACTCTCGCCTGGAACGTGATCTCGCCACTTTCAAACAACAAGCCGATGTCATTATTTCCAACCGTATGGCAGAAGAGCTTAAGGATGTGGCAGACAAAGTCTACACCCGCGATCTCTTTGGCAGTGACTAACATCCTGTTATCAGGGCGATTTTCGCCCTGATTCTCTTATGTTCCCTTTGTAATAATTCATTATTTTTATCATTTATCCTATAGCATTCATGGCGATTATCGCTAAACTATGGCGACTTAAAATTATTTCGTCCGTTAGGGTAATGATGAGAGTAGAAAATAATAATGTTTCTGGGCAAAACCATGACCCGGAACAGATTGATTTGATTGATTTACTGGTGCAGTTGTGGCGCGGCAAGATGACAATTATCATCTCTGTCATTGTTGCTATTGCCCTGGCTATAGGGTATCTGGCCGTTGCCAAAGAAAAGTGGACTTCCACAGCTATCGTTACTCAACCTGATGTGGGGCAAATCGCTGGTTATACCAACGCGATGAATGTGATCTACGGATCGGCTGTACCGAAAGTCTCCGACATTCAGACTTCACTTATCGGACGTTACAGCACTGCATTCTCAGCATTAGCGGAAACGTTGGATAATCAGGAAGAACCTGAAAAACTGACCATTGAGCCTACTGTTAAAAATCAGTCCTTACCTTTAGCGGTGTCTTATGTTGGTGAAACAGCTGAAGGTGCGCAGAAACAGCTGGCGCAATATATCCAGCAAGTTGACGACCAGGTAAACGAAGAACTGGAAAAAGACCTGAAAGACAACATCGCGCTTCGTATGAAAAACTTGCAGGATTCGCTGAAGACCCAAGAAGTGGTTGCGCAGGAGCAGAAAGATCTGCGTATCCGTCAGATTCAGGAAGCGTTGCAGTATGCGAATCAGGCGCAAGTGACAAAACCACAGGTTCAGCAGACTGAAGATGTGACGCAAGATACGTTGTTCCTTTTGGGGAGCGAAGCGCTGGAGTCGATGATTAAGCACGAGGCGACTCGTCCGTTGGTGTTCTCATCAAACTACTATCAGACACGTCAAAACCTGCTGGATATCGAAAGCTTAAAGGTTGATGATCTTGATATTCATGCTTACCGCTATGTAATGAAACCGACGTTACCTATTCGTCGCGATAGTCCGAAAAAGGCAATCACCTTGATTCTGGCGGTGCTGCTGGGCGGCATGGTTGGCGCGGGGATTGTCTTGGGGCGTAACGCTCTGCGTAATTACAACGCGAAGTAATCTTTGCGGTTTTAAAGAAAATGGGCAGGGTGGTGACACCTTGCCCATTTTTTTGCCGGATGCGACAACAATATCGCATCCGCTTACCCCGCAACTCACTGATGCCGTTTACGCAGGTTCTCAATTACCGTCGTTAAATCCAGATCCTGATCCTGCAACAGCACCAGCAGGTGATACATCAAGTCAGACGCCTCGTTGGTGAGTTCAAAGCGGTCATGTACCGTTGCTGCCAGTGCGGTTTCCACGCCTTCTTCACCCACTTTCTGCGCAATGCGCTTGGTGCCGCTGGCATACAGTTTGGCGGTGTAGGAGGTTTCCGGGTCGGCAGATTTGCGTTCGGCGAGCAGTTGTTCCAGTTGATACAGGAACAGCCACTGGTGAGCGGTGTCGCCGAAGCAGCTGCTGGTGCCTTTGTGGCAGGTCGGGCCGATGGGATTCGCCAGCAACAGTAACGTGTCGTTGTCGCAGTCCGGCGTAATATTTACTACGTTGAGGAAATTGCCCGACGTTTCGCCTTTGGTCCACAGCCGTTGTTTAGTGCGCGAGAAGAAGGTGACTTTGCCGCTTTCGATGGTTTTGTCTAAGGCTTCCGGGTTCATATAGCCCAGCATTAACACTTCACCGGATACCGCGTGCTGCACAATCACCGGCATCAGTCCGTCGGTTTTTTCCCAGTCCAGTTCGCGACGTTGTTGTTCTGTTAACATATCCTGATCTCCACGCCCTGTGTTGCCAGGTACGCTTTTAATTCACCAATATTGATTATTTGTTTGTGGAATACGGAAGCTGCCAGCGCGCCGTCAACGTCGGCATCGCGGAAGGCTTCGAGGAAGTGTTCCATGGTCCCCGCGCCACCGGAGGCAATCAGTGGGACGTGGCAAACTTCACGCACTTTTTTCAGTTGTTCGAGGTCGTAACCGTTACGCACGCCGTCCTGATTCATCATGTTGAGGACGATTTCTCCGGCACCGCGTTTTTGCACTTCCTCTACCCAGTCGAGCGTTTCCCACTGAGTGACGCGGGTGCGGCTTTCATCGCCGGTATATTGATTCACATGATATTTCCCGGTTTCGCCGTCGTACCAGGTATCAATACCGACCACAATACACTGCACGCCAAAACGATCCGCCAGGCGAGTAATTAACGTCGGGTCCGCCAGCGCAGGAGAGTTGATGGAAATTTTATCCGCGCCAAAGGAAAGAATTTTCGCGGCATCTTCCAGAGACTTAATCCCACCCGCCACACAGAACGGAATGTCGATGACTTCCGCCACGCGAGATACCCAGCTTTTATCTACCACACGGCCATCGCTGGAAGCGGTGATATCGTAGAACACCAGTTCGTCTGCACCTTCTTCAGCGTAGCGTTTTGCCAGCGGCACGATATCGCCAATGATTTCATGGTTGCGAAACTGTACGCCTTTCACCACCTGACCATCACGAACGTCGAGACACGGAATTATGCGTTTTGCCAGCATGCGATGGCCTCCTTCACGGTGAATTTACCTTCCAGTAATGCACGACCAACTATTACGCCGCGCACGCCAGTACCACGCAGGGCAGCAACATCGTTAATGTCGCCAATACCGCCGGAGGACTGAAATGCCACCTGCGGGTATCTGGCGCACACTTCTTCATATAAAGAGACGTTAGAGCCTGCCAGCGTGCCGTCGCGCGAGATATCGGTACACAGCACATGTTTCAGGCCGACGGGCAGATAGGTTTCCACCAGTTGTTCCAGTGAAACGCCCGAGTTCTCTTGCCAGCCGCTGACCGCCACCTGCTTGTTGCCTTGCTCGTCAATACGGACATCCAGCGCCAGCACTAAGGCATCGGCACCGAAGCGTTCAAACCAGCCTTTCACAATTTCTGGTGATTTTACCGCGGTGGAGCCGACCACCACGCGCGCAACGCCTGCTTCAAGTAACACCGCCACATCTTCTTCGCTACGCACGCCACCGCCAACCTGCACCGGAACGTTAACGCCCGCGACCAGGGTTTTAATCAGCGGGATTTGACGTTTTGCCGGATCTTTTGCCCCGGTCAGATCCACCAGATGCAACACTTCGGCACCTTGCGCAGCGTAATCCTGTAAGCGTGGCAGCGGGTCGTTACCGTAATCGCGTTGTTTGCCGTAATCGCCCTGATGGAGACGCACCACAGTGCCGTCAATTAAATCTAATGCCGGAATAATCATCACATCTCCAGGAAGTTTTTCAGCAACTTAGCGCCAGCGGCACCAGAACGCTCCGGGTGGAACTGCACGCCGTAGAAGTTATCTTTTTGTACTGCCGCGGTGAACGGTTCGCCGTAATTACACTGGGCGATGGTCCACGGATTGACTGGCATTGCGTAGCTGTGAACAAAGTAAAAGTACGCGCCGTCTTCAATCCCCTGAAACAGGCGGTTGCCTGCCTGCGGGTAAACGCGGTTCCAGCCCATATGTGGCAGTGGCAGACCAAAGTCGGTCATTTTCGGCACGTCTTCGTCGATGATGCCCAGCAAGTCGACGCCGTTGCTCTCTTCGCTGCGCCGCCCCAGCAGTTGCATCCCTAAGCAGATGCCCAGCACCGGTTGGGTACAGGCTTTGATGAGATCAAACAGCTCGCGCTCACGCACCTGATCCATCGCTGCTTGTGCGGTGCCAACGCCGGGTAAAAATAGTTTATCGGCCAGCAACACGACGTCCGGGTCACGGCTGACTTTGGGTTCATAACCGTGGCGCGCAATGGCAGACTTCACCGAGTTCAGATTGGCGCAGCCAGTATCAAGGATCACCACGTTCATTACAGCACTCCTTTCGACGAGGGCAGGGTGTCGCCTTCCACGCGGATGGCCTGGCGCAGGGTGCGACCAAAGGCTTTGAACAGACTCTCTACACGGTGATGATCGTTTTTACCTTTGGTTTTCAGGTGTAGCGTCACGCCCATGGTGTATGAGAGCGAACGGAAGAAGTGCTCGATCATTTCGGTGCTGAGATCGCCCACGCGCTGGTAGGTAAACTCGGCTTTATATTCCAGGTGCGGGCGACCAGAGATATCCAGCGCGCAGCGGGCAAGGCATTCGTCCATCGGTAGCACAAAACCAAAGCGGCAAATACCGCGTTTGTCTCCGAGGGCGATTTTTAGCGCTTCGCCCAGCGCCAGGCCGGTATCTTCGACGGTGTGGTGATCGTCGATATAGAGGTCGCCTTTGACGTTGATTTCCATGCGGAAACCGCCGTGGGTGGCGATCTGATCCAGCATGTGATCAAAGAAGCCAACACCGGTGTTAATCTTGCTGCCACCTTCGCGATCCAGCCACACCTGGACGTCAATTTGCGTCTCTTTGGTGTTGCGCACTACATGGGCGTAACGGTCTCGTTTAGTGAGTTGCTCGCCAATCATCGGCCAGTTCAGGATTTCGCGGTCGTAGCGTAAACCATTAATGCCCATGTTTTCCGCCAGTTGAATGTCGGTCGCGCGATCGCCAATCACATAACTGTTGGCACGGTCCATCGCTTGCTCAGCCAGATAACGCTCCACCAGTTTTACTTTCGGCTTACGGCAGTCGCACTCATCGGCGGGCAGGTGAGGGCAAATCAGCACTTCATCAAACTGCACGCCCTGTGAGGTGAAGATCTGCATCATCAGGTTGTGCGGGCCATCGAAATCCGCCTGCGGGAAACTTTGTGTTCCCAGACCATCCTGATTAGTGATCATCACCAGCTTGTAGCCCGCTTTTTGCAGCTTCAGCAGTTCCGGGATCACGCCCGGTTCAAAGGCGAGTTTGTCAAAACGGTCCACCTGAAAATCACTCGGCGGTTCGCTAATCAGGGTTCCATCGCGATCGATAAAAAGATACTTCTGACTCATCAAACTTGCTCCGCACGTAAGGCGTCAATGACGCGCTGGCTTTCTTCACGGGTTCCGACGGTAATTCGCAGGCAGCCGCTTAAAGAGAGTTGTTTATTCTGATCACGTAAGATAATGCCCTGATCCCACAAAGATTTAAACACTGCACTGGAGGCTTTAAAGCGCGCCAGAATGTAGTTGGTTTCAGAGTCAAAAACCTGCTCCACGCAGGGGATCTCTTTCAATGCGGCAATCAGATATTCGCGTTCTGCAATAATTTGCGCCACCCGCTCACGCATGGCGACGATCCCCTGCGGGCTTAACGCCTGGGCCGCAATGTCGGCAACCGGCGTCGAGAGCGGGTAGGGGGCGATCACTTTCATTAACAGGTTGATGACCTCTTCGTTTGCCAGCGTAAATCCGCAACGAAGCCCCGCCAGAGCAAAAGCTTTCGACAGTGTGCGCAAAATAGCCAGGTGCGGATATTCCGCCAGCCAGCTAGCCAGCGATGCCTGTGGACAAAACTCTATATAGGCTTCATCGGCAACCACAATCGCCTTACCGCGCGTTAACTCCAGCAGGGTGCGAAAATCCTGCGGGTTGATCAGTTGCCCGGTCGGGTTGTTGGGGCTGCAAACATAGACCACTTTTACGCCGTCCAGCTTGTCGGAAATGCCCTGTAAGTCCAGTTGCCAGTTGTCCAGCGTCGGCACTGTGCGGCACTCGACGCCAATCGTTTCGGCGCTGACGCTGTACATGCCGTACGTTGGCGGGCAGTAGAGGATGGCGTCTTTACCCGGTTCGCAAAAAGCGCGAATCAGCAGTTCAATACCTTCGTCCGCGCCACGGCTGACCAGCACCTGCTCCGGTTTTACGCCTGCATATTGCGCGTAATTTTCAATCACCGCTTTCGGCTGGCATTCCGGGTAGCGGTTGAGCGTTTGCTGAGTAAGCTGAAACTCCACGGCAGTGGGGTATTCGTTGGCGTTCAGCCAGACATCGCCGTTACCGCCCAGACGACGCGCTGACTGATACGGCGTCAGGTTGCGGACGTTTTCACGCGCTAAATCGGTAATAGTCACGGTGCTCATGCTTGCTCCTTAAGGGCGTTAACACGCAAAGTAACGGCATTTTTATGGGCGGTCAGGCGCTCGGCGGAGGCCAGTGTTTCAATGGTCGAAGCCAGCGCGGAAAAGCCTTCTTTCGAGAGTTCCTGCACGGTCATGCGCTTCTGGAAATCTGCCAGCCCGAGGCTGGAACAGGTGGCGGTGTAACCGTAAGTCGGTAGAACATGGTTAGTGCCAGAGGCATAGTCGCCTGCCGATTCCGGTGACCAGTCACCAAGAAATACCGAACCGGCGCTGGTGATGCCATCGACCAGTTCGCGGGCGTTGCGGGTCTGAATGATCAGGTGCTCCGGGCCGTACTGGTTGGAAATCTCTACGCACTGCGCTAAATCTTTAGTCACGATCAGGCGGCTGGCGCTCAGTGCCTGACGTGCGGTTTCGGCACGCGGCAGTTCTGCCAGCTGGCGTTCGACAGCTTCGGCAACGCGACGCGCCATATCAGCATCGGGCGTCAGTAAAATCACCTGAGAGTCCGGGCCGTGTTCTGCCTGAGAAAGCAAATCAGAAGCCACGAAATCTGGCGTAGCGCCGCTGTCGGCAATCACCAGCACTTCCGACGGGCCTGCGGGCATATCGATCGCCGCACCGTCCAGACGCTGGCTTACCTGGCGTTTTGCCTCGGTGACAAAGGCGTTGCCTGGCCCGAAGATTTTGTCCACTTTTGGCACAGATTCAGTACCAAACGCCAGTGCGGCAATGGCCTGTGCGCCGCCGACGTTAAACACGTCCTGTACACCGCACAGCTGCGCCGCATAAAGGATCTCATCGGCAATCGGCGGCGGTGAGCACAGCACCACTTTTTTACAGCCCGCAATACGCGCCGGAGTTGCCAACATTAATACCGTTGAGAAGAGCGGGGCGGAGCCGCCAGGAATATACAAACCTACCGAAGCCACCGGGCGCGTGACTTGCTGACAACGTACGCCTGGCTGCGTTTCTACATCTACCGGCGGCAGTTTTTGCGCAGTGTGGAAGGTTTCAATATTTTTTACTGCCACCGCCATCGCCTGTTTTAGCTCGTCGCTCAGGCGTTCGCTAGCGGCGGCAATCTCCTCAGCAGACACCTTCAGCGCGTTAACCGTGGTTTTATCAAACTTCGCGCTGTATTCCCGAAGGGCGTCATCACCGCGTGCTTTCACGTTATCGAGAATATCGTTAACAGTGCGGGTAATGCTTTCAGAAGCGGAGATCGCCGGGCGCATTAACAGCTGGCGTTGTTGCTCCGCAGTACAGCTATTCCAGTCAATGATTGTGTTAAAGCTCATGGCGATCACTCCATCATCTTCTCAATCGGCAGGACCAGAATTGAACTGGCACCCAGCGCTTTCAGTTTTTCCATCGTTTCCCAGAACAGGGTTTCACTGCTGACCATGTGCATCGCTACGCGCTGTTGGTCACCCGCCAGCGGCAGAATGGTTGGGCGTTCGGCACCTGGCAGCAGGGCGATGACTTCATCCAGACGTTCGGTCGGTGCGTGCATCATGATGTATTTTGATTCGCGCGCCTGAATCACACCCTGAATACGGGTCAGCAGTTTGTCGATCAGTTGCTGTTTGGATTCTTCCATTTCGCCATCGCGTTGTATCAGGCAGGCTTTCGAGCGATAGATAACTTCGACTTCGCGCAGGCCGTTAGCTTCCAGCGTGGCACCGGTGGAAACCAGATCGCAAATCGCATCCGCCAGTCCGGCACGCGGGGCGACTTCAACAGAACCGTTCAGTAAGCAGGATTTAAAACAGATACCTTTCTGGTCGAGATAACGCTTGAGAAGGTGAGGATAAGAGGTGGCGATACGTTTACCATTTAAGGAGAGCGGGCCGTCCCAGGCTTCATCAACCGGCGTTGCCAGTGAAAGTCGGCAGCCGCCGAAATCCAGTCGACGCAGGGTAAAGTAGCGCGGATCTTCACCCTGGGCGCGGCGGTTAAGCAGTTCTTCTTCCAGCACGTTTTCGCCGATAATTCCAAGGTCTACCACGCCGTCCATTACCAGACCGGGAATGTCGTCGTCACGCACGCGCAGAATATCAATCGGCATGTTTTCTGCCATCGCGATCAGGCGCTGGGTGTGAAGATTGATTTTAATGCCACAGCGCGCCAGCAATTCACGTGAGTCATCACTTAAACGGCCGGATTTCTGCATAGCTATGCGTAAACGAGTGTTGTCTGTCATTTTCTTATTCCTCTTTAAACCTGTCTGAACCGTTAGCAACCGCGCAATAAAAAAGCCCCCGGAAGGTGATCTTCCGGGGGCTTTCTCATGCGTTCATGCACCACTGGAAGATCTGAATGTCTTCCAGCACACATCGCCTGAAAGACTAGTCAGGATGATGGTGATGATGGTGGTGTTTAAATTGAACGCGTGTCATAAAAGTCTCTGTGAATGTTTATTCAACTGATGTCTTTTAACCTAAACCACTTTCACGTTAGAAAGCAAGGGCTTTTTTATATATTTTATGGCAATGGATTTGTTTAATGAATGAGCGGGGAAAGGAGGGCGCTAAGAGGACTGTCCTCTAAGCTGACGGCACCAAAAATAGCGAAGCCTGGATTTTCGTCTCACTGACAATACCTTGATCTACAAACTAATTAATAAATAGTTAATTAACGCCCATCATTGTACAATGAACTGTACAAAAGAGGAGATTGACATGCGTACAATTAGCTACAGCGAAGCGCGTCAGAATTTGTCGGCAACAATGATGAAAGCCGTTGAAGATCATGCCCCGATCCTTATTACTCGTCAGAATGGAGAGGCTTGTGTTCTGATGTCACTCGAAGAATACAACTCGCTGGAAGAGACGGCTTATCTACTGCGTTCCCCCGCTAACGCCCGGAGATTGATGGACTCAATCGATAGCCTGAAATCAGGCAAAGGAACAGAAAAGGACATTATTGAGTGAAACTAATCTGGTCTGAGGAATCATGGGATGATTATCTGTACTGGCAGGAAACAGATAAGCGAATTGTTAAAAAGATCAATGAACTTATCAAAGATACCCGCAGAACGCCATTTGAAGGTAAGGGGAAGCCAGAACCCCTGAAACATAATTTGTCAGGTTTCTGGTCCCGACGCATTACAGAGGAGCACCGTCTGGTATACGCGGTTACCGACGATTCACTGCTCATTGCAGCATGTCGTTATCATTATTGAACAGATTCATTCATAGAATGAATTGTCAGTTTTGATACGCTAGCGTAGCCTTATAGATCTAAGGTGTATCAGGAGATAACGGATGAAAAAGGTCGCAATTGTCGGGTTAGGGTGGTTAGGCATGCCGCTGGCGATGTCACTTTCAGCGCGAGGCTGGCAAGTCACCGGGAGTAAAACCACACAAGATGGTGTCGAAGCGGCCCGAATGAGTGGCATTGATAGCTATCTGCTTCGCATGGAGCCTGAGTTAGTTTGCGATTCTGACGATCTGGATGCCCTGATGGATGCCGATGCACTGGTCATTACGCTTCCGGCACGTCGTAGCGGCTCCGGCGATGAGTTCTATTTACAAGCGGTACAAGAGTTAGTGGATAGCGCGCTGGCCCATCGTATTCCCCGAATTATTTTTACCAGCTCAACATCTGTCTATGGCGATGCGCAAGGCATGGTGAAAGAAACTACCCCGCGTAATCCGGTAACCAACAGTGGACGAGTATTAGAAGAACTCGAAGACTGGCTGCACAATTTACCCGGTACTTCGGTCGATATTCTGCGTCTTGCGGGCCTGGTCGGACCGGGGCGTCATCCCGGACGCTTCTTTGCCGGAAAAACCGCGCCTGATGGTGAACATGGTGTTAATTTAGTCCATTTAGAAGATGTTATTGGCGCTATCACTCTGTTGTTACAGGCACCTAAAGGCGGACACATCTATAATATATGTGCGCCAGCTCACCCTGCGCGTAATGTTTTCTATCCGCAGATGGCCCGTTTACTGGGGCTGGAGCCTCCGCAGTTCAGAAATAGTCTGGACAGCGGCAAAGGTAAGATTATTGATGGCAGTCGGATTTGTAATGAACTGGGATTTGAATACCAGTATCCCGATCCGCTGGTAATGCCGCTGGAGTAAACGATCACGCCAGCAGGACGCCGCATGCACTGCAAGGGGGCGTGTATGAAACCACTGCTGGATGTGTTGATGATCCTCGATGCCTTAGAAAAAGAAGGCAGTTTTGCGGCGGCGTCGGCCAAACTCTATAAGACGCCGTCCGCTCTGAGTTACACCGTTCACAAGCTGGAAAGCGACCTTAATATTCAATTGCTTGATCGTAGCGGTCACCGCGCTAAATTCACCCGTACCGGAAAAATGTTATTAGAGAAAGGGCGGGAAGTTCTGCATACCGTGCGAGAACTGGAAAAGCAGGCGATCAAACTGCATGAAGGCTGGGAAAACGAGCTGGTGATTGGCGTGGACGACACGTTTCCTTTTTCTCTGCTTGCGCCACTGATTGAAGCTTTTTATCAACATCATAGCGTGACGCGCCTGAAGTTTATCAATGGCGTACTCGGTGGTTCCTGGGATGCCCTGACTCAGGGGCGAGCGGATATTATTGTTGGCGCGATGCATGAGCCACCATCTTCCAGTGAGTTTGGTTTTTCACGGTTGGGCGATCTGGAACAAGTCTTTGCGGTCGCGCCTCATCATCCGTTAGCCCTGGAAGAAGAGCCGTTAAACCGTCGTATTATTAAGCGATATCGGGCGATTGTGGTGGGGGATACTGCGCAGGCAGGCGCTTCTACGGCCTCACAACTTCTCGACGAACAAGAAGCCATTACCGTTTTCGATTTTAAAACCAAGCTGGAGCTGCAAATTAGCGGCCTCGGCTGCGGCTATTTACCCCGTTATCTGGCACAACGTTTTCTCGATAGTGGCGCGTTAATAGAGAAGAAAGTGGTCGCCCAAACTCTCTTTGAACCCGTCTGGATTGGCTGGAACGAACAGACCGCAGGGCTTGCCAGCGGCTGGTGGCGGGATGAAATTTTAGCAAATAGTGCGATCGCCGGTGTTTATGCAAAATCTGATGACGGAAAATCAGCCATTTAAAGAAAAATTATTATGACAAGCCTCTCATTCTCTTGTCATTTCCCCCCCATTTAGGCACAATGCGCCGCTGTCAAAAAATGACTAAAAACCGACGTTTCATCAGCGTCGGTTATTTTTTGCTTCAAACTAATCATTCATACCAAGAGGCCGGGCTTCGTACCGGATAGATATTTACTAAAAATCGACAGTTGTTGTCGCTGAGGAATCCAAAAAAATGGGGCAATTTTTTGCTTACGCGACGGTTATCACCGTAAAGGAGAATGACCATGTCGCATAACGTTACTCCAAACACCTCTCGCGTGGAATTGCGTAAAACGCTTACGTTAGTTCCGGTTGTAATGATGGGTCTAGCCTATATGCAGCCGATGACGCTGTTTGATACATTTGGTATCGTTTCAGGCCTCACGGATGGTCATGTGCCGACAGCCTATGCGTTCGCATTGATTGCGATCCTGTTTACGGCTCTGAGCTACGGGAAGCTGGTTCGCCGCTATCCTTCTGCTGGCTCTGCATACACTTACGCCCAGAAATCCATTAGCCCGACTGTCGGCTTTATGGTGGGTTGGTCTTCTCTGCTCGACTATCTGTTCGCGCCGATGATCAACATTCTGCTGGCGAAAATCTATTTTGAAGCTCTGGTGCCTTCCATTCCATCGTGGATGTTTGTGGTGGCGCTGGTGGCCTTTATGACCGCCTTTAACCTGCGTAGTCTGAAATCCGTAGCGAACTTCAACACTGTAATCGTCGTGTTGCAGGTAGTGCTGATCGCGGTGATTCTGGGCATGGTTGTTTATGGCGTATTTGAAGGTGAAGGCGCTGGTACGCTGGCGAGCACTCGTCCGTTCTGGTCTGGCGATGCGCATGTTATCCCGATGATTACCGGGGCGACAATCCTGTGCTTCTCCTTTACCGGCTTTGACGGCATCAGCAACCTGTCGGAAGAAACCAAAGATGCAGAGCGCGTGATCCCGCGTGCGATTTTCCTGACCGCGCTGATTGGCGGCATGATCTTCATCTTTGCAACTTACTTCCTGCAGCTGTACTTCCCGGATATCTCTCGCTTTAAAGATCCGGATGCGTCACAGCCTGAAATCATGCTGTACGTTGCGGGTAAAGCGTTCCAGGTTGGCGCGCTGATCTTCTCCACCATTACCGTACTGGCGTCCGGTATGGCGGCGCACGCAGGCGTAGCGCGTCTGATGTACGTAATGGGTCGTGACGGCGTGTTCCCGAAAAGCTTCTTCGGTTATGTACACCCGAAATGGCGTACTCCGGCAATGAACATCATCCTGGTTGGCGCGATTGCCTTGCTGGCAATCAACTTCGACCTGGTAATGGCTACGGCGCTGATTAACTTTGGTGCGCTGGTGGCGTTCACCTTCGTTAACCTGTCGGTCATCTCGCAGTTCTGGATCCGTGAGAAGCGTAACAAGACGCTGAAAGATCACTTCCAGTATCTGTTCCTGCCGATGTGTGGTGCGCTGACCGTTGGTGCGCTGTGGGTTAACCTGGAAGAAAGCTCAATGGTTCTGGGTCTGATCTGGGCGGCTATCGGCCTGATTTACCTAGCTTGCGTCACCAAGAGCTTCCGTAACCCGGTTCCGCAGTACGAAGACGTAGCATAATCATCTTTTCTAATAATAAACCGGAGTCGAATGAACATTTGGCTCCGGTTTTTTTATTCTTTTTTATCGAAATCCTCATTAATAACCATTTGTTCTAATTTAGAGAATTTGGTTATTGGTCTGCATTCCACCAGTCATGAATAATTTCCCCATTAACATTCATCTGGTTAATTAATTTATGTTTTCAATGATATTAAGCGGGCTAATTTGTGGTGCTCTGCTGGGATTTGTCATGCAGCGTGGGCGTTTTTGCCTGACAGGTGGTTTTCGCGATATGTATATCGCGAAAAATAATCGCATGTTTTACGCCTTGCTGATTGCAATTTCGGTACAAAGTGTGGGGGTTTTTGCGTTAATTCAGGCGGGCCTACTGACTTACGAAGCCGGGGCGTTCCCGTGGCTTGGTACTGTTATAGGTGGGTATCTTTTCGGGCTGGGAATTGTTCTGGCGGGTGGATGTGCCACCGGGACCTGGTATCGCGCGGGTGAGGGATTGATCGGCAGTTGGATCGCGCTTTTCACTTATATGGTGATGAGTGCGGTGATGCGTTCTCCACACGCCAGTGGTTTAAATCAAACCTTGCAGCACTACAGTACTGAACATAACTCTATTGCTGAGACTTTTAATTTGTCTGTGTGGCCGTTGGTTACCGTTTTGCTGGTGATAACGCTCTGGGTGGTGATGAAAGAGTTGAAGAAGCCAAAACTCAAAGTCGCGACCTTACCGCCGCGCCGAACCGGGATCGCTCATATTCTGTTTGAAAAACGCTGGCATCCCTTTGTCACTGCTGTACTCATCGGTTTGATTGCGCTTTTAGCCTGGCCCCTGAGTGAAGCAACCGGACGCATGTTTGGGTTAGGAATCACTTCCCCAACGGCCAATATTCTGCAATTTCTGGTCGCGGGTGACGTGAAAAACATTAACTGGGGCGTTTTCCTGGTGTTAGGGATCTTCGTGGGGTCATTTATTGCCGCCAAAGCGAGCCGTGAGTTCCGCGTTCGCGCTGCTGATGCACAAACAACATTACGTAGCGGGTTAGGTGGTGTACTGATGGGCTTCGGTGCCAGCATTGCAGGTGGTTGCTCTATCGGTAATGGACTGGTCATGACTGCAATGATGACCTGGCAGGGCTGGATTGGCCTTGTATTTATGATTCTCGGAGTCTGGACTGCGTCCTGGCTTGTGTATGTTCGACCGCAGCGTAAGGCACGACTGGCAACTGCTGCGGCAAATTAAGTAAGGTGTAAAGATGGCGATTAAAAAGCTGGATGTGGTGACGCAGGTCTGTCCGTTTCCACTCATAGAAGCAAAAGCAGCACTGGCAGAAATGGCCAGCGGCGATGAGTTGGTAATTGAGTTTGATTGCACCCAGGCAACTGAAGCAATCCCACAGTGGGCGGCAGAAGAAGGACATGCCATCACCGATTATCAGCAGATTGGCGATGCAGCGTGGAGCATCACCGTTCAAAAAGCCTGACTCAAAATTGTCCTCCGCCGTACCAGCGGCGGAGGCTTCACATTAGACAATCTCTTCCGCGTACTGCCAAAGCGCTTTTAACAGCGCCACTTTTTCTTTATCGTCGGCATACTGCTGCGCCAGCATCTGAATCTCTTCTGCATAGCCTTGTAAAAACTCTGGCGTGAAGACTTGGCGGCGGTGCTCCAGCCAGCGTTGCTGCTCGGCATAATCCAGCGTCCCCGGGAAGTTGCGCGCCCGATAATTGAACAACAGCTTTTCAATCCGTTTATCAACAAAAGTGATATCCAGTGCCGGTAAATTACGCGGCTCGGTTTCAAGCACAATTTTCATTGCTGCACGATCGGCGTCACTGAAAAAGCCATTATAAAGCTGTGCATCCACGTTATCTGAAGGCGTAAACGGTTCGGCTTCCGCGAATATCGCCACCACTTTTTCACGTACTTGCGGATTTTCACGCAGAATTTTTAGGTTATCGAGGCAATGCTGACGATTAATTCCCAGTCGGTCGGCATCTTCCGGGCGTAGCGTATTCGCCTGGGCCAGCACCGGGCATTTATTTATGTGCACCAGCTTAACCGGAACGGCGGCGTTATCGCCAAGATCGGTTTTTGCGGTATATAAACGCTCGCGCAATGTGTCGCTATCCAGTTCCAGTAATGGCGAAATGTCTCCTGCCAAATCCACCATAATTACGGCATTGCGATTTTCAGGATGCCACGCCAGCGGTGCTACCCAGCTGGTATTACCGCGCCATGCCCCAAACATTCCGGAAACGTGAACCAGGGGTTTCATCTGCGGAACATCAATCAACGCCATTAGTTTGTGTTTATTGCGATGGGTAAAGAGATAATCAAACAGGCGTGGCTGACGCGTTTTTACCAGTTTCGCCATCGCAATAGTGGCGTACACATCAGCCATCGCATCGTGGGCGTTGCTATGTTCAATACCATTCGCTTTGGTTAAATGCTCAAGGCGAAAGCTCGGTAGACCGTCATCATTTTCAGGCCAGTTTATTCCTTCCGGGCGCAGGGCATAACAGGCACGCATAACATCCAGTAAATCCCAGCGCGAGTTATCATGCTGCCAGCTCCAGGCGTAAGGATCGTAGAAATTACGATAAAAAACGTTGCGTGTGACTTCGTCGTCGAAACGCACATTGTTGTAGCCCAGAATACAGGTCTTCGGTACGGTAAAAAGCGAGTGAATACGGGCGGCAAATGTGGCTTCGTTTTCTCCTTTCGCTCGTGCCTCCTGCGGGGTAATACCGGTAATTAATACTGCTCCAGGCTGGGGTAAATAGTCATCAGCGGGCTTGCAGTAAAAGACTTCGGGTTCGCCGATGACATTGAATTCGTCATCGGTGCGAATGGCTGCGAACTGTGCAGGGCGATCTAACGCGGGGTGCGTGCCAAAGGTTTCGTAATCGTGAAACAAAAAGGTAGATTGTTGCTTACCGTCATTCATCATTAGGTTAAATCCGTTATTTCTGCTGTCTGCCAGAGTATCAAATATCACCGTGCTAATCAGCTTTAGCGCGACAATTTGACAGCGAGTGACAACAGATCATGTCAGATAAAAATGAGAGGGTAGTCACATTTTCTTGCACTTTATTCCAGCCAGTTCATAAGTATTTCCGTAAAAAGAACAGCTATTTGAAACTCCTGAGGGTTTGCTGTTGAAACGCCGTCTTATTATTGCTGCTTCTTTGTTCATTTTTAACTTATCGTCTGGTTTTGCGGCGGAAAACATTCCTTTTTCACCTCAGCCTCCAGAGATTCATGCCGGCTCCTGGGTACTGATGGATTACACCACCGGTCAGATCCTCACCGCGGGTAATGAGCATCAACAGCGCAATCCCGCCAGCCTGACAAAGCTGATGACGGGCTATGTCGTGGATCGCGCTATCGATAGTCATCGCATTACGCCAGACGATATTGTCACCGTGGGGCGCGATGCGTGGGCGAAAGATAATCCAGTGTTTGTCGGTTCTTCACTGATGTTTTTGAAAGAGGGCGATCGCGTATCGGTACGTGATTTAAGCCGTGGTTTAATTGTGGATTCCGGAAATGACGCTTGTGTTGCACTGGCTGACTATATTGCCGGTGGGCAACGGCAGTTTGTTGAAATGATGAACAACTATGCCGAGAAGCTGCATCTCAAGGATACGCATTTTGAAACAGTGCATGGTCTGGATGCACCAGGTCAGTATAGCTCGGCTTATGATTTAGCTGTGCTTTCTCGCGCTATCATCCACGGCGAGCCCGAGTTTTATCATATGTACAGTGAGAAAAGTCTCACCTGGAACGGTATCACCCAGCAAAACCGTAACGGGTTATTGTGGGATAAAACCATGAATGTTGACGGCCTGAAAACGGGTCATACTTCTGGTGCCGGGTTTAATCTCATTGCTTCGGCTGTCGATGGGCAGCGTCGTCTCATTGCAGTGGTAATGGGGGCTGACAGTGCAAAAGGTCGTGAGGAAGAGGCAAGAAAATTACTGCGTTGGGGGCAACAAAACTTTACTACGGTGCAAATTTTGCACCGTGGGAAAAAGGTCGGTACGGAACGCATCTGGTATGGCGATAAAGAAAATATCGACCTGGGAACGGAACAAGAGTTCTGGATGGTGCTACCGAAAGCCGAAATTCCACATATCAAAGCCAAATATACCCTTGATGGTAAAGAGCTCACTGCGCCAATTAGCGCCCATCAGCGGGTAGGGGAAATTGAACTTTACGACCGTGATAAACAGGTGGCGCACTGGCCGCTGGTTACCCTGGAATCTGTCGGGGAAGGCAGCATGTTTTCTCGCCTGAGTGATTATTTCCACCATAAGGCCTGACCTTTCTTTTGCAGCAGACTGGCAGGAGTGCGAGTCTGCTCGCATAATCAACACTCATTCCTTGTGGTTTTAATATTGCAACTATACTGTATATAAAAACAGTATTAATGGAGGCGTCATGAACTACGAGATTAAGCAGGAAGATAAACGTACCGTTGCAGGTTTCCATCTCGTTGGCCCGTGGGAACAGACGGTAAAGAAAGGTTTTGAGCAGTTGATGATGTGGGTAGATAGCAAAAATATTGTGCCGAAGGAGTGGGTTGCTGTCTATTACGACAATCCGGATGAAACACCCGCCGAAAAATTACGCTGCGACACCGTCGTGACGGTACCGAATAACTTTACGCTCCCCGAAAACAGTGAGGGCGTCATTCTGACAGAAATTTCAGGTGGTCAATATGCCGTGGCGGTGGCTCGTGTAGTCGGTGATGATTTTGCTAAACCCTGGTATCAGTTCTTTAATAGCCTCTTGCAGGACAGTGCTTATGAAATGTTACCAAAGCCCTGCTTCGAGGTTTATTTGAACAATGGCGCGGAAGATGGGTACTGGGATATCGAAATGTATGTTGCGGTGCAGCCAAAACATCACTAATTCATCTCAGAGCGGTGTGTTAACGCTATGACCACTCTTTTTTTGAAAGCGAAAAGAGTAAGATGCGCCTTTCAATTTTTTCGCTCCTGCCGGGAAATTACACTGTTCCCGGTTTGTCCGTCGGATAATTCAGAGGCGGGCCTTCTGGCCGACAGATGAGTTATGAGCGCTTTTAATCTTCATTACGGAGTTTCTGCGTGCGTGCCGATAAGTCATTAAGCCCGTTTGAAATCCGGGTATACCGCCATTACCGCATTGTGCATGGTACTCGGGTCGCGCTGGCATTCCTGCTCACTTTTCTCATTATCCGCCTGTTTACTATCCCTGAAAGCACCTGGCCGCTGGTCACCATGGTGGTGATTATGGGGCCAATCTCGTTCTGGGGTAACGTTGTCCCTCGTGCCTTCGAACGTGTTGGCGGTACGGTGTTGGGTTCGATATTAGGTCTTATCGCTCTGCAACTGGAGTTAATCTCGTTACCGCTGATGTTAGTCTGGTGCGCGGCGGCTATGTTTCTTTGCGGTTGGCTGGCGCTGGGCAAGAAACCGTATCAAGGATTATTGATTGGGGTGACGCTGGCAATTGTTGTGGGTTCCCCGACAGGTGAAATTGATACGGCGTTATGGCGAAGCGGCGATGTGATCCTCGGCTCTTTACTGGCAATGTTGTTTACCGGTATCTGGCCACAACGGGCGTTCATCCACTGGCGCATTCAACTGGCGAAAAGTCTGACCGAGTATAATCGGGTTTATCAATCTGCATTCTCACCGAACTTACTCGAACGCCCACGTCTGGAAAGCCATCTACAAAAACTCCTGACCGATGCCGTGAAAATGCGTGGGCTGATTGCGCCCGCCAGCAAAGAAACTCGTATTCCAAAATCGATATATGAAGGTATCCAGACCATTAACCGCAATCTGGTTTGTATGCTGGAGTTGCAAATCAATGCATACTGGGCCACGCGCCCCAGCCATTTCGTGTTATTGAACGCGCAAAAACTTCGTGATACCCAGCACATGATGCAGCAAATACTGCTGAGCCTTGTTCATGCGCTGTACGAAGGTAATCCGCAGCCGGTTTTTGCCAATACGGAAAAATTGAACGATGCTGTGGAAGAGCTGCGTCAGTTGCTGAATAACCACCATGACCTGAAGGTTGTGGAAACACCAATCTATGGTTATGTGTGGCTGAACATGGAAACGGCACATCAGCTTGAGTTGCTATCGAGTCTGATTTGCCGGGCCTTGCGCAAATAATTCCTGAACTTCAGAATCATCTTGCTGCTGCTTCGATTCAGCAAGGATAAAGGGTATGATAGTGAAAAGGGATAAAAGCATTGTCATCTGCGGCAGCTATGAGTAATGTTGGCCCTAACGAATAGCGGTTGCTTAAACGAATCCGACTCTCACATTATCAGGGGTATAAAAATGGAAACTACCAAGCCTTCATTCCAGGACGTACTGGAATTTGTTCGTCTGTTCCGTCGTAAGAACAAACTGCAACGTGAAATTCAGGACGTTGAGAAAAAGATCCGTGACAACCAGAAGCGCGTCCTGTTGCTGGACAACCTGAGCGATTACATCAAGCCCGGGATGAGCGTTGAAGCAATCCAGGGCATCATCGCCAGCATGAAAGGTGACTATGAAGATCGCGTTGACGATTACATCATCAAAAATGCCGAGCTCTCCAAAGAACGCCGCGATATCTCCAAAAAGCTGAAAGCTATGGGCGAAATGAAAAACGGCGAAGCGAAGTAATTCCTGTTTTATTCAATGAGGGTTGCCCGGCAACCCTCATTGCTCATTGATTCTTATCTGTGTATCACCGTCATCATTCTCATCTGAGAACCTATCGAAATTAGCAACAGCCTTCTTCTGTATGCAGCAAGGCAAAAAGTTCTGTAACTCCATTGTTATTAACCGCACTGGTTACTAACACGTTGTGCGCTCCAGCTTCCCGTAACCAACATTTCACCAAAGATATGTGTTCCATGCTGGCTAAATCTGCTTTGGTTACTACTCCAATGACCGGGTGATTCATGGCCCGGTAGGGCGTTTTTACCTCTAATTCCTGCCTCAGCGCTGAGATTCCTGCTTGTTGCCGGAAAAGCATATAGATTTGCATAAGTATGCTCTTTCGTATAGCCAGAATGTGTCGGATTCTGGTTGAACAGATAACGTGCCCGTTGACTTCTTTCGGAAGTGAGATTGTCATATCTGACATACATGGTTCATAATGCTGAGTTATCAAAGCTGGATTATCGTAACAATAGAGGGCTGGACAGGGCCCTCATCCGTTCACTCAGTCAGGGAAACTGGGTAAGCGTCAACGGAGCACCGTATTGACGCTTATTTATTGGTGAGTACTACGTTC
>ERZ1034710.161-NODE-161-length-26921-cov-13.155996_pt1 | contig 26921 bp, 19 predicted proteins | sample MGYA00520597_ERZ1034710 | MGnify/ENA primary metagenome ERZ1034710 (study PRJEB33766, sample SAMN09781714) | gut metagenome | biome: gut microbiome | host: Homo sapiens | place: Madagascar | study: EMG produced TPA metagenomics assembly of the PRJNA485056 data... | reverse complement strand
GCAAAGTGAGCTACAATGCTGGCGCCGCAACAGACGATTATGCGGGCCAGCGCAAATCTCCGCTGCGAGGGCGCTACCGCTAACCTTGATTTCTCTGGATTTTGAACACCCTACTTTCAGGGGCGCATTATAACCGTCTACACGCGTAGACGATTTTGAGCAAACAAAAACAAGGGGGACTTCGCTTCGCAGCGATGTCCCCCTTGTGTAGTTTATGCTCGTGTAGGTAAACCTGGCCATGTCAAACACAAATTTACAATAGTTACATACATCGGCCTCTACCGACATAACCCAATATGCATACCGAATAAATGAAAGCACAATATCAGGTTCACCATACATAACCTACTTTTTGCACCCTGCGCGTAATGTCGAATCTCTTCGAGATGTGGCAGGATACGAGGCGGAAAAATTTAAAACCGCCTAAAATTCATTACATTTTCTTTTATTTCGGCATCAACGCATTGACTGCGTGACACCGCAATATACCATACCAACTATTTTTTCTTTAGAATATCCTGCGGCCGCTCTCATGCGAGAGGTCAGCCGTCGAGGCTTCCTTATTTCATGCAAATTATTTATGCTTTTTCTTCAAGGCCTGAAATCATCATCCACCAGCCGAAGCCAACGCTTGCCAATGCTGCCAGGTTAAACAGCGGGATGAAACTCAGGATGGCCACCAAATGGCCGATCATCATGAACATGCCAGGCTTGTTGCCGCTCTTGCCGAAGGAAGTGCTGTTCATCAGCTTGATGTAGCCAATCAAAACAACCACCCATGCTGCAACGGCGACAATCCATCCCAGGAAGTTGACAAACGGGAAGAAGTTGAACAACGTGGCCACGGCATAGAGAATGGCGCCCACGAAGAACAACTGCATACCGCTGCGGCCAGCCTCGTCAAGGTGAACGGCGAGTTTGCCTTTCCACACGCAGAGGTAGATGAATGCAGCAATGCCGCAAAGACCTGCCAGCCAGTGGGTTTCCATCAATCCCATCGGGATGTTGTAGAAGCGGTCGAAGAAAGCCACCAAAGAGCCAATCATCATGAAGGAAGCTATCTTTGAGACTGGATTGCGCCAAGCGCCAACCACGTCTTTATAGGCAAAAACCATTGCAACGACCAAGGCTGCAACGCCGAAAATGCCAATCCAGAAGAGCAGAGGCACCAAGGAGAGCAGACCGAAGAACACGCCGCCACCAGTGCAACCGAGAACCACCCAGTTGGGCTGACGCTTTGCTGCCGTTGCATCTTGAATCATGAAGATGGCGCCAATAACAGATAGGGCAGTACCTCCCAAAATGAGCAACACGCGCGAAATGATGAGCAACGTGCCAATCCAGCCCAAGTTGATGAAGCTCAGAAGGCCTCTCAGTAGGGCGATGACGGACTCTGCAAAGTTGGGAATGCTGCCGCAGAAGAGCAACACGATACCAGAAAGCAGGAAAAGGAAATTCCGAATTTGTTTGTTCTGTACCATAATTTTTTCGTTTTATGTTATACTTCAAGTGTCTTTCAGAGTTTCGTTCCCGCCAGTCTTTGTCGAACAATCGTGTGTTTCATGATTGGCGTTGCGCGTACTCGGCAGGTGTCAACACCGCAAAGTTAATAACTTTTTATGACAAACCAAACGTTCTGTTAATTATTTTTCAGTCAAACGAAATATTTATTTTGCAAAACATAGAGGTAAAATAAAAACCTCTTAGGTTTTAGTCGAATTTTCGGGTATTTAGTAATGGTAAAAAAATAACTTGACCAATTTTGTGGAGTCGGAATAAGGAGTTATTTCTTATGCCCTGTCTTTTTGCCGTTTTTGAAATTTGTCATCGGTCACATAGCCCGCTATGCTCCCTCTTCCAAATTCCAAAACCAACAAAAATACAGGTCAAAATTGGTCAACTTATTCTTTCACCATTACTTGAAGAAATATGTATGGAAGAGAGCGCTTGGAGGGTGGGGCGCCCGGAATCCGACGAGAGTTCTGCTTTCGTTTCTTTCTGTTTCATCCTTGCCATGCGCTCGCCGCCGCCAGTCATTTCCTTTCTCTGTCGTTTCATCCCTAATCCCTGTCGGCGAATCTGGGAGCAGATTCGTTCGCGTCTGCCCCCAGATTCGTTCGCGTCTGCCCCCAGGTTCGGTTGCGTCTGCTCCCAGGTTCGGTTGTGTCTGCTCCCGTGTTCGCTGACAGAGATAGGGAAAGGTTTACGGATGCTTGAGTTCTATTGGTGAAAAAGGAAAAAGCCATCTCAGCGCGACTGCGATGAGATGGCTTTAATAGTTAATAGTGGATATGGGATAGAAACATCATCTGTATGCCATCTTCCCCATTCTCTCAGCGCGGAGAATGCCGTTTTCTATATAATCGCTCAGGCTGCACGATTCGTTTAAGACGATTTTCAGATAATGTCCCGATAGGATTCTTCCGTCGGAAGTATACAGCTGCGGCAGTGCATTCCTGTTTTTCCCGTTAAGCATGTTTTCCAAAGCCGTCAGGAACTTCGTCTGCGTCTCATTGATTTGTGGCGACAAAGGTGCCAGTCTGTTCTTCCCTTGAGCGTCGATGTATAGGAGCACATCCATGTAGCCTCCGTTGTTCTTCAGTCCGCTCTGCTTCCATAGCAAGTCCGCCTCATAGCTCATCAGCTGGAGGGCCAGCGTGTAGACAGGATAGGTGCAGTCGCCCGTGTATAAAGTGCGGCGCAGTTTTAGGGCACAATCCATGTAGTAAGACTGGCCGGTTTTCATACTTTTGCCGCTTACCGTCTCCCCGTTTTTGTAATCATACCATCCTGCCTCATCAGACACCCAATAGCCGAAGTACGGCACAGGATGCTTGATATATCCGTGCACGCCGTTAATCCATTTGGCGGGCACCGAGTTTTTGTAGGCTCCAGAGCGGTCGGCCTCCGTTGTGCCGTATTTCTTCTGGAGCGTTTCCATCGTGGCCGTGTCCTCGTTGCCGTTGTCTTTGAAAAAGAGTTTGTGGATGCTCATCACGGGTTTCCCTTCCCCTTTCGGACAAGCATACGTCCAATTGGCCACCCATTTTCCCGATTTTAGTTCTTTGCAGCCCGTCAGCAGTGTGCCGACTGGCATCTCCCGCATATTCTCGCCGTAGGTTTCAACGGATTCTTTTTTCTGTTGCTCCTGCCAGCCTTGGCTTTTGTGGTAATTCGCAATCATTTCCTCTTTGCTGATGGTTTCTGCAAAGGGGCTGGAATCGTTCTGCGCTTGGGCTTGTGTGCCTGCAAAAGCAAAAGCCAGTGTCGTCAGACATAATTTAAAGTTTTTCATGATGGTGTGTGTTTATAAGTAGGTGTTCAAAATTATTTTATAGTATCCATGCAGGAGAAAACCGGTTTGATATTGCCTTGCCGTATTCTTTTGCCCCTACAGCTGTCTTTCATCAGTCACGTAGCCCGCTACGCTCCTTCTTCAAAACAACTGTAGGAACAAAATAATACGACAATTCAATATAAACTAATTTTGAACACCTACTTAAGATTTGTGAATGTGAATGTCAGAAATGCTCCATCCTTCCCCTTTGAGACAGAAAGGTGGGCGCCAAACGAATTGACGTTGCTATGAACGCAAATTTAGCTGTTTTAATAATACGGTTTACTTTTGGTATGTTAATTAATGTTTTTTGCAAAAGAGCCTTATGGTTCTCGAATATTTTATCTAATTTTGAACACCTACGTAACAGAGCCAGTTTTATCCGGTTCCATGTACTAACCTAAAATAATAACGTGAAATGAAAATCAGAATTATTGGACTTTCACTTGTGTTCGCAGCCCTCACAAGCGAAACCGTTGCACAGCCAGTGCAGCATTACTACGATGAATCAACGGCCGCTTTTTATGATCAATATCCCAAAGCATCCTATCTCAGCGTTGACGAGATGAAAAAAGCCTTTGAGCAGCACAGCCAGGGCGATTGGATGCAGCGGCAACAGAATTACGTCGGTTTCTTCTCGCGCGATGGACGCGTTTGCACAATGGCTTTTGAGCCTGCCGTGTTCAAGAACAATCCGCTCATGAAATCCCTTCCAGCAGCCGCCCGCTTCGTTGCGGCCAAAATCAATCCGAAGGACGAAAATTCAAAGTCGGAATTGGCTTTGGTGGATGTCGTGATGGCAAATGGAGAGGAATGCTCCCTGGCAGACATGAAGAAATAATACGGCGTGACCGTCCCCAACGACAGGAACGAATATGAAGGAGGGGATGCCCGTGTGCCTTGGTTGTCGGGCACGTATGTGACGTTGGAATATCCGTTGCCTTACATGGGATTTGTTGTGAGTGCGAATCGCCACATCTCTCAGTTTGAAAACGGAAGACTGAAGAATTTCGGGGTGTTAGACTCTTACGACTCCCGCTTTGCCGCCTTCGAGCGTGGCAGTTCGTTCGTCATCTCGTTGGATGGCCCGTGGTATCAAAAGCTCGACAACACAATGCGCCTTTTCAGCTATGAAAGCCGCCATTATCTGCCGCAGGATGCAATGCAGAAAGCCAAGGCCGGCATCTCGTTCGACCTGCTTTTGACCATCGACCGCCAAGGCCGTCTGGGCGTGGAAGTGCTCCGCCCCAAACAACTTAGCGAAGACGCCTCCCGCCAGATTGCCCATCTCAGAACCTCGCTTGCTCAGCTTCCGGCATGGTCTCTGGCACCCCTCTACACGCTTGACAACCATATCCTTCCCGGGCGTTACGTCCGCGCTTTGTATGCCCACGACCATTGGGTCTTCGAGGATTATCTGCAACGCGTGATACCTTAGTTCTTAGATATCCTACGCTATTTCTATCCTTATGGAAAGAATTTTCTGACCATTTTTTATAGAAAGTGCATTGGGCCTTCCCGATGTGCCAGTGTTTTTTCGTGGAAAATGCAGTTTAAATAATGAATAATAATACAGTAGTATTGAAAAGATATTCGTATATTTGCAGCCTAAAACTGCATAAATAATGAATATTCCTGAAATATCGGCCGCTGAAGCAGCGGCGTTCATCAACCACGGCGAATGGATTGGCGTGGGCGGTTTCGGTCCGGCTGGAGCACCCAAAACCATTCCGCCAGCCATTGCCGCCAAGGCCCGTAAGGAGCACGAAGCGGGGCATCCCTTCAAGGTCAACATCGTGACGGGAGCCTCCATCGGGGCGAGTTGCGACGGGGAACTGGCGGCGGCCGACGCCATCGACCAGCGTCTGCCGTTTTCCGTCAATCCAGAAATTCGCAAGGCATACAACAGCGGGCGTGTGAGATACACCGACCTCAACCTCTCCGACAACGCCACCTTCTTGCGGCAGGGCCTCACAGGTCCCGTTGACTGGGGCATCATCGAGGCCTGCGATATTCAGGAAGTACGTGGCCGTGTGCGCATCTTCCTAACGGCTGGCATCGGCATCGCGCCCACCATCTGCCACAGTGCGCGTAAAGGCGTCTTCGTGGAGCTGAACACGTGGCATTCAACGAAGCTCATCGGCATGCACGATATCTATGAGATAGAAGCCCCCTGGTATCGTTCCCCCATACGCATCACGCAGCCTGTGGAAATCATCGGCATGCCCTATATAGAGGTAAGTCCGGAACACATCAAGGGCATCATCCTCACGCATCAGCCCGATGAAGCCCGCTCCATGACGCCTTCAACCGAGACCACCGACTGCATCGGCCAGCACATGGCCGATTTCTTGGTAGACAACATGCAGCGCGGCTACATCAACTCCAAGAAACTCATCTTGCAGAGCGGCGTCGGCAGCGGCGCGAACGCCGTGCTTGGTGCGCTGGGACAATGCAGTGAGGTGCCCGACTTCAATATCTATACGGAAGTGTTGCAGGAAGAGCCCTTGCGCCTCATCCAGGAGGGCCGCGTGGTGAGTGCTTCGACGGGAGCGTTGACCATTAGTAGTGAGCACCTGAAAAACCTCTATAAGAACATTAATGACTATCGCGGACGCCTCTTGATCCGCCCATCGGAAATCTCCAACTGTCCTGAAATCATTGCCCGTCTCGGCATCTGTTCGCTCAACACGGCCATCGAGGTGGACATCTACGGTCATGTCAACTCCACGAAAATTCTCGGCACGAAGATGATGAACGGCGTTGGCGGTTCGGCCGACTTCACTTGCAACGCCATGCTGGCCACCTTCACCTGCGGTTCGACCGCCAAAGACGGGAAAATCAGTAGCATCGTGCCGTTTTGCTCCCATGTTGACCACACGGAGCACTATGTCGACGCGATTGTCACGGAATATGGTGTGGCCGACCTGCGGGGCCGCTGCGCTATGGACAAGGCCAAGGCGCTCATTGCCATTGCACATCCCGCCTATCGGCCCTTGCTCAACGACTATCTCAAGTTGGCAGAGCGCTATGGCGGACACACCCACCACGTCCTCAACGCCGCTTTCGCCATGCACGACACTTATCGCCGCAAAGGGGATATGCGCCTGACGGATTGGAGCGAGTATATCAAAGAGTAGGCAGGTGGAGATGCTACTTGGCCGCCGCAATATTTGTCCCCCTCACTTTGCGAGCAAAGTGAGCTACAGTGCTTCGCCTCAAATCTCCGCCCATAGCAATTGGCGTTAACCGCAAAAGGGGTGTTCCAAAGATTTTTGGAACACCCCTTTTATATCGTTGATATCTTGTCGGTTTATAGAAAAAACAGTGTCTTACAAATCGCGTCCGATGACATAGTCGAGATACGTTTTTAGCGCCTCTGCCACCTCTTTGTTGCTGAAACAGCGGAGGTCTTCGAGCGCCTTCTCGTGGAAGTCGTCCATCACTTTTCGGGCGTAGTCGATACCGCCGTTCTCCTTTGTGAAGGCTACCATGCGTGTGATGTCGTCGGTTGTGGCCGTGCCTTGCTTGATGCGCTTCGCCACGGCGTGGATTTCCTCGTCGCCGTGCGTATTGATGGCATAGATGGCTGGGAGCGTGAGTTTGCCCTCGCGCATGTCGTTGCCTGTTGGTTTTCCGATAGCGCTGTCTTCATAATAGTCGAAGATGTCGTCGCGAATTTGGAAACACATGCCGATGGTCTCTCCGAAATGCCTTGCATGGGCCACAAAATCCTCGTCAGCCCCCATCGTGAATGCGCCGAGCTCCGCACAGGTGGCGAAGAGTTCGGCCGTTTTTCGGCGGATGACATCGAAGTAAGCCGCTTCTGTGCTCACCTCGTTGCGGATGTTTGCCAATTGGATGACCTCACCTTCCGAGAGCGTGCCGCCCAGGCGGGCGATGGTGTCGACGCAGCGCAGTGAGCCAGAGAGCGCCGACTGGTGGAGCGCTTCCGAGAGCAGATAGTCGCCAACGAGCACAGCCACCTTATTGCCGAAGGTGGCGTTGGTTGAAGCCTGTCCGCGCCGTTCGTCGCTTTCGTCAACCACATCATCGTGTACCAAACTGGCCGTGTGCAGCAGTTCCAGTGTGACAGCCAGGCGCAGCGTGGCCGTCTGTACCTCGCCGCAGTTTTTGGCAACGAGAATCGTCAGAATGGGGCGCATCATCTTGCCTCGGCGCTGGCGCACATAGGCCAATGCCGAGCCCAGATAATCGTCCTGATGGGTGAGGGCTTCTTCAAAAAGAGTTTTATAACGTGACAGTTCGGCTTCGATGGGCCGGCGAATCGCGGTTAAGACATCCATTCCTATTCAATTTTTGAGTTACAAAAGTACGAAATAAACGCCATCAATCAGATATTTTTGCGTATTTTTACCATGTAAATAACCATTCACCATGCAGAAATTATTCCTACTTGATGCTTACGCCCTCATTTACCGGGCTTACTATGCTTTGATACGCTCCCCGCGGATGAATTCCAAGGGCGAGAACACATCGGCGGTCTATGGCTTTGTCAACACGCTTGAGGAAGTGTTGCAGAAGCAGGCCCCCACGCACATCGCCGTGGCTTTCGACCCCTCCGGTCCGACGTTCCGCCACGATGCCTATCCAGAATACAAGGCGCAGCGCGAAGAGACGCCGGAGGACATCCGCCGCGCCGTTCCCATCATCAAAGACATCATTCGTGCCTACAACATCCCCATCCTCGAGGTGCCGGGCTTTGAGGCCGACGACGTCATCGGAACGGTGGCCCGCCGCGCGGCAGAAGCCGGACTGGAAGTGAGGATGATCACGCCCGACAAGGATTACGCCCAGCTCGTTGGCGAGCATGTGAAGATGTGCCGCCCGGGGCATGGCAGTGCGCCGATGGAGGTGCTCGGCGTGGAAGAGGTGTGCGAGAAATATTCCCTCACGTCTCCCTTGCAGGTGATTGACCTGCTCGGACTCATGGGCGACTCGGCCGACAACATTCCGGGTTGTCCCGGGGTGGGGGAGAAAACGGCGCAGAAACTCATTGCGCAGTTTGGCTCCATCGAAAACCTTCTCAACAACACCGACCAGCTCAAGGGCGCGCTCAAAAAGAAGGTGGAGGAGAATGTGGAGCAAATTCGCTTCTCGCGTTTCCTCGCCACCATCAAGACCGACGTGCCGCTCGACGTGGAGATGGAATCGCTCAAACGCACTGAGCCCGACAAGCAGGCGTTGCGCAATATTTTCGAGCAACTCGAATTTCGCGCCTTTATCAAGCGGCTCTTCCCAGAGGAGGTGAAAACTGAAAAACGTCAGCCGATGATGGCCTCTCTCTTTGACGAAATGCCTGCCGAGGCCCCAGCGGAAAAAGAGAAAACGAAACTCAGAACGATTACTGATTCGCAACATTTTTACCATCTCATTGAAAATAAGGAAGATACGAAGAAATTGTGTGAAAAACTTTTGACATATCCTGCCGTGGCGATTGACACGGAAACCACCAGCACTGACGCCATTTCGGCAGAATTGCTCGGAATGAGCTTCGCGGCGGTGCCGGGCGAGGCCTGGTATGTGTCTGTTCCACGTGAAACGGAGGAGGGGCGTGAGTTTGTCGCGATTTTTCAACCCCTCTTACAAAGTGACACGATTTTGAAGGTGGGGCAGAATTTCAAGTACGACCTCAACGTGCTCTCGCGTTATGGTGTGTCGCTCCGCGCTCCGATGTTCGACACCATGTTGGCGCATTATGTGGTGCAGCCAGAGTTGCACCACAATATGGACTATATGTCGGAAATCTATCTCAACTATAAAACGGTGCACATTGAGGAGCTCATCGGGCCGAAGGGCAAAGGGCAAAAGAACATGGGCGACCTTACGCCGCAGGAGGTCTATGAATATGCCTGCGAGGATGCCGACGTGACATTGCAGCTCATGAAGCCCTTGAAGGCCGAGATGGAGAAATTCAAGGTGGAGCGTGTTTTCAATGACATCGAAATGCCACTGATGCCCGTGCTGGCCAAGATGGAGCGCAATGGCGTTTGTCTTGACACGGCGGCGCTGGCCGAGACGGGGCAGCATTTCAAGGCCCGCATGCAGCAACTCGAAAAGGAAATCTATGAACTCGCCGGACGCGAATTTACCATCTCGTCGCCCAAGCAGGTGGGGGAGGTGCTCTTCGACGAATTGAAGCTCAACGAGAAGGCGAAGAAAACGAAGAGCGGACAATATTCAACGGGGGAGGAGGTCTTGGAAGCCCTGCGCTCCAAGCATCCCATCGTTGGGAAAATTCTTTCCCATCGTGCGCTGAAAAAGCTCATCGGCACGTATATTGATGCGTTGCCGAAACTGGTCAATCCGCAGACGGGACACATCCATACGTCGTTCAACCAGGCTGTGACGGCCACAGGACGCCTCTCTTCGAGCAATCCCAACTTGCAGAACATTCCTGTTCGCGGCGATGACGGGCGCGAAATCCGCAAGGCTTTTGTGCCGGAGGAGGGGTGTACGTTTTTCTCTGCCGACTATTCGCAGATTGAGCTCCGCATCATGGCGCAGCTGAGCGGCGACGAGCGCATGATTGAAGACTTCCGCGCGGGGCATGACATTCACGCTGCCACAGCGGCCCGTATCTATCACAAGGACATTTCTGAGGTGGGACGCGACGAGCGTCGGAAGGCCAAGACGGCCAATTTCGGCATCATCTATGGCATCTCGGCCTTCGGTTTGGCTGAGCGCATGGAAGTGTCGAGAACGGAGGCGCGTGAGCTAATTGACAGTTATTTCGCGACCTATCCTGGCGTGAAGGAGTATATGGCCAAGAGTGTCGAGGTGGCGAAGGAGAAGGGCTATATTGAAACCGTTTTCGGTCGCCGCCGTTATCTGCCTGATATCAACTCACACAACGCCGTGGTGCGCGGCTATGCGGAGCGCAATGCCGTGAATGCGCCCATCCAGGGAACGGCTGCCGACATCATCAAACTGGCAATGGTGCGCATTGACCGCCGCTTTGAAGAGGAGGGCATCAAGGCCAAGATGATTTTGCAGGTGCACGACGAATTGAACTTCAGTGTGCCGCAGGAGGAACTCTCCCGCGTGAAAGCCATCGTGATTGAAGAAATGGAGAACGCCTGGAAGGTGGACGTGCCGCTCTTGGCCGATTGTGGCGAAGGGAAAAACTGGCTTGAGGCCCATTGATACTGCGTTCTGACGGGCCGCGTGTTTAAAATCAAAGAAAATTCTGCGCGATTTTTGGCCAAATAGCATAGCGGTTGCGGCATCGCTACAAGGGGCGGTGCACGAATATATAGCGAAGGTCTGAGGCGAAGCACTGTAGCTCACTTTGCTCGCAAAGTGAGGGGGACGAATATTGCGGCGGCCCTGCGCGGGCTGGAAAACCCAACAAGTCCACAGCACCAGGGCACCATACCTCATACCCTACATCCTACCTTTCGGGTAGGGTGTTCAAAATTCAGAAAAATCTCTGCGCGGTTTTGAGCCAAACAACAAGTGGCAAAGCATGCGCACATGATAAACGAACAAAGTGCGAAAAGGAGCGCCCTGAAAGGGCAGCCAGTTCATAGCCCAGGGCAACGCCCTGGGTATCAGTGTATAATCGCCTACGCCCTGTAAGGGCAAAAGTATGGGCGAATGGTTGACTTTTACTTTTGCCCTTACAGGGCGTAGGGATTGGGAACATGGAACCCAGGGCGTTGCCCTGGGCTGGGGACTTGTTGGGCTTTCAGCCCGCGCAGGGCCGCAGACGAGGCTTTTTCCGCCCAATCTCCATCTACTTAATTTTTCTGGATTTTGAACACTCTACCTTTTAGGGGCCTTTAAAACACATCGGGCCGACTCTTCATTGAGCCGGCCCGATGTGTTTGTTTAGGAACTTTCCAAGAACGTCTTATGGAAAGTCAGCCTTGTGCTATGTCAAAGTCTTTAGAAAGGCTTGCATTCTTCGCCCAGAATATCACTCACCAGAAGGTTGGCAAGGCGGCTTGTGCCGATGCGGAAGAGTCCCTTCTTGATGTATTCCTCGCCGAGAAGTTCGCGGACGATGGTGTAGTAGGTCAGGGCATCCTTCACGGTGCTGACGCCGCCAGCGGCCTTGAAGCCAATCATTGTGCCCGTTTGCTCGTAATATTCGCGGATGGTCTGGCACATCACGTAGGCAGCCTCTGGGGTGGCGCTTACAGAGATTTTGCCCGTTGAAGTCTTGATGAAGTCAGCGCCAGAGAAGATGGAAAGGATGGAGGCCTTCTTGATGTTGAGCGCGGTTTTGAGGGCACCTGTTTCCAGAATCACCTTCAAAGGAGCTTCGCCAGCAGCCGCCTTGATCTCCTGGATTTCGTCGGAGCAGGTCTCATAGTCGCCGCTGAGGAAAGCGCCCACGCTGAGCACCATATCAATCTCCGTTGCACCATCGCGAACGGCCAGTGCGGTCTCAACCGTCTTCACCTCCAGAAAGGTCTGAGAGGCCGGAAAACCGCCCGCAACGCAGGCAATTTCAACGCCGTCAGCTTCCAGTGTGTCGGCCACGATTCTTGCGTAGTTAGGGAACACGCAGATGGTGGCGAGGTGGGGCAGGTCGGGATGGGCATCGGCAAAGTCGTTTACCTTCTCTGTGAACTTCATGACGCTCTCCTGAGAGTCGGTTTCCTTGAGCGTGGTGAGCTCAACCGTGCCGAGCAACTGGCGCTTCACTTCGTCGGTGTCATATTCGTTGATCTTCTCGTCAACGAGCTTTTTAACGGCAGCAGAAACCCCTTCATCGTTCAGGTCAAGGTTAAACTTGGAGAATGCCTCCTCATAGCGGTTTACGTGGAGACCGTCGGTCTCGCGGTTGATAATCATGCCGCTTGGCATGGTTTCTTTTTCTGTCATAATGCTTATAGTTATTTGAGTTTTTCGTTGTTCAGATGCCGCGTGGCATCGCGTTTCGTTTTCTTTTCCAGGTTCTTTTTGAACGCCTCAGTGAGGTCCACGCCCGTCTGGTTGGCGAGGCAGAGCAACACCCAAAGCACGTCGGCCATCTCGTCGGAAGGGTCGGTTGGTTCGCCCGCCTTAAACGACTGGTCGCCGTATTTCCGCGCCATGATGCGGGCCAGTTCGCCCACTTCTTCCGTCAGCACAGCCATGTTGGTCAGTTCGCTGAAATAGCGCACGCCGTAGGTCTTAATCCATTTGTCTACGGTTTCCTGCGCCTCTTTTAGGGTCAATGCTGCGTCTTCCATTATTCCTTGTTATTGGTGTCCATACAGATCGTGACGGGGCCGTCGTTGATGAGCGACACCTTCATATCGGCGCCAAATTCGCCCGTTCCGACGCGCTTGCCGAGCGCTTCTTCCAACTTTTTGACGAAGTATTCGTAGAGCGGAATGGCGATGTCGTGGCTGGCGGCGTGGATGTAGGAGGGGCGGTTGCCTTTCTTATAGGAGGCCATGAGCGTGAATTGGCTGACCACTAGAATGTCGCCGTTGACGTCGGTGATGCTGCGGTTCATGACGTGGTTTTCATCGTCAAACACCCGTAGTCCGATGACTTTCTTGACGAGCCAGTCGGCATCCTCCTGCGTGTCGCTATGGGTGATGCCAAGCAGAATCATATAGCCTTGGCCGATGCTTGATTTGGTGGTTCCGTCGATGTTCACGGCGGCTTCGCTGACGCGTTGTATAACGATTTTCATGTGTTTTTTGTGGTGAAAATAGAAATTCCGAGGAGAACGACAGGCCAGGGTTTCATTTGTTCCTCCTGCCGTCTCTGACGTTTGTGTTTCCTCGTTTTCAAAGGTACGTATAAAATTTCAGTTATCTGTCTCGTCGTGCCAAAATTCGAAAAGTATTTTTGCTTTCGCCGCTCCGACGGTTTCCTGCAAGGTCTCTAAGGTGGCTGTTTTAGCCTGTTTCACCGAACCGAAACGCTTCAGCACGGCCTCTTTTGTCTTAGGGCCGATGCCTGCGATGTTGTCAAGTTCCGAGGCGGTCTGCCGCTTCGAACGCTTGTCGCGGTGGAAGGAAATGGCAAAGCGGTGCACCTCGTCCTGCATCTGCGTCAGAAGGCGGAAAAGCTGGCTTTCTGGCTTCAGTCCGACCGACACGGGCGGGAAGCCGAAGAGGAGTTCGTGCGTGCGGTGGCGGCCGTCTTTGGCCAGTCCGGCGATGGGAATGCCGAGGTGCAGTTCGTCTTCCGTCACCTGTCGGATCACCTCCATTTGCCCCTTTCCGCCGTCGGCAATGATGAGGTCGGGCAGGGGCCTTTCTTCTTCCATCAGGCGCGTATAACGGCGGCGCACCACCTCTTTCATCGAGGCATAGTCGTCGGGTCCCACCACCGTTTTGATGTTATATTTGCGGTATTCCTTCTTCGCTGGTTTTAGTTTTTCAAACACCACGCAGGCTGCCACGGCGTCTTCTCCCTGGATGTTGGAGTTGTCAAACAGTTCGATGTGCATGGGTAGCGTTGGTAGGTTCAAATCGCGCTGGATTTCCTTCATCAGGCGCACGCTCTTCTGCTCCGGATTGAGCTTTTCGGCCTGTTTGAGGCGGTCGAACTTATATTGCTTCACGTTGAGGCGCGAGAGGTCAAGCAGTTTCTTTTTCTCCCCTTTCTGCGGCACGGTCTGCACGGCATAGCCCTCGGGGAGGTCAACGGGGAAGGGCACGATGATTTCCTTCGATGCGCTCTCATAGCGTTCGCGCATCTCCACGATGCCAAGGGCAAGCAGTTCTTCATCGGTTTCATCGAGTTTCTTCTTATATTCAAAGGTGAAAGCCTGATTGATGCAGCCGTTGGTGATGTGGAGGTAGTTGATATACGCCAGTTTCTCGTCGCTCTCAATGGAGAAAACGTCGATGTTGTGGAGCACGTTGGACACCACCTCGCTCTTTGCCCTGAAATTCTCTATGAGGTCATATTGCCGCTTGATTTCCGCCGCCTCTTCAAATCGCAGTTCTTCGGCCAGCGCCATCATGCGGGCCTTCATTTTTCGCGCCACGTCGGCGGTGTTTCCGCGCAGGATTTCGCGGCAGGCCTCGATGTTTTTCATGTAATCATCGTGGCTCTGGCGGCCAACGCACGGGCCAGCGCAATTGTGGATGTGATAGTCCAGACACACCTCATATTTCCCCTCCATCACGCCTTCCATCGTCATCGGCGTATGGCAGGGCCGCGGATGATAGAGCGCCTTACAGAGATCCAGCAAGGCGTACATCGTCGGCACGTGGCTGTAGGGGCCGTAATAAGTGGCCCCACGTTTTCCGCGTTGCCGTGTTTTGAAAATACGGGGCAGATATTCCGAGGTGACAGCGATGGAAGGGTAGGTTTTGTCGTCCTTCAGCAACACGTTGTAGTGGGGCTTATATCGCTTGATGAGGTTGTTTTCGAGCAACAGCGCGTCTTCTTCCGTCTTCACCACGACGTAGCGGATGTCGCGAATCTTCGTGACGAGCAAGCGCGTCTTGTTGCTTTGCTGTTCCTTGTTGAAATACGAACTGACGCGCCGCTTCAGGTTCTTCGCCTTGCCGACATAGATGATTTTCCCCGTTTCATCGAGGTATTGGTAGCAACCCGGTGTCTCCGGCAGGTTGAGCACGATTCCTCGCAGATGCTCCGCCAGTTCCTTTTTGGCGCCGTAGCGCTTCTCGTTTGTTTCTTGCGGCATGATATGGTCTTAAAAAGCAGCATCCATCCAAGCGCGTTTCTCTCGATGAAATCGGTGGAATTTATCTTGGAGAAACGGCAATTGGATGGAAGCCGGTTGTGTTAGTGTTGTCGGAAATGAATAATGCTGAAAAGGAATTCCGATGTCTTTTCTCGCGCTTTATTCGTGGAGCGAGAGCAGGGTTGTCATGTCGATGTCTTTGTCGAGCGCGGCGCGGCCGTTGAGCCCTTCCATGCAAAGTTCGATGAGGAAGTTGACGTGGATGGCTTTCGGCTTGAAGCGGCGAACGAGGTCAATGGCTGCCTGCATCGAACCGCCTGTTGCGAGGAGGTCGTCGTGGAGCAATACGACATCATCGGACTTGATAGCATCTTCGTGTATTTCTATAGTGTCCCAGCCGTATTCCTTCAAATATGTGGCTTTTACGGTTTCAGCAGGCAGCTTGCCTGGCTTGCGACACATCACGAAGCCAGCGCCCAGACGGGCGGCCAAAATGGCACCCATGACGAAGCCGCGAGACTCGATTCCGACCACTTTCGTGATGCCTTTGTCCTTGTAGAGGCGGAAAAGCTCGTCAGACATCTCTTGGAGGCACTCCGGATTCTTGAAAAGCGTGCTGACATCCTTAAACTGGATACCTGGCTTCGGGAAATTAGGGATGTTTCTCAGGTTGTCGAGTAACAATTTTGAATTCATAACTTTCTGTATATAAGTAGCGTTTACTATGTTTGTTTCACGTGGAACGCGAATAAGCCGCGCGGGGTAGCTTCCTTCGCTGAGAATCGCTTAAAAGGGGCGCAGGGCTTCCTTTTGAGAATGCTCGGGGAATATCTTGGGGGATATGGGTGCGGGTGTTGGCTTCCTTCGAAAGGACGCCGCGGTGCGTCCGCAGCGTTCCCTTTTTCGGAATTATCGTCCCAGGAGAACGAGGAGCACACTGATGTCGCTCGGGGAAACTCCGGGGATGCGTCCGGCCTGGGCCAGCGTTTCGGGATCGATGGCCGTGAGCTTTTGTCGCGCTTCGGTGGAGAGTTGCGTGATGGCATCGTAATTGAAGCGGCCGCGGATGCGGATGGCTTCGAGGCGTTGCATCTTGTCGGCGATGATTCTTTCGCGCGAAATATATCCGGCGTATTTGATTTCTACTTCCGCAGCTTCGATGATTTCTTCTTTGTCCGTTTCGAGCGTGTCGAGGAACCGCGTTGCCGCGGGAACGAATTTCGCGATTTCATCAAGTTTCGTTTGCGGGCGGTTTACCAAATCGATGAGTTTGCATCCGCCGTGGAGTGGGGTGGAACCGATAGATTCTAAGTAAGCGTTGACCGCGGCAGGCTTCACGGAAGTGGTCTTGCATAATTCGATGATGTCGTGGATGGCACCTTGTTTATGGTTGAAGCGTGCGGCGCGTTCCTCTGTGGCGATGCCCAGTCGGATGGCGTGCGGCGTGAGTCGCGTGTCGGCATTGTCCTGTCGCAGCAAAATGCGGTATTCAGCGCGGGAGGTAAACATACGGTAAGGTTCGTCAACGCCTTTCGTGACGAGGTCATCGATGAGTACGCCGATATAGGCTTCGTCGCGGTGCAGCACGAAGGGTTCGTTGCCGGCGCATTTCAGTGCGGCGTTGATGCCGGCGATGATGCCCTGCCCGGCGGCTTCTTCATATCCCGTGGTTCCGTTCACCTGTCCGGCGAAGAAAAGACCGTCGAGTTTCTTCGATTCCAACGAATGGCGCAGTTGCGTAGGTTGGAAGAAATCATATTCGATGGCGTAGCCTGGGCGGTAGACCTTCACATCGCGGAAGCAAGGAATCTTTTTCAGCGCTTCCAATTGGATGTTGAGCGGCAGGCTCGATGAAAAGCCGTTAAGGTAAAGTTCGTTGGTGTCGATGCCTTCGGGCTCGAGGAAGAGCGGATGCTGGTCGCGCTCGGCAAAGGTGACAATCTTTGTTTCGATGCTCGGGCAGTATCGCGGTCCGATACTTTGGATTTGGCCGTTGTAGAGCGGTGAATCTGGCAATCCGCGTCGCAACACCTCGTGCACCTCAGCATTCGTGTTGCAGGTCCAGCAGGGCAGTTGGGGCAGGGGGCGTAATTCGCTGATATAAGAAAAGCGGTGATAATCGTTCTCTCCCGGTTGCGTCTCCATATCTTCGTAGTGCACCGAGCGTGCATCGATTCTCACGGGCGTTCCAGTCTTCATGCGTTCGTGCGTAATGCCGAATTGTTCGAGCGATTGCGTCAGGAACGTCGAGGCCGGTTCGGCACATCGTCCGCCCTTCACTTGTTTGCGCCCCACGTGCATCAGTCCGTTGAGGAAAGTTCCCGCCGTGACAACCACGGCGCGTGCGTGGATGGTGACGCCCCACAAGGTGCGCACGCCGCATACTATGCCGTTTTCGGCCAGCACTTCGCAGGCTTCGTCTTGCCAGATGTCAAGATTGTCTGTGTGGTCGAGGTGGTGGCGCCAGGTGGTGATGAATTTCGCGCGGTCGCACTGGGCACGCGGGCTCCACATGGCCGGTCCCTTTGAGCGGTTGAGCATGCGGAACTGGATGGCGGTGGCATCGGTGACGATGCCCGTCATGCCGCCCAGGGCGTCGGTCTCGCGCACGATCTGTCCTTTGGCGATACCGCCGATGGCTGGGTTGCAGCTCATCTGTGCCACCTTGTTCATGTCCATCGTCACCAGGCATACTTTCGCGCCGATGCGGGCCGCAGCGTGGGCCGCTTCGCATCCAGCGTGTCCTGCACCGATGACAACGACATCATAAAAGAACTCTGTATCCATTGATAATATTTTGTTTCTGTATATTGCTCATGCAAAAATACGCTTTTTTTCTGAGGTGAAAAGTCCGTTCCTCATAATTGCTGATTCCATCGGGAAACTTACGTCGGCATCAATTTATATCTGCCGCCCGGCAGGAATTTCACCACCCCCGACATTTCCAGTTCGAAGAGCGCATTGGCGATTTCGCTGACCGTGTTGTTCAGGTGAACGGAAATTTGGTTGACGCTGCAGTCCTCCTTATCTTTGAGCACACACACGATGTTTTCCTGCAGCGGTGTCAAATCCGGGAAGAGTTCCCGTTGCACCGGTGCGTTCGTCTCTGTCGCCGTTTGCCAGTTGAGTGCTTCCGCCAGATTTTGTGCCGAAGTAATCAGCATCGCCTTGTTCGTTCGTATCAGTTTGTTGCATCCCTCCGAAAATTGGTCGAACGCCCTTCCAGGAAAAGCAAACACGTCGCGGTTGTAGCCCACGGCCAAATTCGCCGTGACGAGCGCTCCTCCGTGTTCGGCACTCTCCACCACCACCGTCGCCTCGCTCAGTCCCGCCACGATGCGGTTACGTCGGATGAAGTTTCCCTTGTCGGGAATCGTCATCGTTGGGTACTCCGTGAGCAGTCCGCCTTGGTTGAGCATCTGTGCCGCCGTCGCGCGATGCAAGGCCGGGTAAATACGGTCCAAACCGTGGGCCAAAATGCCGACCGTTGGCAAGCCCGCTTCCAAGCAAGCGCGGTGTGCGTGGATATCAACGCCGTAAGCCAAACCGCTAACCACCAAACATTCAGGAGATAAAGTCTGCAAGTCGCGTAAAAATGTTTGACAAACCGTGCGGCCGTATTCAGTGATTCTGCGTGTTCCAACGATGGAAATCACGTGTCGAGCGTTGAGATTAGCGTTTCCTCGGTAGTAAAACACCAGCGGAGCGTCGTCACACTCATTCAGTCTTGCAGGGTAGTCCTCGTCGTGTCGCAGGAAAACCTTGATTCTGTTTTTCTCACAAAATTCCAGTTCCTTCTCTGCCCATAGTAGCACCTCCGTCCAGTCGGCGAGCGCCTCGCCAACTTTTCCCTGCACCTCCTTTCGGTTTTCAAACACCCCCTGTGCCGTTCCGTAGTGGTCATAGAGTTTCAGCGCCGCGTTTTGGCTCACGCCGCGCAGCCGCGTGAGGGCCAGGGCATATTTCAGTTCCTCCTCCCTCATGGTTCGTCAGTCCTTGAAATATTTGGCGAAAACCGTGTTCAGTTCTTCGCAGTCAGAGAGGCGTCCGTTGATCAGGCACACCGCCTCCACCGTTGAGCGCAACACCGGTTTGTTGTCTGGCAGTCGATAGATGTCCTGAACGAAAACATATTTGATGCCCTCCTTGCGCAATGCCAGTCGGGAGGCAAACGAGTCCCCGCTACGCAGCGGCGTTTTGAAAGCGAGGTTCATGCGGGCCACCACCGCGTCGATGCCGCGCTCATGCAGTTCGGCAAAGCTGACCCCTTCTGAGCGCAGAAACTCGTGGCGTGTGTGTTCCGTATAATGTTGATAGTTGGCATTGTTGACAATGCCTTGCAGGTCGCATTCATAGTCGCGCACCTTCATTTCGAGTTCAAAGTCGTAAGTCATATATATTATTAGTAGTTCAAATTATGGTATTCCACATTTCAGCGTTGCCTCAGATATTCCGCTCCGAAGCGGCAGCGCAGGCAGTCCTTCGTGTCGCAGTAATTCTTCTTCAGGCAGATCAGCGCCTGACTGTCGGCCGCGTTTTCCGCCTTGATGCCCGCCTTGGCCCATGATCGCGTGATGAAATTCTGCTCCGGCTTCAGGTGCTCCAGCAGGTCCAGCGCCGCCTCGCAGCGGTCCTCGTCAAAGTGGTGTCGTCCGTAGGCAAAGAGCAGCGGCGCCACCGTGTTGATGAGCAACAGCGTGACACTCTCCTCGCGTAGAAACTTCGCGTGTGCCGTACTCTCGCCGCCGAAAGTATAGTGTCCTTCCCAGTAAGGCGTCACCTTCGCGTTGAGCAGTCCCCTCAGTTCCCCCTCCGTCTTCGCGTTGATGAGTCGTGAGAAATCCATTCGTCGGCTGTGATAAAGTTCCACCATCTGCGCCAGCCTGATATGTGGGAAATTCTGTGGCCGCAGTCGCAGGAAACGCCAGAGCTTAGGGTTCATCGGAGTCAAGGAAAACTTATGTTTCAGGAAGCGGTATTCCTTTTGCAGTTTCAAGAAATACGCGTCGCGCCGTTCCTCCTTCACCATCTCATCGTTGAGCAGTCCCGCCTGTCCGAAGAAAAGCGCCTCCACTTGGAAAACATCGTCGCGGTGCTTTCCCGCCGCGCTGAGCGGCATGTTGAGCGCCCACGTCTCAAACGCCTCCGAGTTCACCCCGAAGCCAAAGTTACGTGCCATCGTGATAAAACACGTGCGCTCCCAGTCGCCCTCCGTCCGTGCCAGCAAAGCGTCGATGCGTGAGCATTTCTCGTTCAGCCTTTCCGCCGTCAGAGCGTTGAGCCAGCCGTGAACAGTCAGCGTTGGCAAATTCGGTATCACGCGGTAGCATGGTGGAAAAGCCTCCTCCGCGAGCAGTTCGCGGTAATTGTCAGCGATGTTCTGCGGCACGTCAATCTGCAGTTGCGGCAAGGCCCGTCCCGATTTTGTTCGCGCCGTGTCGTCCAGCACTCCGCAAACGTGGAGCACCACATTGTCGTAGTTCGCATCCTCATCATGTCCGTGTTTATACCAGTCTGAGGCATGCTCATGTATTTCCACGTTCCCCACCCACAGTTGTCCGTCCACCTTCACTTTCGCGTTGAAGAAATCCGGCCCCGCGTTGCTGTTGAGCAGTCCAGGGTCGATGACGTCCACCGTTTCTCCGCGGTCCGTCTTCAGAGTCTTTGCAGGCAGCAGTCGGTGTTGCCAAACGTAATGCAGCAGTTTTTCCATGTGCAAGTAGGTAAGTAGGTGTTCAAAATGGTCGTAATGGCGCCTTCGCCATTACTCAGAAACAAATCCCGTTGCCCGTTAGGGTGTTCAAAATCCAGAAATTAAGTAGGTGGAGATTGTGTGGAAAAAGCCCTGTCTGCGGCCCTGCACGGGCTGAAAGCCCAACAAGTCCAGAGCCCAGGGCAACGCCCTGGGTACCATGTCCCCATTCCCTACGCCCTGTAAGGGCAAAAGTAAAAGTCAACCATTCGCCCAAACTTTTGCCCTTACAGGGCGTAGGCGTTTATACGCTGATACCCAGGGCGTTGCCCTGGGCTGAGGACTGGCTGCCCTTTCAGGGCGCTCCTTTTCGCGCTTTCTTCGTTTATCATGTGCGCAGGCTTTGCCACTTGTTGTTTGGCTCAAAACCGTGCAGAGATTTTTCTGAATTTTGCCCGTCCCATAATTTTGAAGCGGGCTAAACACGCAAAGGTAGTATTTTTTTCTTGTTCTGCAAGGGTTGCCCCCTCATCTCTTTGTTTCCCTCATATTTTTTGAGTACCTTTGCAGGCAGTTTTAATCATTTGGTGGTCAATCCGTTTTGCGGAATCCTTGTCAGGGCGCGTTCCCAGAATGCCGTCAATCATCACAGGCCGCCAAACCTTATTTATTTCAGAATTTGAAAACATTTGAAGAGTTGGGCGTATCGGAAGAAATCCGCCGCGCCATTTCGGAGATAGGCTACGAACAGCCTATGCCAGTGCAAGAAGAAGTCATTCCCTATCTTTTAGGAGTCGGCAACGATGTCATCGCCTTGGCCCAGACGGGAACCGGGAAAACGGCCGCCTACGGTCTGCCGGTTTTGCAGAAAGTCAATCCCGACGACCGCCGCACGCAAGCCGTCATTCTCAGTCCCACGCGTGAGTTGTGTCTGCAGATTGCTGGCGACCTGAAAGAATATTCCCGATACATCGACAACCTCCACGTCCTCGCCGTCTATGGCGGTTCGAGCATCGAGAGCCAAATTCGCTCCCTGCGCAAGGGTGCCCAGGTCATCGTGGCCACTCCCGGCCGCTTGATCGACCTCATGAAGCGCGGTGTGGCAAAGCTCGATGTTGTTGAAAACGTTGTGCTTGACGAAGCCGACGAAATGCTCAACATGGGCTTCACGGAAAGCATCGACGAAATCCTCGCCGGCGTGCCTGCCGAGCGCAACACGCTGCTCTTCTCCGCCACGATGGGCGCCGAAATCGAGCGCATTGCCAAAAACTATCTCCACGACTATAAAGAAATCGTTGTAGGCTCACGCAACGAAGGCGCCGAAAACGTCAACCACATCTATTATCTCGTACACGCCAAAGACAAATACCTCGCGCTGAAACGCGTGGTCGACTATTATCCGAAAATCTACGGCATCATCTTCTGTCGCACCCGTATGGAGACACAGGAAGTGGCCGACCTCCTCATCCGCGACGGCTACAACGCCGAAGCCCTCCACGGCGACCTCTCGCAGGCCCAGCGCGACCTCACGATGCAGAAATTCCGTCAACACCGCACGCAGCTCCTCGTTGCCACCGATGTCGCGGCCCGCGGACTCGATGTCGACGAACTGACACACGTGATCAACTACGGACTTCCCGACGACGTGGAAAACTATACCCACCGTTCTGGACGTACCGGACGCGCCGGAAAGCGCGGCACGAGCATCTCTATCATCCACCTTCGCGAGCGCGGAAAAGTGCGCATCATCGAGAAAGTCATCGGCAAGAAATTCGAGGTCGGCGTATTGCCCGAGCCCCAGGAAATCTGCACGAAACAGCTCTATCGCGTGATGGACGAACTGGAACGCATCGAGGTCGACGAGACGCAAATCGCCCCCTTCCTCCCAGAAATCTTCCGCAAGCTCGACTGGCTCACGAAGGAAGACCTTGTCAAGCGCATCGTCAGCCGCGAGTTCGGACATTTCCTGCAATATTATGCCAACGCGCCCGAGATCGAGCAGCCGAAGGGCGGCCGCGACGACAAGAAGGGTGCCAAGACCGATCGTCCCCGTCGCGAACGCGGAGCGAGCGGTCCGCGCGAAGCCGAACCGGGCTACAAGCGCCTCTTCATCAACCTCGGCAAGCGCGACAATTTCTATGCCCGCGAAATCATCAACCTCGTCAACCGCTACGTGAAGGGCAAGGTCGACATCGGCCGCATCGACCTGACGGCCAACTGCTCTTTCTTTGAAGTGCCCGAAGAGCAGGCCCCTGAGGTGTTGAAGAAGATGGCGAAAGCCAAGGTGGGCGACCGCAAAGTCGTTGTCGACGGTGCAGAACGCGAAGGCTCTGCCGACTCGCGCGACCGTCGTAAACACGCCGACCGCAACGCCGCCGGCCGCCGTGGTGCAGCCCGCAAGGGCGACGAGCGCCGTGGCCGCCGCGCCGACAATGCCGAGAGCGACCAGTCACGCCGCCGTGGCCGCGACGATTGGAAGAAGTTCTTTGAATAAGCCATAGGGGAGGGTGGGGTATCCTATCCTCCTCGTAAGTAGGTGTCTCCAAGATTGGTAGAGGGGCGCATAATCGTTTGTTGAGGCGCCAGCACTGTAGCTCACTTTGCTCGCAAAGTGAGGGCCACGAACACGTAGCGAAAAATGTTTGTGATTGCGCCGCGAGCGCCCTGAAAGGGCAGTCAGTTCAGAGCCCAGGGCAACGCCCTGGGTATCAGCGTATAAACGCCAACGCCCTGTAAGGGCAAAAGTATGGGCGAACGGTTGGCTTTTACTTTTGCCCTTACAGGGCGTAGTTCCGGGTTTTACGTAACCCAGGGCGTTGCCCTGGGCTCTGGACTTGCTGGGCTTTCAGCCTGTGCTTGGTCGCCCAAAAAATCGCCCCCTCACTTTGCGAGCAAAGTGAGCTACAGTGCTTCGCCTCAGACCTTCGCCGAATGTTCGCGCAGCGCCTCTTGTTGCTATGCCGCCACTTACTATTTGGCTCAAAACCGCGCAAAGATCATCTGGATTCAGAACGCCCTACCTGCATGAATACTACAAAATAATTTTGAACACCTACTTACCATTACTAAATATAAAATCCCTATGAAACGAATGCTTCTCATGCTCCTTCCCTTGCTCTGCTTGGCAGGAACGGGAGCAGTCCATGCCCAGAAATGGCAGTTGAAAGTCGGCGGCGGTCTTGCCAGCCAGGGAGTCCACAACCGTGTGGTAGGAGCCTACAAAATCGGTGTGGCCTACGAATACGAGTTCGACCAGCATTGGACCTTCTCGCCCGGCCTCATGTTCTACGGCAAAGGCTGGCGCACGCCCGACGAGTCCGTGGCCTGCGTTGACGATGACGGCAACCCCATGCTCAACGAGTCGGGCCAGCAGGTCTACAGCCTCATGAGCCGTTCCGCATCGGCCAACTACGTAGAAGTCCCGCTCCTCTTCAACTATTACTACCGCCTTGCCGAGTCGCGCTACGTTGTCCTCTCGGCCGGCCCCTATGTGGCCTTCGGTGTGGCAGGAAAGATAAAGACCAAGGGCGACGGCAGCCGCATCGGCAGTGAGAAACTCTTCTACGAAGGCAACACCTTCAGCCTCTCCGGTGCCCGCCGCATCGATGCCGGCGTTCAGGCCCACCTCGGTTATCAGTTGCCCTCCGGCCTCACCATCGGCGTAGAAGGCGACTTTGGCCTCGTGCCCTTCAGCCGTGGCGGCCATTGCAACCTCGTGGGCCTTGTGTCTTTGGGGTATAGCTTCTGAGGATAATAACGATGGCAAAATACCTATAAATGGGTATTGCACAGGCGCTTAAAACGCCGTACCTTTGCACTCAGATTAGCAACCACAGCAAATCAAGTAGAATTTTAAATTGTTATGTCCATGTCAAAGAACGAGGTGTGCCGCGCGGCACGCCTCGTTTTGTGTTTTTAGTAATGTAAGGGGATATATTTGGGGGCGCGGTAAACAACGAAATATATTATAGGGGGCGCGGTAAACAATGAAATATAATAATGGCTTCCGACGGCATCACAACGAATTAACGAATCTCTTTGGGGCGCGTAATTGGGGCGAAGCACTGTAGCTCACTTTGCTCGCAAAGTGAGGGCCACGAATATGTGGCGAAAAACGTTGTGATGTTGGCGCCGCGAGCGCCCTGAAAGGGCAGCCAGTTCACAGCCCAGGGCAACGCCCTGGGTATCAGTGCATAAACGTCTACGCCCTGTAAGGGCAAAAGTATGGGCGAACGGTTGGCTTTTACTTTTGCCCTTACAGGGCGCAGGTTCGGGTTTTACGTAACCCAGGGCGTTGCCCTGGGCTCTGGACTTGTTGGGCTTTCGCTTTCAGCCCTCGTTGGGCCTTCACCCCGCGCTTCGCCCGTGCTTGGCCGCCACAATCTTCGTCCCCCTCACTTTGCGAGCAAAGTGAGCTACAGTGCTTCGCCCCAGACCTTCGTCCATAAAAAAGCAGCCAGACAAATCCGGCTGCTTCCTATAATTCTCGTAATATCATCCTCGTAACAAAAAAAACGGTTGACACTCATTGAGTATCAACCGTTCTTCGTACCCAGAGCCGGGGTCGAACCGGCACGGGTTGCCCCACTGGTGTTTGAGACCAGCGCGTCTACCGATTCCGCCATCTGGGCTTTTGCATATCAAGCCTCTTTGGCTCGTTTGCGGTGCAAAGGTACGGATATAATTTGGAACAGCCAAGAAAAAGGCCGATTTTCTGATTTTTTTTGTTCTTTAATCCTTCGGAGACCCTGAGAATGGGATTTTATCGCTACATTAGCAGTCCGATAATACTGAGCGCGTCCGTAGCGGAGGCAACATCCCCTTGCGGGCGCCGAAAAACAAAAACTCACAACCATGAACAAACAGCATAATTATTGCATCATTCTCGCGGGAGGCATCGGACGCCGCCTGTGGCCTGTCAGCAAGCAGGCAAAGCCTAAACAATTTGTCGACATTTTCGGCGTCGGGCGTACCCTCTTGCAGCAGACCTTCGATCGCTTTGCCCGCATCATGGATAAAAACCACATCATCGTCTCCACCTATAAGGAATACGTGCCGCTGGTCAAAGAGCAGTTGCCAGAACTCCCCGACAGTTGCATCCTCGCTGAGCCCGTGCAGCTCTCAACGGCCCCCGCCGCCGCCTGGGCCTCCTGCCACATCGCAAATATCGACCGCGACGCCAACATCGTCGTCACCCCCGCCGATCAGTTCATCGTCAACGAGGCCAATTTCGCCGAGCAGATTGCCGGCGGCCTCGACTTCGTGTCGAAGCACGACGACTTCCTCGTCATGGGCGCCGTGCCAACCGTTCCCAACACGGCCTACGGCTATATCCAGCAGGGGCGCGAGCACATCGACGACACCACCTCGCGCGTCAAATCCTTCTCCGAGAAGCCAACGCTCGAATATGCCCGCATGTTTGTCGAGAGCGGCGAGTTCCTTTGGAACACGGGCCTCATGCTCTGGCGCACCTCCACGCTTCTCCACCTCCTCAAGACAAACGGCGTTCTCATGGGCAACTGGCTCGACACCGACTGGCAAGGCCTCACGCCTGAGCAAGAGCTGAAGAAGATAGAGGAAAACTATCCTTCGAGCCTCCACACCTCCATCGACCTCGTCGTGCTTGAGAAATGCGACAATGTCTACGTGCGCCGCTGCAACTTCGGATGGACCGACGTCGGCAGCTGGCCAGAAATCTACGACGTGGCGGAGAAAGATGCCGACGGCAATGCCGTCCTCGCCAACGGCCATGTGCTGCTCTCTGGATGCCGTAACAACCTCGTGGACCTGCCCGAAAACACTGGCGCCATCATCTGCGGACTCGACAACTACCTCGTGGCCTTCAAAGGCAACCAATTGGTGATCTGCCCGAATGACGACCCGGGACGCGTGCGCAAGATGGTCAACGAAGCACAAATTCAATACGGCGACGATTTCGTGTGAGACGTCGCGCGGGTAACAATATATAGTATATGTATAAATTCCAGGGGTGTCCTAAGTCGATTAGGACACCCCTGGGAGTGTACGGGCGTGATGATGAAATATATTATTGGCGCCGCAAACAACGAATTAACGAAATTCCTTGGACGTGTGATTGGGGCGCCAGCACTGTAGCTCACTTTGCTCGCAAAGTGAGGGCCACGGATATGTTGCGAAAAATGTTTGTGGTTGCGCTGCGAGCGCCCTGAAAGGGCAGCCAGTCCAGAGCCCAGGGCAACGCCCTGGGTATCAGCGTATAAACGCCTACGCCCTGTAAGGGC